>Ga0307510_10008698_pt1 | contig 12092 bp, 8 predicted proteins | sample 12_EM_MG_FD_207224 | JGI IMG/M metagenome (GOLD analysis project Ga0307510, IMG submission 207224) | Populus trichocarpa ectomycorrhiza microbial communities from riparian zone in the Pacific Northwest, United States - 12_EM | ecosystem: Host-associated > Plants > Roots > Unclassified | place...
TAACCCTTCCAAGCCAACTTCCCGCTAGGACCCTTCCAACAGCCAAAGGAATGAAACGGTGTCCCGACGTTCTATCCACCAGTTGACTACTTGGCCTAGGAAGCAACCGATCCCAAGTAATCTTAACATGGGGGTACTTTCTGCGGACATAGCATATCAGACTTTCTAACCGTTATTCGAGCTTCAGGTCTTAATACGTGGCTCACTAGTGCACTCGTGCAAACCGTTGTCCTGCCCACCTGCCCCCTCTCCCCGGGCTGCCCCATTATTCCTCGCTAAGTTATCTCCTTTGTTATTCATTGCAAAGTTGGGCTCATTTAATTTCGGGATTTTATCCTATAGTCACCTCCCGTTGTCTGGATGGGGCAAAACTCTGAGCGGATTATCTGGGGCAACGAAACATCCGAGAGAGCAAAATGTTGGACAAACCTGTAAGGAGGAAATCGAAAGTTGGGTGATAATTGAGCAGTAGTGCTGGGAAGATATTCCATAGTATTATTACAAGGCTTAAATGAGGGGTAGAGCAGCAAATAAAACACAGAAGAAATGAGCCGACAATTTCGATAAACAAGCTAGCAGGACCCAACACAGATCTTCCCCCCCCCGGGCCGAATATTCAGGCCTTCTCATGGCACCACCTGCGGGGCCTCCGAGTCATAGGTCAAGGAGCTCAGCTTCCCTCTTTGAGTTCCAAACGTGCCTTCGAAAGAACCAACCAGAATTTAGAGCCGAGGTACTTCGAAGACTTTGCCAGTAGTGAGGGGATGATTGGGAGGAGGAGGACGAAGAGGAAGAATATTTTACCCTACTTTCCTACTAGGTGGACTACTCGTGGTGTCGGCTGGGCCTTTGAACTCCTGCGATGTTAGGTTTTAGGCTAGAATCAGGCAGAAATCCAGCAGGACGCAGCGTGTATTTTCAGTGAGCAGGAACTAGAGAGTTTTAAATTTCTACGATATCCGATCCAAAACACCCAAAACCAGGAACGTTGTGGGGTATTTCTATGTGTATCCTTGACAACCTCGAAAAATTGTCCGGGACAAGGGAGAATCCAGTAGCGCGAAGTCCGGGGTAGCGGGGTACAGCCCTGCTAGGAATCCTGAAGACGTCTATCGATGCGAAATTGAGTAGATAGTGATGATTGCTCGATCTTGAGTATCGCAAGCCGTTATATTAAACCTACTCGGGCATGTCCGTAAATACCGGGGAACTACTTCTGCTGATCACCTACAAGCCTCTATGAAGGCAAGGGTTATGCTGGCCGATTTTTATAATAATATTATTATTATGCAGATGCACTTGTGTTGTGAAGCAAGATTGATAGGTCACCGGATAGGACGCCCGGCTCCCCAGGGCTACCCTCCTTCCTCTTGCCGTAATAACTTAGGGCTAGTGCACTCTGAGCCCTAGCTCCAGATTTTCTCCGGTGCTCCTCCCCACGCCCACCCTATATCGTCTCACCCCTCACCACATAAGTCAACCCCCAGCCCTGGCCCGAAACCGAGCCCATCCATGATTGAGCCACCAAAAAATGCCCTATGATACTTGGTCGAAAAGCATCTCAGCCATTAAAGAGGTTTATTTCACCGGACGTTCTGGTAGTTAGATGCTCTTAAACGGTAACTGGTCGGTTTCAATTATCCAAAATATAATCTTCTCAAGGATTGACGGCTTGCCAAGCATGTCGGCCACCCACACCCCTTAATATGCACCGAGGGAACAACCCTGGGAAGCCCATTGTATATGTGGACTATATTATACTAAGCTCACGTGGTTTTGAGATGAGGGTAGTTTATATCCACTGATGGTTCAGAAAACTGCCGACACAACTATTTGATATAGTGCACTCGGGATCACTTCTCTAAATCACACAAGGCCCAAAGGCCCATTTCCAAGAAATACAACCACTAGTAGACGATTTTGGACAAAATGCTGAACCTGATCTTACTTGTACAAACTATAGCAATGAGATATATCATACTCCAGACACACCACCATGGATACACAAGTCTGAAAAATATAAAATAAAATCTGATGAAAAGTATAGAATATACAGTTAACAGTATTAGGGCTTTTGTAACGCCGCCTGTTAATATAAAACGAAAATGTAAACAAGAAAAGTCACCCTCGCGCGCGCCGGAAGAATGGAAAAGAACATGATGATACAAACACATACACAACGCACAAACGCCTGGTATGCCACCCCGCCCGTTCACTAGAATAGACAAAGCATTAAGATAAGGGCAAGGGGGGGGGGGGAAGACATGAATTCGTTTCGGCCGCGAAACGCTTTCAAGGTTTTTGCTCTGGTGATGGTGGGCCGGACTCGGGGTTCTGCAGATCCCCTTCTAATCCTTGGTCAAATATTCCATTTTGCGTCACAAGGATGACATGTTTCCGTAAGGACTTGTTCCGTGGCATAGGGTCCTTGAAGATGTCGTTTACCTCTTCGAGGGTTCTCGAGCGAGTCTCGACGAAGCTATACACCATACCAGTTAGTCCACGAACCATCACGAGAGAGCGAAGGGAGGGGAGGGGAGGGGAGGAAGAGAGGGATATACAAAAGATAGATAACAATCAACTCAACAATATCCCAAGCAATATAAAGAAAGCAAAACCCCCAACTAATCTTCTCAATGATGACTGCGATCACATAGGAATTGAACAGCATAGCGATGTTGGTGAAGAAATCGAAAATCCCCATCCCCTTAGCTCTGGTCTCGTATTTTAGACACTCGATCGGATACAGCGCTTGCAGAGGCGTATAGGAGAACGAATAAGTGATTCCAAAGAGGTAGATGAAAGCGATGGTAACCCCGCTGCCTATGGTATTGGTGTTGGATTCCTTCCCGTAGTAGGACGACAGGATTGTGACTATAGTCCACCAGACAACGAATAGGCCCGTTCCCATCATCAGGATTATGCGACGGCCCACGCGGTCTACGAGGAGACAACCGGAGACGGATGCGCCAAAGGAAATGGCTGTCAGGATTGCGTTGTGCAGGAGTTGGGTTGCTTCCGATCTTACCCCAACGTTGTCAAGGAGGACTGGGAGGAAGTGGCTTACTGCGCCGTTGCCAGACCACTATGGTTCTGTTAGTTTTTTGATATCATGCTGTTGGGAGGGAATGGGAGAGATAGTTAAAACATACTTGACCGAAGAACGCCATTCCCGCAACGCACACCATACGCCACCTTGCGTCTGTAGAATTGAAGAGCTCGGAGTAGTCCCACCAGCGCTTGTCGGAGCCGTGGAGCACGATCTCCTCCAACATTTCTTTGTACGAGAGGAGGACGAAGGGAGACTTGCGGTCTCCATCACCATGGTAGACTGTTAGGACTCGAACTGCTTCCTCGTTGCGGTCGTTTGATACCAGCTGCGGTAGTTGGTTAGTCTATATAGAGAGGGCAGCATATGGTAGTCAGGGCTTACCCAACGCGGGGTTTCAGGACACCAAAGGCACATTAGCAACACTATGCCCGATGCCACAGTTTGTAGCCAGATGGGGAGTCTCCAGGAGAGGTCAGAGGCCCAGTTCTGAGTATGGTACATCGTCCATGTTGCCGCAATCTGGTTATCCAATGTTAGAATTGTGAGAGCCAGAGTGCACGACAGACAGGCACATCTTACCGCACCAACACCGTAGAAGGTATTATATAATCCCGTGAGGGTTCCTCTCCAAGCAGGATGCGCCATCTCAGCAACATAAACCGGTGCTGCAGTAGTTACGATGGAGGCACCAAGTCCCAGAATGAACCTCCCAACCATAAACCATACGTGTGTCCTTGAAAGTGCCTGCACGCAAGTTCCAACGATGACCGTGAGCGCCCCACTAAACATTCCCCAACGTCTACCCCAATTATCCGACAACGGCCCGCAAATGAAGCACCCCATGAAATGCCCGATAGAGTACACCGCAAAGACAATACCGGTTGATGATCCGGTTGTTTTCATGTGGAAATAACTACAAATAGTTAGCAATCATAATTGTGACCTACCAACGAAGTGATAATTAAGACGAACCTTTGATATGTTGACATAGCGTTGATCCCCCCCATGAGCGATCCATCATACCCGTTAATGCATGAATTCAAGAATGCTACGAACAGATAGCCGTAGAGCTTAAACATGGATTTTGTCCAAGGACTCGGTTTCTGTGCCAGCAATGCCTTGGTAAAGTCAACATGAGCAACAGACCGGATGTACTGCTGGTCTTTCGATAGCGGAGTACACGACGTTAATGAGGCTGTCTGAGAGTACTCCAGCATTTCGAATGTGTTAGGTGTGATATCGGTTCCTCCGCTCACCCCCGACACCCTTGATCCACTGTAGACGTCCCCGACAACACTATCACACGGTGTTGTCATCACGTCAACCGATGGCTTGCTCACCATACTCATTCTTTCCAACAGGTTTGACCGTCCAGGGTGAAATTCGCCGGTATTCCCAGAATCCCCTCTTTCCTCTTATGTTCCCCCACTATATTCCAAGTTGCGAAACAAACCAAAAAAAAATAGAATAAAAAAATCAATTGGTAAAAGCCAAAAGAACCCGAATAACGAGGGTTATAAAGTCGACACGGGTTATAGGGAGGAGAATTGCGGCCTAGGGGGGTTACTCTTATTGTTGAGGTACCGGGATCAGCTATTTTGGTAGTAGTAGTGTTAGTGGTGGTGGTGGTGGTGGTGGTGGTGTTTTTAAACGAATATCCTTCCTTCCTTTGGCCAACCTGTCTAGCATATGAAAGGTGCACTAGCAATCCCATAAATTTCTTGAATGGCGATCCCCTGGGGGTTTTGACGGTTTTTGAAGACGTCCCGACCAGGGGCATGCGATTGTCCACATATCTTTCGCTTCGGCTACTTGCCTGCTTGGCTCGTCTGCTTTGGTTGTGTCGTGCCACAAAACCCATGCATGTACAAGTAACTAGGATGTTTATTGATTTATTTCGCTTTCTCTCCAAAGGCGGGGTGAGGGTAGGAGTAGTTTAGAGGGGGGGAGGGACAAGCATCGTACAGCCCAGAACACTTCAACTACGGTAGCCTACCGTACCACAGCGAGGAGGGGATAAAAGGTATCAATGCGAACATTGGGTTCTTTTTTTTCTTTTTGTATGATACTCGTAACTTGATGCGAGAATACCCGGGGACGATCCTGGATGGTCTGACTTTTGGGTCCAGATTTTCCTTTTCCCTTTTCTCCCTCCCTTTTCTCCTTCATTTTTCATTCATGTCTCATTTCTCTCTCTTTCCCCCTCCATTCTTGCTTTTCTTTAGTACCAGTAGAACTATAATCGATAGTACCACCGATCTTTCCGCCACGCTGACAGTGATGTTGACCTGCTGAACTTCGGTTCACAAGTGATGATGAGGGAGGGGGAAGGAGTCTTGCTGGGGCCGTGAGTACTCCAGAGCTCGAGACAACAGCAAAAACTCCAAGTGCCGTGCTTGAGTACTGTGAAATGTATGGCAAGGCATGTGCACTGTGCTTGGCAATTAAAAGGCCTCCGGACGCTTTGTATTTATTAGCGCCTGTCTTGGCCAAAGCGTCCGGAGACTTTTTGAACCCCAAACACATGCGCCGGTAGCATCTCAAGCGGAGGTGGATTTCCTGATTATGCCGAGAGGTCAATTGTAGCTCTGAGGATTAATAACTAATATTAATACTCCCTCACAATGTAGTATACTTAATAGAATGATACCTATACTTGAACGAATTGCATTATCTAGTACCAAAGCACATTCACGTAGGACAGCATACCAGTAGTACGAGTACTATTCACAGAGGCATGCTTCTCAGTGCCTACGTCACCAAATACCACTCCCTTTCCCCATCCTATATTAAGTTTCTTGATATGGCCGACGGGAAAGTAAGCTCCCCGCTACTTGGCCGGTATTTTCACTTCAGGTATGAACTTTTCTCTTGCAAAATGGCCATATATCACGATGCGGCAGCTAATAGCCTAACAGTGGCAACCGCTGCCGCACACTTCCGCATGGTCATCGCCTCCCACCTTATCGAAACCGGGCGGTCCGGGGGATATCTTAACAGAAACCTGAATGAAGAGTTATAACACTTGGTACAGTACATTTATAGGATCAACGCTGGGACAATATAGTCACACCCGCTGTCCTAGGTCCCGACAGTCCGAATTCGGGTGCTGACCTCGCTGTCTTGTATGAATCTCTGTGAATTCTAAACTTCTTTACACCAAAACCTAACCTGTGGTCCTGGATCACCCGCTGTACCTGACCGATTCTTGGGGTTTCCGCCACTGCAGGAACTGGAATAATTGAACCTCACACTAAGACGTCTAGAATTCCCCTCTTTGGATAAAGGGGAGGAATCACCTCGAAAAAAGCTAACTTTCAGCCTCTACTAAGACAAATAAAAAAACAACACAACAAGCTTTACCACAATAAGAAGTACTCCAGCTTCCCTACTGTACGGCAGTTGAGGGAAAGAGAGCCCGAGGGAGTCTCCCGCCTCATCACCATTTGTCTCACATTGGCTTATTTATAGCATATATCCCCCTCTGCCAATCAGGCGGAGTAGTGGTGTGTGCTCAAATTTCCTCCTGCTTAGCCGCTAGCTTCCAGATATGGCCAACCATCTGTGCGTGCCTGCGCAGACGAACAAATCAGCTTTAATGTTCGGGCACTACTTGCCTAGGACGAGTGCCTATCTACCGACCTTTCCTTTCCGCCTACTCGAGTAGATATGGTGTCTGCTTACTGTAAACTGGAGAAGTCTCTCTCGCTTGTAGCCAAGTCATGTGACTCTCAGGTGATGTTTGCACTCGTCCAATAGCTAGCCAACTGTCGGATATCTCGAGATTCCGCATGAAAGGGAGAAGAAAAAAACCCGATTTTGGCGTCAGTCCCTTGCCGCGCTTTCCAAATCTTTTTTTCACCGCAGGTTGTAAGAAACAGATTCCCTTCACAGTCGTGCACTAGGGTCCACAGTGAGCAGTTAGCCTCTCTACTTGCAAGAACCCCAACCACGAGGATTTTCTTTTGATTTGATAAAGGTGGGTTTGATGGTAACCCCAGACCATTCTCACCGGCCTGAGATCAAAGCCCAAACACGTGATTCGGCGCCTTGGTGTGATGCTATTCTAGAGGCGTTTTTTGATATTCACAGTCAGTGCCGGTATCCTTGGGTTTGCTACAAGTATTTGGCGTGGCTTACATTGGGCACCGACACCGGCCAGATGTCCGTGCTTTGTGCTTATCGCCTGTTCCCTCTAATGGGCAACACAGGCGCATTTCGCTTGTGGACTTGAAACCTGGATATCCTTGAGCATGATCCCGAGGTTATCATACAAGGGAGGGAGCCATTAACCGGAACAAGCAGGGATATACTTGACTAGTCACACGTGTACTGTATCTTTAAATGACCGCTCAATAATACCCAGTAGGAATATCTGTATGTGATCTAATGCACTTATAGCAATTTGTGCTACTATCATATAATATACCAGAGATGGTATAACCGTATAAGTGCCAGGGGTCTTTTTTTCGGGCAGGGCAGGGATTGTTTTGCTAGCTAACTACCGATACCCTTATCCTATACGAAAACATCACCGGGTACTTGTACTTGTACTAGTACTAGTACACTGCCGCTCCAAAGCACTGGTCCTGCAGTTCTAAGTTCCTGATTCTTTGGATGCAGTATTGTAATAAACAATTGTTGCGATTGCGCAACGCCTGTCTTGTCAATACTGCCCTCGTAACTGCCTGACGTTTGCAAAATGGACTGCTATTGCATACTACTAAAATCCCGAGGCGCCGGCCGATTTTTGGCCTGGATGCAATAGTAGTCCGTTTAGCAAACGTCAGGCAATTACGAGTACAGTAATTACTCGAATACAAGAGCAATGTTCTAGGGAGCTGTAATTGACTCTCGTAGCCAGGCGCGGTGTATTTTTTCCTTTTTTTGTCTCAACTGAGGGCTGAGCTTGAGGTGATTTCTCTGCCCCTATCCCAGTGGGGCAGCTACAACGACCTAGTGTCTTGTTCTTGAACCGTAAAGTCTCTTGGAATCCACTATCTCCGCCAGCCCTCCGGATTCTGAGCCAAAGGCTCCTGAAAGGTATCAGAGTTTTCCTGACATGGTATAAGGTCCCCTCACTGGGTTTTCATTAACTGGTATTCGCAATCCTTTTAACCTAACAAATAAAACCTATCCTGGGTGGCGGAGATAGTGGATTTGAAGAATTTACTATATTAGAGCACCGGTACTTACGGTAGTCCACGGTAGCTCATGTCTAATTTTGGGATGATATTAATATGACCTCAGCTACCACCGCCCTCCCAAATGTGAGATATTGGTATGTTAAGCTGGTGTCGTAACTTGAGTTGTCCTCACCACCGTTGCCACGAGAACCACCTTTCCGAATGTTCCCAAATGCTCTCTGGCTTTAGGTTTGCACTCTTTTTGCGTTTTCGTTTACCAAATACGGGATCATGCACACCCCTCCGCTAGATGTGAAACAGTAAAATTCGCAGCAAGACACACTAATCCTGTTTTCGGAGAATTTGCGTACTCGAGCATAAGTATCGTGATTTGTTGAACTTAATGCTTGCTATGATGCTGAGTCACTTGAAGATTACAAAGCTGATATCCATGACCCGAAATAGCTAACTACTGCCTGATCTAGAGGAGTGCACCGGCTGCTGGTTTTATAAGCTCAGCCGATAGAGATATTAGTTATATGCGATAAGATAAATAAAAGTGGTAGGTTGGGACCACAGAAATGTAAAATATGATAGCAGAATCGACGATACAGAGGGGACCATTAGAGTAAGGTATAATTCAGCAACAGAAAAGAAAAGAAAAGGACCTCAGATTGTTGGTATGTCAAATGCTCAACTCTTCAGAAGGGTGTTTAGTGGTTGGTTGCTTATAGAAGACCGCCCTGGATATTGGGTACTATCATGGTAACGATATTCTGCATTTTGCTATGGTTGTCTTGAGCACGAATTCCAACTAGTATATCTTTTGGCTGTGCTTGTTCGATAGGAGTCGGCAGCAAATTTTACCTAAACCTTAGTGCAAACCATTCCTTGTGGCGAGGAAATACAACAAGCGCCGCCAACAGATATATTAGTTACTTGAAATTTGTGCCTAAAGCAGGGTTATTGTATACACATAATAGCCAGAATACCATTATTAAGACAGTACTCGTACAAGCACCAGGCAAGATGTTTTCGTACGAGATTTGCCAAGCAAGTTCGTGGGTGGTGGTAAGAGAAGTAAAAACACCGAACAGCAACCCAGTAAGGTAGCATGTTGCGACGTTTTCCCGTGTAGTAAACTCTATGTTTTAGACATCCCTGTTCTCCTCACCTTGTACAAAAACATACTGTACTTGTATCCCATAAGCAACAAGCTGTCAAACATCCTACCCAAGAGCTAGGCTATTCGCTTACCGTACTAGGGCTCTTAGTTCTTTTCTTTTCTTTTTTCTTTTCTTTTCTTGTCACTGAACTTTTATACCTTGCTCTAATGACCCTGCCACTGTAGTATCAACTCCGCTGTTGTGCTTCACATCTCTATGGTTGCAACCTTCCACTTTTGTTTATCTCGCAGACTAATCTATTCATCCGTCCGCCTCGCTTGTAGTTTTATACGGGCTCCGGAACGATAACCAAAAGCCACGCGCATCTCACAAACATGTACAGTACTGTAGGGTATTCGCATGGAAAAAACTCCACAAATTAAGAAACCTGAGTGATCCCCTATGATCGCAATGGGTAACCTGTTCCTACTAATGGTGTTGCTCTCCTACAAGCAGGTCCGGGAGCCCACAGGATTGCCAGTTTGCTTTCACCACTACCTGAATTCATAATTTACCTACTTGACTTATTGAGGAATATGTTGTTGTCACTGGGTCCTCAGGAAGTTCAAAAATGAAATCTTAAGATTAACGTGGGGGCGTGGCTACCCGGACCAAAAAGATCAAGCTCCCAGACAAGCTTAGCAACAGTAGAGTATCCGAGAAGTCGGCCAGGCTTACCTTTAGCCCCGAGCACAGTACGAGGACTGAGCTTACCAAAGCCCCAGAGTTCTTGCCTTGGTGCAACACACATACGGGTAAGTTGCCACAAACAGAGTACAGGTTCGGATTTACGTCCTTTTAGAAAAACCCCCCTATCGGGAGTTCGATGATCCCACTGGCTGTGGGGTTTTGTGGTCCGATTGTTCGCTTAGGGGATGGGCTATTAGTGCCCCCCAACCTCGTGGGCCCGAAGAAAGGAGGATACTGGCCACTCTTCTCGTTATAGAAGAGTTTTGGAGCCCTGGGAGACTAGCTGACAAATGTTGCTCGTGCTAACTAGCGTGATGATAGTTAGCCGCTATGGAACTAAGATCCTTAGTATGGTAAAGTCACAATTTTGATGCTTGCGGTTATAAACGTAGTTTGTTTCGGGTTTCGAGTGCGGGCCGCACGGGGCAGTACCCGCCCCAGGGTCTAGGTACTCCAAATCAGGTGGGGTAAATTTTGTATTAGTGCTCAGATAGACAGACTATTACTGTATCACAGGTTTCTTCGATCCCTGTTTTCGGGACGACTAGCTGTGCTACTACCGGAGCGCGTTTTCACGTTTGTGGATTCTGGTGTTTGGGTCTGTTGAGTAATTGTTTGGCCCTCTGACCTTGGATATCGATATGCTGTACTGTGCCTGCTCATGATTCGTTTCTGGTTCCCGGATGCTTCTCCCTAGGCTCGAGTGGATTTGGCACCCCGCATTCACCCACACATGGCAGTTACCGCAGATAAACAGGGTGGCGGTACCATCACTCCTAGCTGTCCGGGAACTCGCGGGACCGGACCCCTTGCTCAACCGTAGGAATGCTGCCGCAGCTCCAGATTCCCATGTGAAAGCACTAGCTGAACAGGACAACAGGACACCTAAACCCTGCTCTCAGGCCATCCCTCCCACCAGTGCAGGGGCAAAGCTAGAAGGAGTACCCCCCAAGAAGGAATAAAGGTAGTAAGAATGAAAAAAATAACAGGAACATAAGGCGTGGGCCTCCTGCGCCCCGACCCCCGAAACGAACTTTGTGGAGGTTACTCATTTGAAGGATTAGCAGCTATGTTGTGAGTAAAGGCATTTTTTGATGCTCTACTTCACAAAATTATTTAAACGGGGAGACTAGAGACATGAAGAAAGGGAATGTGTGAAATCCATCCAGACTGTCTAAAATAGAAACTATTAATACACTAGTAGATGCGATTTGCTCTTACACTGCAAGTTTCATCAGCTTTCCCGCTCCACTTTCCCATACAGTATGCCACGCTGTGAGGGATGAAATTTCTGGGTTTGAGGCATCTGGAACAGCCAGGTGCGACTAAGAGCAACAGAGTAGAGGGTGTGGGATCCACCCCTTAGGGCTCTTCCAGGAAGCAGGCCGCTCTGAACCAACCCAACCGGAAGAATCAAGGGGGTTGAAGAGGTTCGGTCTAGCCACTCGGGGGCCTCGAAAATCAACCATTCTGAATTCCTATGATAAGCTCCCCCCAGCATCCTGAGACCCGCGTCCCTGCACGGCCATCATCCATCCATTCATCTCTAGTGCCACTAAGTGTACGCGAATATAGATATTTCGGCTCCATACAGTACCACAGTGGATCATACACTCACTAAGTTAACTAAAACTCAACCTTCTTCCAGTGGTTCGTTACGTGATTAGCTTCCCCGTCGTCAAAGTTTCACAAAGCCGTATAGTATACCAACGTTAACTCTAAAGTTGACCAAGCACCGCGCAACTATAATCGAGCACGCTACGGCATGACCAGAGAAGTCCAGCATTGTCGATACAAAACCCCTGCCCGAATTTTTTTTAAAATTTTTCTATCCCTACCGAGACTCCCCGCTACAAAAAAGCAATGCCAATAACGTGGAATAGGCGGGGCATGGGTGTGCGACTCGGTAAATCTTTTGGTAAGTCGATCGTGGTGTGACACGCACGGACAAATCCAAGCTCTCTGACCAAGATTCTGCGAAAATGGGGTGAATACCGGTGATGGCAAGGTCTATTACCGGCAAACCGGTCGCTCAGTCATTCCCGGAGAGGATACGCG
>Ga0307510_10008699_pt1 | contig 12091 bp, 18 predicted proteins | sample 12_EM_MG_FD_207224 | JGI IMG/M metagenome (GOLD analysis project Ga0307510, IMG submission 207224) | Populus trichocarpa ectomycorrhiza microbial communities from riparian zone in the Pacific Northwest, United States - 12_EM | ecosystem: Host-associated > Plants > Roots > Unclassified | place...
AAGCCAACTAAATATAGCAATACAATAGCATAGCCTATCTGACTCAGAGACAATGGCGCAGCTGAAGTCAAATCAAATAAACCAAATATAAATCAACTAAACAGAGGAAATCCTGCACTCCCCGCTGCTGTGGACCGTTACAGGAACATGTACACATGTTACCTTCCCTTATTCTGACATATCAACAATCATTCCAAAGTCTTCACTGTCCTCAGTGCTCCCATCGGTGTGGCATAGGAGGCTGTTGTCATCTGTGGGGAAATCGTCCAGCTCAGAGCTGGTAGAATCATATTCCTCATCGGGATAGGGTTCCCACAAGTCATCTGGGCAATCGTTTGTGGTACAGGGTGAGGAGCAAACTTCCATGGGTTCCCTGGAAGCTTTAATGTAGTGGAAGGTAATCTGGGGAGTTGCTTCTGCTGCCTGGTTTGCATCCCACTATTCCTGTATCAGTTCCAAACAGTGATGGACACGATCATGCTGGTGCAGAAAGTTTGGCCCATGCTGGAGCATTGATCGAGCTCGATCAGAGCAAAGATTTATTATCGAGCATGATCCAGTTTATCACTAGTTCCAGATAGTGGTCGAGGGTGTCGATAGGTTTCCAGGAGTCATCCGCACGCTCATAGGCTTTCCAGTGGAGAAGGAATTTGTGCCTGTTGTTCTGGCGGCGGTAGTCGAGTATCTGCTGTGCTTCCCATTCCCCTCCATTGTCGATCAGGATGGGTGTTGCCTTGTCCATTCTGCGGGACTTGAATCTATCCGGATCGTTCTCACGGTATTCCTTAAAGGCGGAGACGTTGAAGTAGGGTTTCTGGCGGGCCATTGTGGGTGGGAGGTGTAGCTTGTAGTTGTCTGTATCAGTTAGATGTTCGTGGACCGTGAAAGGACTGAACCAGGGTGTTTCTGGCTTCTTGGATCGTCCAGGGGAGGAAGTATAAGGGGGGCCTCTATCAAGAACTCTGCTGCCATTCATGAAGGGTTCCGTTAGCGGTTTGCGGCGTTTGTCTGCCTGGACACTCTTGCCGAAGGTAGCATGCTTTCTGCTTATGTGTAGTTCCATTCTCTTTGATTCATGACCTTTAAGATATCGTCCACACCTGGTACCTTGCTGGCGGATCTCTGGATAGGGTTGAATATCTTCCAGGGGCGTCAATAGAGGGCATGGTATGGCGAGATGCCTAGGGATTCATGAAATCAGCAAAAATAATATCATACGTTCCGTGCGCTCTGTGCCTCTGATGCAGCTGATGCTTGAACGCAAAATGCGAATCAGGATGCAACCACTCTATCACACCCTGCATCTGAGGCAACCTGACGCAGCACCTCATCATCAGGAGACACCTGATGCCACACCTAATACTCAGGACGCTACCTGACGCACCACCTAATACACAGGATTCTACCTGACGCCAGACCACATCTTCGTGAGATAAGCGAAGGGGCGCCCCTTTACTTTTTTCTGACCTGGGTCAGAATAGAGTTCATACCGTCAAACCGTTAAATTTACAACTAGTCGTCTTCTCTTATTCTAATATACAGGCCATTTCACAAAGAAACACTATGTCATAAGACGTCTTCTGACACTTTTATCCTCTACCTGGGACCCTGTAGCTCAATGGGAAATTGGCGCCTCAGGATATATCCTATACCAGAGGGTAGCGGGCGTCGAGCCCAACAATCCCCTGCAACTGGAATCAGATCTGGAATCTGCCCAGCCGTTGTGGAGGTATCCACCATCCAGTTCAGGAACATGTAGAAAGACGACTCTCGCAAGAGTTGGCGGATTCATGACTTCTGATGCGACAGAGACGTACCCTATACCTCCGCGTAGTTGACGCCGAGCCCAACAATCACCTGCAATAAGATCCAAAATCAGCCCAGCTGTTATGGCGGAATCAGCCATCGTGATCTGCGATTGCCAGCAACCCATTTAGCATTGTAACTTCATGAATAGAAATCGCGGGGGGAAGCACCTATTTAGCATCATCTAACTGGCGTCGAGCCCAACAATCCCCTGCAATCAGATCCAGAATCGGAGCAGTGGTTGTGGAGGAATCTCCCATCGAGTTCAGAGACCGGCAGAAAGACCACTCTCAGATGGGTTGGCGGATTCATGAGTTCCGATGCGACAGAGCCGTACCTTATACCGGCGCGTAGCTGGCATCAGGCCCAACAACCTCCCGCAATCAGGTTCAGGATCAGAGCATTGGTTGTGGAGGAATCTGCTATCGAGCTCAGAGATCGCCAGCATATCATTCAGTCCTGTAACTTCATGAATAAGCATTGCGGGGGTAAGTATCTTATATCGCTGTGAGGCCTGTGTCATGGCCAACAACCTCCCGCAAAAGGCATAAGAATCCGTGGAGCCGTCATGGAGTAATCCGCCATCAAGTAAAATATCGCCAACTTGATACCTAATACACCCTCCACAGAAGACAGCGAGTTCATGAGTTCTGATGCGACAGAGACGTACCTTATCCCGTTGGAAGGCTGGCGTCAGGCCCAACAACCTCTGGCAAAGAGCATCAAAATCTGTTCAGTGGTTGTGGAGTAATCTGCTATCGAGTAAAAGATCGCCACCGCTACTATAAAGATTCTCTCCACAGAAGACAGCGACTTCCTGGGTTTCGATGTGACAGAGACGTACCTTATACCTTTGGAAGGCTGGTGTCAAGCCCAACAACCTCCCGCAAACAGAATCAAGATCCCTCGATCAGTTGTGGAGTAATCTACCATCGAGTACAATATCGCCATTGATACCTAATACACCCTCCACAGCACACAGCGATTTCCTCAGACTTGATACGACAGGGAAGTACCTTATACCATTGCGTAGCTGGCGTCGGGCCCAACAAGCTCCCGCAATCAGATCCAGGATCGGTGCAGTGGTTGTGGAGGAATCCGCTATCGAGTTCTAGGATCGCCAGGGTATCCATAAAGACAACTCTCACAAGGGTCAGCGATTTCCTGAGTTTCGATGCCACAGAGATGTCCATCTTTAGCACTACCCCTGATTCTCCTTTCAGCCTTCTTTTTCTTCTTGCCCAGATGTGAGCACAGAGTATTTCTTGGCAAAGAAAATATGGTTAGTTCTGGCGCCTGGTGAGAAACCCATCATACCCTTAATCTTAAATATGCGCTAAAGACCCCAAGTCACACTGGTACTCAGGGTTCTATTTTCAGAACATTCTCTTTGAATGAGCGAAAATGCCAGCTTACTCCAGTCTGAAACGGAGTGATAGCCATAACACTGCCTGGCGGTTTCTCGGCACTTGGCCTCAAACTGGACGCGACGCGAGACACTCTTTTCATCACAACACTTAACATCCACACTCAGGGGCCACAGCTGCAATACTCCACCAGAGCCAGACAATGAATCCTCAATCCGACACCTGGAGGTTCCTGGGCTCGATGCCAGCTGTTCAGCGGTATAAGATTCATCCCCAGAGGGATATTATTCATGAAGTTACAGGGCTGAATGGGGTGGGTAGCTGGCGATCCCAGTACTCGATTGCACATTCCTCCAGGACCACTGCTCCGATCCTGAATCTGATTGCGGGAGGTTGTTGGGCTCGACGCCAGCTACGCAGCGGTATAAAGGGTGTCTCTGTGGCATCAAAGCTCAGAAGGTCGCTGACCCTTGTGAGTGTTGTCTTTATAGATACCCTGGCGCTCCCAGAGCTTGATGTCAGATTCCGCCACAGCCACTGCTCCAATCCTGAGTCCGATTGCGGGAGATCGTTGGACTCGACGCCAGCTACGCAGCAGTATAAAGGACGTCTCTGTCGCATCAGATCTCAGGAAATCGCTGACCCTTGTGAGAGTTGTCTTGATAGATACCCTGGCGATCTTTCACTCGATGCTGGATTACTCCACAACCGCGGGACGGATCTTGAATCTGTTTGCGAGGAATTGTTGGGCTCGACGCCAGCTTCCCAACGGTATAAGGCACGTCCCTGTCACATCAAGGCCTATGAAATCGCTGTCTTCTGTGCAGGGTGTATTAGGTATCAAGCTGCGATATTTTACTCGATGGCAGATTACTCCACAGCCGCGGGACGGATCTTGCTGCCTTTTGCGGGAGGGTGTTGGACTCGGCGCCAGCTACGCGGCGGCATAAGGTGCGTCTCCGTCGCATCAATACTCAGGAAATCGCTGACTCTTGTGGGGGTTGTCTTTATAGGTACTCTTGCGATCCCAGACCTCGATGGCTGATTCCTCCACAACCACGGCTCCGATCCTGAACCCGATTGCGGGAGATCGTTGCGCTCAACGCCAGCTACGGAGCGGTATAAAGGACGTCTCTGTCGCATCAGAACTGAGGAAATCGCTGACCCTTGTGAGAGTTGTCTTTATAGATACCCTGGCGCTCCCAGAGCTCGATGTCAGATTCCGCCACGACCACGGGGCCGATTCTGGTTCTGATTGCGGGAGATTGTTGGGCTCGACGCCAGCTTCCTAATGGTGTACGGTCCATCCCTCCGCGAACTTTATTCATGAAGTTACAGTACTGAATGGCGTGCTGGCGATCCCAGAACTCGATGGCTGATTCCTCCATAACCGCTGGGCTGATTCTGGATCTGATTCCGGAGGGTTGTTGGACTCGACGCCAGCTACGCGGCGGTATAAGGTACGTCTCTGTCGCATCAAAGCCCATGAATCCGCCAACCCTTCGGAGAGTGGTCTTTCTACCGGTCGCTGAACTCGATGGCAGATTTCTCAACAACCGCCGGGCCCATTCTGGATCTGATTGCGGGGAATTGTTGGGCTTGATGCCAGCTACATGATGGTATAGGTTCCTTCCTGTGCCCCCCGGTAATTTTATTCATGAACTTGAAGTTACAGTGCTAAATGGTACTAAGGGGGGGAATCGGGTGAGCCTGAGGGGGGGGGTTGGCAAGGGGTCAGAAGGGTTCTTATGACTGAGTTTTCAAGTTGTTCTATGAATTGGCCTGTATATTAGAACAATAGAAGACTACTAGTAGTAAATTTAACGGTTTGACGGTAAGAAACTTGAATCTATTGTGACACAGGTCAGAAAAAAGTAAAGGGGGGACCTTTCGCTTATCTCTGGAAGATGTGGTCTGGCGTCAGGTAGCGTCCTGAGTATTAGGTGCTGCGTCCGGTAGAGTCCTGAGTATTAGGTGCTGCGTCTGGTGCGTCCTGAGGATAAGGTGCTACGTCAGGTTGCGTCAGATGCGTGTTGTGGTAGGGTGGTTGCGTCCTGGTTCGCGATTTGTGTTTCAGCGTCAGGTGCGTCAGATGCACAGAATGTACAGAACGCAAGGTATTATTTTTGCTGATGTTTATACCACTGGGTAGCTGGCGTCAAGCCCAACAATCCCGCGCAATCAGATTCAGGATCGGAGCAGTGGTTGTACATGGAGCTGCCATCGAGCTCTGGGATCGCGAAGATATCTTTAAAGACAACTCTCAAAAGGGTGAGCGACTTCCAGAGTTTTGATGCCACAGAGACGCCCTGCATACCGCTGGATAGCTGGCATCGAGCCCAGGAACATCCACGTGTGGGATTCAGGATTGATTGTCAGGCTGTGGTGGAGGGTTGCAGCTGTGACCCGGGAGTATGGATATTGAGTATTGTGATGAAAAGAGTGTGTCGCGTCGTGTCCGGTTTGAGGCTAAGTACCGAGAACCCACCAGGCAGTATGCTAGACTTGAGAGTGTTATGGCTATCAGTCGCTTGCAGACTGGAGTGAGCTGGCAGGTTCGCTCATTCAAAGATAATGTTCTGAAAATAGACCTCTGAGTGCCAGTGTAACATGGCCCGGGGGTCTTTAGCATAAATTTAAGATTAAGGGTATGATGGCTTTTTCACCAGGGGCTAGCACTAAGACTATTTTCTTTGCCAAGAAATACTCCTGAATCACATCCGGGCTAGAAAACAAAGAAGGCTGAAAGGCGAATCAGGGGTAGTGGTGAATCCTGATGTGCGATGGTGTTGAGGTTTAAGTCACAATCCATGGGAGGCAGGGTTGCTTAGGGCCATGTGTGCGGACGGAACCAAGTGTAGGCATGGGTCTCCAGACGCACAAGGGGCAACCAGCTGGAGGGCATGGGTACAGGACGCACAGGACGCACAGGACGCCGAGTCCAGGCCAGGAGAGTCAGGACGCAAGACTCCTATATCCGACGCAGGCCACCTTTTTGCTGATGGCGGGGTGCCGTGCATGGCAGCTGCAATAGCTGGGAGGGCACCAGGCCAGTTGTTCTGTCTGGGGTTAACGAAGTTCCTCATTAGCTGTTTGAGGGTGCAGATTCTTCGCTCAGCCGGGCTATTCCTTTGGTGGTGGTATTGGGTCGCCATCCAGACCTGGTTACCAAGGGACTTCATCATTTGTCACCAAAACTTGGAGGTAAAGCGGGAGTCCTGGTCAAGGACAAGGCTAAGAGGAAGGCCATCGAGATCGATGATAGTACTGTTGAGTTTTTGAAGATCTTCTCAGAGGTAACAGCATCCTCGAGTGGGATGAGATCTGTGTAGGAGGTAAAGCGGTCCATAATCACCATGATTGATGTATAGCCATCCGATTGGTTGAAAGGGCTGGCCAAGTCTATGGCTAGTGATTGGTATGCGTCGTCGGGGTCAGGGAGGGTAAGGGATTGTCCGTAGGGTAGGGTAGAGGGCTCGTTGTTAATCTGGCACCTATCGCATGACCGACAGTTTAGGCCAAAGTCCTGGCGCATCTGTGGCCACCAGAAGAAGCAAGCCGCATAGGAGTAGCATTTGTAGGCTGAGAAATGCCTGAGGCCTTCATGGACAGTCTTGTGGATGGAATCCCGTAGGGATACCCCCTTCTCAAGAGGTCCTACCGGTATATTAAGGTTTTCATACGCATTGGTGTTCGAGTCAACTAGAAGGCCATCGCGGATAGAATAGTGTAGTCTATTATTGGTTTCCGGGACCCTAGTTTAGAGGGCGTCGGTCTTAAGGGCTTCTCTGACTCACTGGGCAAGGATACCTGTAAGGCGGGAGTGTAGGGTGCTTAGGAATTGGTTGGCATTGGCTGCCTCATCGGAGTAATAGCCTGCTTGGCTGTATAGGGGGGTAAAGGCCGGCGAGGCCATTAGAGGTGTAGCTAGGATAGTATTGTTCATACGGAAAGGCGGGAGGCTCGCGGAGAGGTATGGGATATCGGGGAGCAAGGCCTGGCCTTCCTCAAGGGCTGTGTTCAATGTTGAAGTCCTATCCTGTTTTTTTCTCTTTGTCCTCTTACTCTGCTTCGGGACCTCCTGCTCCTTCGGCCAGTAGCCTGCACGTTCTTTTTCAGTCTTATGTATTTCACACCCATCGTCAGTACATGACATCCCCCTCAATTCTGAGTGTCGTCGTTCCCTTTCACCACAGATTAGGAGTGTTCTCTTGTCACACTACGAGTTTCCAATTCATATTCTAGTATCAGTTCAGGCTGCGCTGGAAGTAACTGGCGAGGAGGCAGAGGCCTTACGCTTCTGGGAGCGGGTTACCGCACTGCTAGTAATTTCGTCCATAAGGTATCCAGGCCGGCAGCGACTGATAGAGTCACTGGTGGTAAGGGTGGGAGAGGTTTGGGCTTCGCCTGAGTGGTACATGGCGGCGTCTGATTCAATGCTAAAATCGGTAGAGGTGGCATAGCTTGTATTGAGTTGTAGGGTTTGGGAACGGTCAGGTAGCTCAAGGCTGTCATAGTCGATAGTGGGGACTTTAAGGCTTATATCAACAGGCCCTCGGGTTCCCTCATTGATTCTCGAGAGGTAGTGTGCTAGGAAGGTCTTCGCTCCTGGCGGGTATTCAATTTTAAAATCAAAGTCACTGATGTGCGTTCGCCATCTTTGCTATCGTCCATGGAGATTCTTTTGTGTCATGAGTTTGATGAGACTCTAGTGGTCTGTAACCACTATAAATTGCGTGTGTAGCAAATGGGAAGCGAATGCTTCCATAGCCTCAATGATTGCGCGCGTTTCCTGTTGGTGTGTAGGGTTGTTGCTTTGTGATGGAGTCAGCTTCCTGCTGTGGCACGCTGCAGGTAGGGCTGCATCGCTGGTTGGTCTTTGGGCTATTGAAGCACCTGTACCGGTAGGAGATGCATTGGTAAAAAGCCACATCATATCTGGCGTATTATAGACGATCGGTCTAAGGACTTTGTGCTTATCTGCAGCTCGCTTGACCGCTTCGCAGGCTGCTTCCTGCAGATCCGTCCACAGCCGTTCAGTTTTCCCACTCAGGTCTGTGAGCGGAGCTCTGATTGTGCCGATGTGGGGAATAAACTACGAGATATAATTAACAGTTCCATTGAATCCATGCAGTTCTTTCTGGCTGAGTGGGCTTGTGCAATCCATTATGGTCCGGATCTGCCCTCGTGCAGGCTGGATGCCATCATCGTCTATCATATGACCTACGATATCGAGTTTTGTGGCAAAGAAAAGACATTTCCTTGGGTTGGGATGATACCCGGCGTGCTGCAGCTTACTGCAGGCATTCGTTACGCCCTTAACATGCCCTTCACAGGTCTCAGTGAAGACAAAAATATCGGGAATGTACGCGCATATGTGCTCGCCTAATTCATCATGGAATAAGCCCTCCATTGTACTCACAAAGGTGCTGGAAGCATTCATTTCTCCTTGCATCATGACCTGGCGGGTAAAGCTGCCGAAGTGTGTCTTAATAGTGTTGTACTTTATATTATCTGGATGCACTCTTGTCTGGAAGTAGGGGTCACTGGGATCTATCTTGCTGCGGAATCGTCCTCTGGCTACTGCATTTAATATAGTGTTTTGTTAAGGGATCTGTGTGAGGTTGGCCTTGGTGCTATCATTGCTGCAGCGCAGGTCTACCAAGGGGCGGATTCTGCCATCGCTTTTTGATTCCAGAAAGATGCTGGCTCCTTTGGGGACACTGTTCCTGTGGAGGTACCGGCGTTCATCCGCTTGTTGATGCATGCCTTGTATTTGGGCATCAAGGCTTATGGCCCTTTGAAGGTGGGGGTCCGTAAAGCCTTCGTCGGATCTATGAGGCTTATCCTGTCCATTATCTTGCGTACTGGGGGCAGTTGCTCAGGTACTTCTTTGACAAATACGTTGGGGAACCCTGCCAGGAAGTCTGGTACTTCCTGTGGCTTCTTCAGGGCTGATCTAGACTCTCTAGACTTTCCGTCACAGGTAACTGTGACCTTGTACTTGGAGAAGTAGATGCTGTTCTTTTGGCAATGGATGACCGCTTCTAGCTTTATGAGATCGTCCATACTGATGAGGATATAATAGTCTGTTACTAGTGTGACCAGCGTAGGCACCTTGTCGACTCTCATCTTGCCTAGCTGAATCGTAACCTCAACTGAGAAGTTGCTAGTTGATCGCGACTCATTAACTGCCATCTTTAGTCTGACAGGATTCTTCCTAGCTCTGTAGGGTATGTTGTGTGTTGTCACAAATTTGTTCGATATCAGGGTACCGCCAATGGTACCTGTGTCGGCGAGGACTCTAGCGGGCTTGCCATTTATGTTGATAGTGAATTCGAGTGCCTGGAATGGCCTATCCTTAGCCATGCCTACTGTAGGCTTGTTGGTCCTGACTGAGCCGCTGCAATCTAGCTCCTCTGTGCTGTCTATATCATGCTCATATTCGCCTTCGCTGCGGTCTGGGCTTTCCTCAGCGAGGCGAACCTGGTTGGTCATAACTTCTTTCTTTGGGCATTCATTTGCCATGTGTCCGCTTTCGCCAAAGTAGAAACACGCTGCATCTGCCTTGCGGCGGTCCATTTCAGCCTTACTTTGCTTATTCGACTTGATATAGGTCCTGTTCTTAGCGAGGGCCTTTCCTTTGCCTGTGTTCCTGGGCGTTCATGGGGTACAGGGTTTGTAGTTGGTGTTCTCTTTCTTTGGTGTATGGGTTTTCCTGCTAGAGGCCTGACTTCTATCGCTGCGTTTGTAGCCCCAAGTTCTATACATGGTAGAGTCATAGCGTTCTGCTACGGCCACTATCTGGTCCCAGGTAGCTTCTGGTCTGAGCTAGGGCTCAACATCGCAGCGTAATCTAGAGTCGATATCATCGAGAAATCGCTGTTTCTGTGCATAATCTGCGATCGATCCATTTTGAAGGGATCCTTTGAGGTCTGCTGGGGCACCTGCTATCTTCGTTATCCGTGCTGGCTGTCCACATTCTGCCACTTGTGATAGGTGTCATTAGTGTTTGTAGAGGCTTCAAATAGCGGCTGAAAGTGGTGTGTCAGCTCCGGTAGGGTTCGCCTTTCTTCCTCTGTGTCTAGTGTCTGGAATGCGTTATTTGCTTTCTCTTATAAGTAAAAGCCATAGTAGTCTGCCACTCCAGGGGAGTCATCATTCAGTCCAGATCTCGCCAGGTACTTCTTGACTGTTCGGAGCCATCGCTTGAGTTTGTCTGGTTTGAGGTCTTCTCCTTCACCGGTAAAGAAAGGCGGCTTGGGAGGCTTGGGAGGGGGCAACCTTGCCGGGCCTGGGTCTGGCATGGTGCCTGTAGGGGAGTCTGGGGGTAGAGGTGGTGGATCCTGTCGTTCAGGGTGCTCTCTGGCGCTCCAGGATCTTGAGGGTCTTTCTGGTGCGACTGGGATGAATATACTGGGTAGTGGTTGGTCTTTATACTCTCGGAAGGGCGCTCTAGTTGGTATCTGACTTCCAAAGACACCTAGAATGCTGGGTGCTCGCCACCGGCTTGTAGTGGAGTGTTCTGGTGGACTTTCAGTTTCCGAAGAGTGCTGGGCTACTGCTCTTGCGGCTGCTCTTTGCTCAAGCCGCCGGGCTTCCGTTTCTATGAGTTCCTCAGCTGTCAGGTTGTGGTCTTCGTCTGAATCTGTGTCTAGATCTCCGGGCAGGAGGGAACTGGTTCATGCTAGTGTCTCTACTGAGCCTGGTGTGGGTCCAGGGGTTTGTTCCTGTGTGGTTGGTTTGGGGTATCTTCTGAGGGTTCTACGGAAGGACGATTGTAGACGCTTCCGGACCTGGTAACACTTCTGCTCCTGCGTTCTGCTATTGTGAATGTAGCACCTGAGCCGGGAGTTCCTTTCCCTGCCGCTCCTGGTCCTAACTTGTTATCAAGATACTGGGAGTGTGATCAATCCTACCAGGCAGTTCCCAATCCTGAGAACAATCTGGTTTCACCTGTTGTAGGCAAACGAATGTAACAGGTGTATTCCGGTCTAACTAAAATACAGTAGGATGGGCGATAGACCTGCTAGAGCTGGGACTAAGGAAGGCTTCAAGGGACCGGAGGTAAGAGATAATAGTTGAAGGACAAATAGAACTTACAGACTCAGGGATTGCCGTTCAACAAAGTGGATTCTTAGACTGAAGGTCTGTCGAAGTCTGCTGTCTCCGGCTATCCAGGAGACTGGTTTAAATTCAAACCCCAAGAGCGATAGCATTCCTGCAATCATGATCATTGCCAGTAGCTCCACACATACCGGAATCCTGTAATCCTGCAAGACCAAAGAAAGAAACATAGCTCAGCCCCACCATTGCTACATGACCATTGCATACCCAGAATCCTAAATATAAACTTCCCGCGAAGCAAACCAAATATAGCAATACGATAGCATAGCCTATCTGCCTCAGAGACTGTGCTGGATCTGAAATCAAATCAAATAAACCAAATATAAATCAACTACACACAGGAAATCGTGCCCTGCCCGCTCCAGTGTACCATTACCGGAACATGTACACATGTTACAAGTTCGGCGATAGTGATTTCATCGCCATCAAAAAGCATACTAGCTTCCTGCTCTCGTCCACTTCCAAATAGCACTGTCCGTCCAGCCTGTTGTATTCATCTTACAAATACTAAATTGTTAGTGCCTGGTTCCAGAACATACAATACCTCTTGCAGGCAAATGGGGGTCCCATCTCCTTTGCTATTCGAAATGGTAATCCAGATTTTACCAATTCCAATCGCTTTAATTGTTCTTCCATTCGGTATACTGATTGTTGCTGTTTGGGTTTTGAAGTTGGGAGATGCCTCCAGCTGTGAGCTCATATGATGTGTCGCTCCACAGGCAAGTATCCAATAGCCTATTCCTCCTTTCTGTCTGCTAGCAGCCATCCAGGTTCCGATCGCCTTACTTTTG
>Ga0307510_10008700_pt1 | contig 12090 bp, 12 predicted proteins | sample 12_EM_MG_FD_207224 | JGI IMG/M metagenome (GOLD analysis project Ga0307510, IMG submission 207224) | Populus trichocarpa ectomycorrhiza microbial communities from riparian zone in the Pacific Northwest, United States - 12_EM | ecosystem: Host-associated > Plants > Roots > Unclassified | place...
TTATCGCTTCGGTTCAGGGAGTCGATATCCAGGTCGATCAGCGCGTCGACACAGGTTGCTTCTATGATATGTTTCTTATCCGAATAGGTATAATACTGGGACAAGGTCAGGTCATGCGATCCGCCCAGGATGACAACGGTCTTACCAATGGCCGTCAGCTCCCTTAGGACCGTCTTCAGCGCCGCATAAGTGTCGTTCAGGGTTGCTCCGGCCCGGATATTTCCCGCATCCGCCAGCCTCACATCAGGATGCCAGTAATACAGCTGGTAGAACTGTTCCCGGATGGCGTCAGGACCGCCAGCCTCCCTGCGATCCCGCCCAATACCCCTTTCTTCCTCACAGCCTACTATCACCATGTCCGACTCATACAGATCCGGAAAAGTCTCATCATAGGCGTCGATGAGCTTGCCGATCTGCCCGTCCTTGTAGCCCTGATCCTGTGATAGTTCAGCCAGGTTGATCGGATCGAGAAAATCGCTTATATGCAGGTTGGGAGACATGAAATGGGTGTTTTTTTGGGGCAAAACTAGGTATCTTTGCGCTATGGAGCAATTGTTACAACAAATTGAGCAGTACAAACAGGAGATCACTTCCATCATTCCGGACGGAGCAGAAGCGTTGGAGACATACCGCATTCGCTTTCTCGGTACAAAAGGTATTGTAAAAAGCCTTTTTACGGAAATGAAGAATGTACCCGCCGACCAGAAAAAAGAATTCGGTCAGGTATTGAACGAATTCAAGCAGCTGGCCGAATCCAAATACGAAGACTGGAAGGGTAGCCTCAGCAGCAGTCCTGCCGGCAAGACCCATAAGATAGACCTCAGCCTGCCAGGAGATGTCCTGCCCCTGGGTACACATCACCCCATCACCCTCGTGCGCGACCAGATCGTTCATATCTTCGGACGGTTGGGTTTCTCCGTGGCAGAAGGCCCCGAGATCGAGGATGACTGGCATAATTTCACCGCTCTCAACCTGCCCGAAAATCATCCCGCCCGGGATATGCAGGATACCTTCTATATTCATCAGCAGCCCGACTGGCTCCTCCGTACACATACCAGCAGCGTACAGGCGCGTACCATGGAAAAGCAAAAACCCCCTATCCGGATCATCTGCCCGGGACGGGTCTATCGCAATGAGACCATCAGCGCCCGCGCACATTGCTTCTTTCATCAGACAGAAGGCTTATATGTCGACGAGAACGTCTCTTTCGCTGACCTGAAACAGACTCTTTACTTCTTTGTACAGGAAATGTTCGGAAAAGATGTAAAGGTCCGTTTCCGCCCCTCCTATTTTCCTTTCACCGAGCCCAGCGCAGAAATGGACATCAACTGCCGCATCTGCGGAGGCGTCGGCTGCAGCGTCTGTAAACATACCGGCTGGGTGGAAATTCTCGGTAGCGGCATGGTCCATCCAAAAATGCTCGAGAACTTCGGTATCGACAGCAACAAGTACACGGGCTTTGCCTTTGGGATGGGGATCGAACGGATCTGCCAGCTCAAGTACCGCATCAACGACCTGCGCCTGTACTCGCAAAACGATGTCCGGTTCCTCAAGCAGTTTACCGGTGCGGTATAATTATATTATGCTATTTTTTCGATTTTTCTGGATGTGATTCTGAATGCAAAAGGAGGCTTGTGCCTTCTTATTAATTCTTTTATTTCCAGCCAATTAATAACAATTCTTTCAACCATTTCCCAATAAGTATACCCCTTTTTACCCGGTGGTATCAGATAGAATATACCAAGTTTATAATTTCGCAATAACGCATATTGGGATTTTATCCTTTGCATTTTGGAGTCTTGCGTAATAACAATACCATTAACCTGTCCAACCTGTGGAATCCAATCTTCATCCGAAATACCCCTGCCATATTCTTTTAAAATCGAATAAACTTCTATGCCCTCATTATTAGGCTTCTCTAATATAGATAGCCCTTCCGCCAGTTGGGGAGGCATATTCTCATCAATATATATCTTCATTATGCTGCTTTCTTGAAAAATTCGACAGAAGCTTTGACGTCATTCTCTGATACGTCATACAGAGACGAAATAAAAGCCGTTTTTTCCCCTGATGTATACATATTATAGAGGGTTTCAGCAAGGATATTTGTGTTCTTGATCGTGGGCTGACCAAGTTGGTGATGTGGATCCACGACTATATTCTTTTCCTTTCCAAGAGGCCAATATCTGAGAGCCAGCTTGTCTTTATCAAAATCTATTTTATGGCAAAACTGTTCAATAATTGCCTTAAAATTGATCTGTTTGGATTTATCTGCGTTAATTATTAGCTCTCCGTCTGTACTATAGAATATCTTTTTCCCGTCGGTAAGAATGACCGAATTAGCAAAAGGAAATGAAATATTCAACTCCTGGCGGATGATCTCATGGGATTTTACGATGTTTTGTGCGCTTACACCCTGAACCCGAAGCTGGTAAAAGACATAAAATTCGATCAAAGTAAAAAAGTGAATTGTCTTGTCTCTTCCTTTTCCCCAGGATGCGGAATTCCCGTTCATAGAGTTAAATTGATTCCCCCAATATTCGTGCAGCCATCTCCGAACAAGCGTCCTGTCTAAATTCAGGATATTTGCCAAGTCGGGAATAGTGTATAAACCAATCCCTAATGATGGTTTTTTGTTTATAATTGCACTCATATTGAGGAACCGAAGCTTTGTTATAGCAATTTAGTTATTTTATTGCCTTAGCAAAAATAGAACTTAAAAGCTTAATTTTTTTACAAGATGGTAAAGACAATCTGCGTTTGCGGGGCTGGCACCATGGGCAGCGGCATTGCCCAGGTAGCTGCTATGGCAGGCTACAAAACCATTTTATTCGATGTAAATGCGGAAATGGTGCAGAAAGGCCGGACGGCTATCGAAAAAAGCCTGCAGACACTGACGGAAAAGAATAAACTCTCTTCGGCAGAACAACAACTTATCCTGACCCGTATTTCCTATACCACGACGATGGCCGACTGTGCCGCCGATCTTTTGATCGAAGCCATCGTCGAAAAACCAGAGATAAAAGAGGAGCTTTTTAAAAAACTGGCAGCGGTGAATACCAACGAGGCCATCTTTGCCTCCAACACATCTTCCCTTTCCCTCACCACCCTTGCCGGAAAGATCCCCCATCCCGGGCGATTCGCAGGTTTACATTTTTTCAACCCCGCACCGCTGATGAAACTGGTCGAAGTAGTAATGACACCCCTGACGGACGATACAACCATAAAGACCCTCACAACGGTGGCTATCCAAATGGGCAAGACACCCGTATTATGTAAGGACGCTCCCGGCTTCATCGTCAATCATGTGGCCCGGCCTTATTACCTGGAAGCGCTGCGTCTGGTAGAAGAAGGATTAGCTGACATAGAAACTATCGATCAGGTAATGGAAGCTACGGGTTTCCGAATGGGCCCCTTCCGGCTGATGGACCTCATCGGCAATGATATTAATTATGCTGTCAGCTGCTCCGTATACGAGGCAATGGGCCAGCCCCAACGTCTGAAACCTTCCCCTATCCAGGAGTCACAGGTTAAACAGGGTGCGCTTGGAAGAAAGACAGGAAAAGGATATTACCGGTATGAACAATAAAATAAATGGCAAGGTATTAGTCACCGGCGGCACCGGTTTTTTGGGCGCTTACATCATCAGGGAGCTGGTAGCAAAAGGATATTCCGTGCGCGCGATCCGCCGCAACAATTCTTTGCCTGCTTTCATATCCCCCGACATCCTGGAAAAAGTAGAATGGTTCCCCGGTGATATCCTCGATGTCACCAGTCTGGAAGAAGCAATGGAAGACTCGGGCGCCGTCATCCATGCTGCTGCACGACTGTCCTTTGCCTCTCGCGACCGCCGGGAAATGTTCAGCACCAACATCAACGGGACAGCCAACGTGGTCAACATTGCGCTGGAAAAAAATATACCCCGTTTTATCTACGTCAGCTCCGTAGCAGCCCTGGGCCGCGCAGGCAACGGCGAGCACGTGACAGAAGAAAAGAAATGGGGCGACAGCAAATGGAATACGAATTATGCCATCAGTAAATACCACGGAGAAGTAGAAGTGTGGCGCGGCATCGGAGAAGGACTGCCGGCTGCTATCGTCAATCCCAGCACACTGCTGGGCTATGGAGACTGGAATCACAGCAGCTGCACGCTTTTTCGTAATGCCTTCCGCGAATTTCCCTGGTATACCGAAGGAGTCAACGGTTTTGTAGACGTGACCGACGCAGCACGAGCCATAGTTTGTCTGCTGGAGAGCAATGTCAGCGGGGAGCGATATATTCTCAATGGCGACAACTGGACCTTCCGGCATCTCTTTGAAGATATGGCTGACGGATTTGGCAAACGACGCCCATCCCGGGAAGCCACACCCTTTTTAGCCGGCGTGGCCTGGCGAATGGCCAGATTAAAAAGCTTTCTGACAGGTCAGCCATCCATATTGACCCGGGAAAGCGCAATAGTCGCCAGAAGCAAGACCCTTTTCAACAACAATAAGATCCTTCAGCAGCTGCCCGGATTCCGGTTCACCCCCCTGGATGAGACCATAAAAACGGCTTGCGACGCCTATCAGACCATGTTAAAAATCTGATTCTTCTTTCAAATTAGACCCCGGCTTACTAACTTACTGTCTCAAACGATATCCATGAACCCGAAACGGCCCATTCTGCTTTGTTTATTCTCTTTCTTTTTCTCCCTTTCCGTCTTTTCCCAGGAAAAGACATTTGCCATCGATGGTGTGGTCACCGACTCTAAATCCGGACAACCGCTGACCGGCGCCTCCGTCTTTTGCCAGAATACAACCGTAGGCACCCTGTCAAAAACAGACGGCGGCTTCCATCTGCGCCTCGCTAACGGAGGATACGACCTGATCATATCCTATACAGGATATGAAACCCAGTCCATCCGCATCGGGAAAGACCATAAGGACAGCGATACCCTAAGAGTTCAGTTAAAGGAACAGGATAAGAGCCTGGAACAGGCCGTCGTCACCGGCAGCGCAGAAGTAGCCGATGGCTGGGATAAATACGGCCAGTTCTTCCTGGATCATTTCATCGGAACAACACCCAACGCAGCCCAATGCACACTCGACAATAAAGAGGTGCTGAAATTCTATTTTTATAAAAAGCGGAACAAGCTACGCATAAAGTCAACCGCAGACCTGATCATCACCAATAATGCGCTTGGCTACAAGATCCGTTATCAGCTGGACTCCTTTGTACATGAATACAACACCAATGTCAGCAGTTATACAGGATACCCTCTTTTCGAAGAAATGCATGGCAGCCCGGAGCAGCAGGAGACATGGAACCAAACCCGGTTCAATTCCTATGTCGGCTCGCGATTGCATTTCCTTCGCAGCTGGTATGACAGCACCCTGCAGGAAGAAGGATTCGTGCTGGAACTGGCCGACTCCAGCGACAAAAATAAAATGAAGCCGGTCGGCGACCCCTATGATACAAAATTTTACACTGTGGATAGCGGCGACGTACAGATCGGCCTGACCGGAAGACTTCGCATCAGCTATACCGGCCAGCTTCCGGATAAAAAATATCTCCAGGAAAATAAATTCCCCCTTACTGCCAAAGTACAAATCTCAGCCCTGGACCTCTCAGACGGATTCGTCATCCAGGAAAATGGCTATTTCTATGATCAGTCCGATGTCACCAATATTGGTTACTGGTCATGGAAGAAGCTGGCCGAACTTTTGCCGTATGATTATAACCCGCCGCAATAGCACGCGAGCCCGCACTCGACTGCCCCGGCGACCTCGCGTCTGAGCTTGCAGTGCTGGTCACTGGTCAGCCCTGCGTCACTTTTTTCCAGAGCTCGGGGATGCGTTTGATCCAGACAAGCTCCCTTTTCTTGAGTAATGCGTCTTCTGCGGGTGACCCGAAGTAGGCTTTGCCGCCTTCCAGGGATGCAGGCACACCACTTTGTGCATAGACAACGGCATTGTCGCCAACAGTAAGGGTCTTGCTGACACCTACCTGCCCCCAGAGAATGACACCATTCCCAATCTCCACTGCGCCGGCAATGCCGACCTGAGCGGCGAACAGGCAATTTTTACCGGTGACCGTATCATGACCAATATGGATCATGTTGTCCATCTTCGTTCCCGCCCCAATACGCGTATCATGGCTCACACCCCGGTCAATAGTGCAGCCCGCGCCAATTTCCACATAATCTTCAATTACTACACGGCCACAGCTTTCCATCTTCCGATACCAGACGGCACGGTCTTTTTTGGTGTTGTAATAAAAAGCATCCGAACCGATGACGGTTCCGGCCTGGATGATGACATTGTCGCCAATGACACAATGGTCCAGAATAGTTACGTTGGGATGAATAAAACAGTTCTTTCCAATGGTCACATGATGTCCCACAAAGACATTCGGGTAGAGATATGTCCCCTCACCGATCACCGCCGTGTCGCTGATCATTTTCGTAGCCGGCTGAAAAGGCCGGAAGTGACGGACGATCTTCAGATAGGCTTCAAAAGGCTGGTCGACAACCAGCAAAGCCTTTCCCGGCGGCGCTTCTACTGCCTTATTGATAATGATGAACGTAGCGTTGGACTGAAGACAGGTGTCATAATATTTAGGATGATCGACAAATACAACATCGCCTTTTTCGACTTTATGTATCTCATTAATGCCTGTAGCCTGGCCGTTTTTATCACCAATAAGTTCTGCACCTAAGAACTCACTTAACCACTGAATAGCTACCGGAGAAGGAAATTGCATAGTTTGAAATTTGTGCGAAGTTACGGTTGGAAGGGTGGTGATTCGCTACCCTTTTCCACAGGTTAAAAAAAAATGTGAATAAAATTTGTTGGAAAATTTTTTTAGATAGAGAAAATTATTTTTAATATTGTGTAGGGAAATTTATTTCCCGGTACTTACTAACCCATCCATATATTGAAAGCCCGGTTTCGCACCGGGCTTTTTCTTTACAAAAAGCTTTACAACAGAAATTAGAAGATCGGCTGAAACGTGCATCAATACTACATCATATACAAACCATTCCAGGTTCTTTCACAATTTACTTCCCAGGAAGGGAAGAAAACATTAAAGGATTTCTTCCCCGTACCGGCAGATGTCTATCCCGTCGGCCGGCTGGATTTTGACAGCGAAGGACTCCTTATCCTGACCAATGACACCACATTTAACCACCGGCTGCTAAATCCCCGGTTCGCTCACGACCGGGAATATTGGGTCCAGGTGGAAGGAGACATTTCTCCTGCCGCCATCCGTCAGTTGGAGTCGGGCGTAACCATCAGCATCGACGGAAAAAGCTACCTGACCAGACCGGCTAAAGCAATAGCCATGGTGTCCTCACCCCAGGTGCCCGAACGTTTTCCTCCCATTCGCTATCGCGCACAGATACCGACAAGCTGGATTAAAATGATCTTACAGGAAGGTAAGAACAGACAGGTGCGTAAGATGACAGCCCAGGTAGGCTTTCCCACACTGAGATTGATCCGCTACCGGATCGAACAACTCACCGTCGAAGGACTGGGACCCGGGGAAATGCGAATGCTGGCCCGGCAGGAAATCTATTCCTTGCTGTTTGCCGAAAGGAATCACTAACTTTCCATCCTAAACGCAACTAAGCTCTAAGGTCACTGGCCTCAAAAACTTAAAAAAGATAATTATGCTCAAATCGATGACTGGTTTCGGACGCGCAGAACAGGCAGTTGGAGACAAAACTTTTCAGGTAGACATCAAATCCCTGAACGGAAAACAATTCGAATTGCAATTGAAATTACCTGGCTTCCTGAAACCGTTTGAGTTCCAAATCCGGAAATTACTCTCTGAAAAACTGGGACGAGGCTCACTGGATTGCACAATTAGCCTGAAACAGACCGGCAATGCCAAACCCGTAAGCATCAACACCGACCTGGCCAAGGCCTATTACCGGGCTCTGGCGGATCTTTCGAACGAGCTGAATCTTGACCCCTCCAATATTCTCAGCACCCTGGTAAAGCTGCCCGAAGTCATTACGCCTACCAGCGATACGCTGACTGATGCGGAATGGAAGGAGTTCGAAAAGGTGATCCTTCTGGCCATCGATGACCTTAATGCCCATCGCCTCAATGAGGGCGCCTCCCTGGAGGCAGACCTGCTGCTTCGTATCGACAATATCGTCAAACATCAGGATGAGGTCGTCAGACTCGAGCCGCTTCGCCAGACCAAGATCCGGGAAGGTCTGAAAAAATTGCTGGAAGAGCATGTCGGGAAAGAAAATTACGATCCCAATCGCCTCGAACAGGAGCTGATCTATTATATCGAGAAAATAGACATCAGCGAAGAACAGGTGCGGCTAAAAAACCATTGCGATTATTTCAAGGCCATTTTAAAGGAGGCCGAAGAAAGCAAAGGAAAAAAGCTATCCTTCATCCTCCAGGAAATAGGACGCGAGATCAATACCACAGGTTCAAAAGCTTACGACAGCACCATCCAGCAGAACGTAGTGCTGATGAAAGATGAGCTGGAAAAAGCGAAAGAACAGGTTTTGAATGTATTATAATGTAATTATTTTTGTATAAACGCGTCTCATTGAAAAAGTTGCTTTTATCCCTTTTGACAGCCGGCTGCTTCGGCTGGACCGCCTGTACCGTCCCTTCGGGTGTCTTTGAAAAGAACGTGACCTTACCCGGCCAGCAATGGGAAAGCGGTTTTAAACCAACCATAGATTTTGTCGTCAGCCCGCAGGATACCGCCAATATTTACAACGTCTATATTGTATTACGTCACACGGACGCCTACAATTACAACAATATCTGGATCAGGGGCACCGTAAAAAGCCCCGGAGACAGCGCCGGCAGAAGCGAACGATATGATCTGTCCCTTGCGGACAATGAAAAAGGATGGAAGGGCAGTGGAATGGACGATATTTTTGAAGACCGGGTCTGGATCCAGCAACAGACCAAATTCACCCGCCCGGGCACTTATTCTTATACCCTCGAGCAGATCATGTGGGATGACCCGCTGAAAAATGTGTTGAATGTCGGCGTCCGTATTGAGAAAGTCCCATAATGCTATTTAAAAAAAAGCGACTGGTGGTCGCGACCACCGTATACTGGATTCTTCTGGCCTATATAGTTACCGGCCTGGGCTGGTGGTTCATCGCCCTGCAAACGCAGAACCACCGGATGACTAACTATCAGCTGCAACAATTGAAGCTGGATAATCCCTCCTACGAAGCCCGGGTCGAAGCTATCCAAACCGAAGAGAACAACAAGACGGCCCAATACATCGGAGAAGGCAGCACCTTCTTATTCCTCATTCTGCTCGGAGCCATCTTTGTTTACCGGGAAGTCCGACGCCAGATCCGTCTGCAGCTGCAACAGCAATATTTTATGATGGCCGTTACCCATGAACTTAAGACCCCCATCGCCGTCACCAAACTGAACCTTGAAACCCTCCAGAAACACAAACTCGACGAGACCAAACAGCATAAGATCATCCAGGCAGGCCTCCAGGAGGTCGGCCGCCTCGATACACTTGCCAATAATATTCTCGTCGCTTCCCAGCTGGAAGGTGGCGGATATATACAGGTAAAAGAATCCCTGGACCTATCCACCCTCGTACAACAGTCGGTACAGGATTACCGGCTTCGCTTTCCGGAAAGGCGCTGGGAAGCCCATATCGAGCCCGAAAACAGCGTCAACGGCGATGTCCTGCTCCTTCAGATGCTGGTCAATAACCTGGTCGAAAATGCCCTTAAATACTCTCCCCGCGATAGCACGATCACGGTGTCGCTGGAGAAAAAAGGACGCCACATACAGCTGTCCGTAAAAGACCAGGGACAGGGCATACCCGACGAAGAAAAGAAAAAGATCTTTGGCAAATTCTACCGCACCGGCCAGGAGACGACCCGGCAAACAAAAGGCACCGGACTGGGTCTTTATTTATGCCGGAAAATAGCGGAAGATCACAAAGCCTTGCTTAAAGTGACCGACAATTCGCCCGTAGGGAGTATTTTTACTGTACTATTTTAGATGGCGCCTGTTTCCCGTTAACATATAATCCCATGAGCTCAAAAATTTCCATCCTGCTGGTAGAAGATGAAGAGAACCTTCACGAAGCCCTCAAGCTGAACCTTGAGCTGGAAGGCTACGAGATTACGTCGGCATTTGACGGCAACCAGGCATTAAAGGCCATCCAGCTGGAATACTTCGACCTCATTATCCTGGACGTCATGCTGCCCGGAGTGGATGGCATCGGCGTTACCGAGACTATCCGCGTCCAGAACAATGACGTACCCATCCTGATCCTCAGCGCAAAGAATGCCAGCGCCGATCGCGTCCTGGGTCTGAAAAAAGGGGCTGACGATTACCTGACAAAACCCTTCAACCTCGAAGAGCTCCTCCTGCGGATCCACAAGCTCATCGAGAAGAATAAAAAGATGCAGGAGAAAGATTCCTTTGGCGACGTATATGCTTTTGGTAAAAACATCATTGACTTCAAAGCACAGGAAGCCACGACAAAAGACGGCGACCGGATCCAGCTGAGTAAAAAAGAGGCCATGCTGCTGAAGCTTCTCATTGAGAATAAGAATGAAGTGGTGACACGGGAAAAAATATTACAGGCCGTATGGGGATATAATGTCTATCCTACCACCAGGACCATTGACAATTTCGTGCTTAATTTCAGGAAGTATTTTGAGGAAGATAGCCGGCATCCGAAGTATTTTCATTCGGTCCGGGGCGTGGGCTATAAATACACTGAATAAGCCCAGGGACACAACGCCCCAATATATTGGCCCCGCTCTTGGCACCGCAGGTGCCATAGGCCGAGCAGCGAGCCTCGTCAGGCCAACCTATCCACCATCCACTCCGCCTGCCTCAACAACTGCTGCATATTATACCGGTCATACGCCGGCGTATAAAGATTCATCTCACATTCATTAAGGATATTCTCCAGGGAAATAATAGCCGTTTCATCCCAACCTCTCATCTGCAGCAGACGAACACAGTTCTGTTTATTAAGCTCACTGGCCGGCAGACCCAACTTCTTCTGAATAGCCTTCCACACCGCCCGGTTTACTTCCCGGTAAAACCGGTTGGAGTCTCCCTCTTCCAAAAACTGACGGGCCTCCAGCAGCGGATCCACCACCGGCACCGCCGGCACATAGCTGTTCGAAGCCATCCCCGGAGTTTTTGGAGGCTCCGGTACAGGCGGCGAAGAAACGGGCGCACTTGTCCTGGAGACCGGCTGATAAGCGAACGGATCATTCGTTCGCGATGTGTTTTGAAAAGCCGGCTGGGGAGCCTGTTCTGTTTTTGTCTTTTCTGCAAGCCCCTTCTCCGCCGTTTCCTTTTCCTGGCGTCCCCCATCACGACGCACCCCATCGCGACGCACTGACTCGCTACGCCCATTTTTCAGACGAAGATTCTGCCGCCAGAAGTATCCGGCAACCCCCGAAATAAGCAGGACAGCAAAGATCCATTCCAGGTGATCCCTGATAAATTTTCCTGCACGGTCTCTTATCGAAGAAGAAGCGGTGGAAGTAATAGCCCCTGGCCCGACGGTTTGCCGGTGTTGACTAACGGCCGGTGTCACCTGAAGATCCTGTGGCTCGCCTTCCGCTGACTTATAGGTTTGTGAGGACGGATCGAAATACGAAAAACTGACCGCAGGTAGGGTATAATGACCCGGGGTCCGGGGAATGAACACATAGTCGAAGGATTTTGACCCGCTCATAGGAGCTACCGTCTTATTTACATCTTCCTTCGCCGTAGGCTCGAAAGCTTCAAAACCGGCAGGCCAGCCTATCGTCGGAGCCGCCAGGACAGGCAGGTTGCCCTTTCCTCTCACGACGACATGCAGAGTCGCTTCATCCTGGGCTGCAACAGTTCTGTTTGCCAGCGAGGTTTCTATCGAAAAGCTGCCAACCGCTCCATTGTAGTTGGCCGGCTTGTTCTCCGGCAAAGGCTTCACGGTGATGGTTACCGGTTTGGTATCCAGGGTCACACGCTCGTCTACTTCCGGCCCAAGATTATTGTCATCCATCATCTGATCCAGCAGGTCACGGATGCTGCCACCTCTTCTCGCCTCCTGGCGTCCTCCTCCCTTGACAAAATGAAC
>Ga0307510_10008701_pt1 | contig 12090 bp, 14 predicted proteins | sample 12_EM_MG_FD_207224 | JGI IMG/M metagenome (GOLD analysis project Ga0307510, IMG submission 207224) | Populus trichocarpa ectomycorrhiza microbial communities from riparian zone in the Pacific Northwest, United States - 12_EM | ecosystem: Host-associated > Plants > Roots > Unclassified | place...
ACTCAAGTCATCTATGTCCCTCCGGTCGGTCGCTGTCTTCAATACGTGGCACGCTCTGACACAAGTTTTGGCCAGTTCCACGAACGACTCTTCCTCTATCATCTCGTCCTGGCCGTGTTTCCGATAAGTGACTGCAAGAATGGGAAAAGGACATGAAGCCTCACCCTGACGAGAGTTAGGATAATGGTGGCGGACTCGAAAATTGGCTTGATGGGGGTGTCCTTGAGCGTGTCCTTGAGGGCACTGAGGGTTTCTATGTCGGTAGTAAGAATTGCGGTCATCGTTTGGCGGTGGTCGACGGTGGAAGGTATGCCGTCGGCCCTCGAAGATTCAGAGGTGGCCATGGTGCAGGGTGATGGATGAGGTGAGGGTTGGTGTAGGACGGTAGGCAGGCGGATAGTAGGGCACGGGGGTCACACATGGCCCACATAATCTCAGAACGCCCGTGCCAACTACAAGCAACACATCCGCGTGGTAGGCTGACTATATCCTCGCAACCCTACTGACTCGAGAATGTTCAACCCACTCATTGGCCAAGTGGGTCAATGCAAGGAACAAAGATGTTGAGGAATGCAACGAAATGCTCACCAAAGACACGGAGGGAAGGGCATTCGAATGGCGGTGAAGGACTTTGGACTCCCGGGAAGACATAGCACAGTGATACGAATCCAGAAGGGTCGAGAGTTTCCCGGCTGTCGAAAACCATTTCCTCATTTCTGGGGCTCGAGTTTGTAAAGCAGAAATTGTATACAGGATGTTCGCGACCCATCTACCCTTCACCGTTATCGTGTAAGTTCTTCTAGTGTAAGAGTGAGGAAGCGCATTCAAACTGGTAAAGAAACACAGAACCTTGTTATTTATTCCGCTCCTTTACATCGGAAATCGGCTTTCATATAGGGGTGGCTCGAGCGTGTTCTTGAAGGTAGTGAGGGTTTCTATGTTGGTATCGAGGATCATAGTTATCGCTGGGTGGTGCTTAACGGTGGAAGGCATGTCATCAACCTCCCAAGGTTCAAAGTTGGCCATCAGGCCATCAGGTCTCGGGTGGTGGATGGGATGGGGATTGAAGTAAGACGGTAAGTAAGGAGTCGAATAGCAGGGCACTGGGGGTGATCAATCGATCACACACTGTGGCCCACATATTGCCAGAACGCCCGTGCCAGCTACATGCAACGTCATATCTGCGTGGTTAGCTGACCCCGAACCGAAGTGACGTTCCATCAACTCGGACTCGAATATCAGGCGAAGAGTAAGAAGTGAGTTGAAGTGAGGAAGAATCGACTACGTTTCCCCCACAGACGCAAAATAAAGGACGATAATCGGCGAAGAACGATTTACTCCGACCGCATGCGTAGGGGTCATTCACACTATATGTGTGGACCGTATTCCTCAGCTGGGACGCGAGGAACACCATGATTCGAAAAGTGACGTCGATTGCATCCGTCACCCATTCTTCGTGCTTCCCGGCTCGGTGGCTCAGCTCGAGAGTACACAGCATAAGAACTGCAGGGTGAGGAGTATAACTAGAATATTATTATAGGAGACCAGTAGCAAGTCCCACGAAAAGGGAGCTACCTTGTTACACCGTTAGGGTACCGCCATAATCACAACCCACAGCTCACTCTCTCCGAATCCAACATAAAGTTTGGATACCTTGATCCCTGTTCCCGACCATCGGCGAACGCCAGAAGCTTAGATATTTCTGAAGGGGATGATTCCGGAAGCCTAGTGTTGATGTTTGACCATGCCTCTGCAACAATTTTCCGGCAATGCCGTAGAGATGCACCCTCCTCGCGGGATAGGGAATCGATCCGCGAATTGAATGCGGATAACGAAATTTTCCATGAATCCTAATCGATGGGTAGTATCAGTCTATCCACTATCGAAAATGTCAGCGAATAGCGGGGTGACGTACCATAAGTAACACATCGAGGTAGGTATATGAGTATTCATCGAAATCCATTTCTTGTGTGAGGCTGCCGAGTCGCACCAGCGACGAATCACAAGTGGCGTCCATTTTCGGCTTGCAATTAGGTTCCAACCGACTGGAGAGGTCGCATAACACCGCAAGATGCGCCAAACAGCTAACGCGACTGCTCTGAATGATTTCTGCGCCATGGCTGTCTCCGATCTCTATGAACCTTCGTATGTTTCGTAGAAGGACGTTGGAGTATTCGTCGAGACGAGCCACTAGTTCGTCACATATCCGTTTCCTTTGACCTAGTTTCACTCCCGTGACAGAGCAGCGGAGGTCAGTTTGGGGAAATGACGAGGGTAGATGACCCACCACCGTTCAAACAGCAGTCTATGAACAAAGTGGCGTCCTTGACCAACAAGATTCCCTGTGTCCGCATAGTCAACGGACATATCTCAAACAAGCACGGGTAGGTTTCCTGCCGCGTCTTCATCAGTCTACGTCACGGGAAGCGAGGGAACGGGCTCTGACCCGGAGCTCATGTCGAAACTCCTCCTCGATCCGGGCCGTCATTATTGGCTCTAACCCATCCACAGCAAAAAAAAAGTAATGCTCGAAGTAGATGACCTGCGAGAGTGTCGCGAGCCTCTCATGGACATCTTCGGTGAGCTTTGGCGGACTCCCGGTATCCGGAATGAACCGGTGTTTTGCCACGTTGAGGGCGATGCAAGCCTTCTTTAGATATTCACGGGATATCTTGAACCACCTTCCGTAGAGACTAGCAGCAGCGACATAAAGGAATGCATGAATCTTGAGACTTGCATCACTCCCCGCGGTGATTTCTGCAATTTGTTGAAAACCCAATTGCCCATGTTTGGCGCGCAGTCGAATCGCTGTGTGTGGGTGTCCGGTGCCGGCATAGAAACTGACCCCGAGCCCAGCCGTGGCGGAGATAAAGAATGGATGAACGATGGTGTTTGAAGTATCTCCACACATTACAGCATTTTGCTTGGGAACTGTGAGAAATATCCCAAGCTTTCTCAATCGTGGTAGCCCCGCGAGGCGGCTGGTCAGAAGGGGTTAGCCCTCGTCATGTCTGGGTACTATAACCAAAGAACGGAAACGCGCACGCTGGCAAATCTAATTCCGATGGTGTTGTGTCAGAGACCTGGAAGCGTTCTGGGCCCGAGAAGTGCAACGGGATGTGGAGCTGGTGAGGGATGGAGGGGAACCCAAGAGATTGGGGTAAGGAGAAGATGGGTGTTATAGTGGGTTGGGGTTTACGGAGCTTGGGGTGTTCCTTTCGGAAAGGCATGAGTTGCATTTTCGAAGTCGGTCTTTCTTGGGGGGAAGATATTTCACTCTCTTCCATGCCTCCCTCAACACTCGAGTCGAGGATCCACGCGGGTGAATCTACTGCCGGTGGGCTGGCTACGGTCTGAGAAGAGGGCTGCGTCCAAGACATCGAAGCGTTATTCAAACACTCCAGTACATCCTTGATCCTCGGACGGTCACCTGGGGTAGGCTTCCAGCAACCCTCCAGGATACCCCAAACCTCATTCGTAAACCACCTCCCGTCCGCAGGTCTATCCGGGCGCTCACCCTTAAGAATCCTCACAACAACGGCATAGCCGTGATACTGAGAAAGTGGTACCTGCCCGCTCAGAACTTCGTAAATTAGCATTCCAAGTGCGTAACAATCCGAGTGCTCCGTTGGGCGGCTGTCCTCAAGACCGAAGTTCTCCGGATCAAAGAGCTCTGGACTCATCCATCGGTGCGTGCCAACCTGTGTGAACGGTGTCGACGATACGAGGTTTGTGGTGTCCGATACGACCGTGAGTAGACCAAAGTCTGCCAGACGTGCACGTTTGGCTTCATCGATGAGGACGTTGGCCTTGAAAATGTCCATTAGAGATAAAAGGTGAACGTGCCTCTCAAAAACGCACCCCCTTGAGGTCTCCGTGGACCATTCCTTGCTCATGCATGTAAATCAAGCCTACCACAACACCTCCCAGCTACGGAATTGCATAACTACCGGCGGCGAGGTCGGATGCCAGAAACGTGAACGGAAAACATACAAGATCGAACCGATTTGCATCCCAATGTGTTTTGACGAACTGATTGATGTTCCCGTTTGGCATCCACTCCGACACCATCACAAACTGAGTCTTTGACATGATCACTCCGAGCAACGGCAATACATTCGGATGGCAGAGAGCTTTCCACGTTACAAATTCTTTGCAGAACCTCTGCAGGGGTTACAGTCAGTATTTCGATGGGTGCGATGGAATTGGAATTGGTGGCATCGTCGGTGACTCACGTGAGTAATCTTTTGCAGGTCATCGTTGACATATGTCCTCAATACCTTGACCGCAACCCGCTGCCCACGGTGTTCACACTTCCACACATCCCCAAACCCGCCACGGTACAGTGGGACACCTGTTGGACCATGGAGTAACTCGATTCGCAGCGACCTAGGGAGTAGGGTATGGCCAGCGCATGCCCTGTACAATGACTTCACGCATTTCTTTCGGATATCTAGTGTAAGGTTGAGGTTCTCCAAGGCCTATTGAGGTTCGAAAGATCAGCGACAACGTTAATTAGTCCGTTCTTCGGGATGGAAGAGTGGAAATGCACCTCGTAGAGGATATCGATAAAGGTCTGGGCGTCGCTCTCTTGGAGACAACCGGCCAGACAGATGGCCTCTGTGCTCGAGAAGACCGCCTCGATAAGCGATGTGAGTTCACCTCCAGGGTGGGGGCCGCTGATCAAACGGTGCAGGGCTCGTTCACCAGAGGATAAGCTCTTCGCTGGCGCTAGGAAGTTGGATTCTTCGGATTCTCTTTCGCGTTCGGATGACCTTGAAGTTGTCTGCGGTGAGCATATGATGAGCACAGAGTATGGTTCAGAGATAACAAAACAGGAACACACCATGGAAGCGGGTGTGAATAATTCGACGTCAACGGATATCTGCACGTATTTTTCAATTGGGCAGGCCTCGAAGATGCCGCCCGGTCCAAGGTCCCCCTGAAGTCGTTTAGAAGGTGCGGGCGCCACCGGCTAAGACCCACATACATTGAGAGTCCTCAGTCTCTCCAACAACTCTATCCGCCACGCCGTGGGACATCCGTCGATGAACTCAGAGTAATACTCTTGTGAGTCTCGGGAGCATTTCGCGCGTGCTCTGACCGCGAACTCGATGTAGCGTACAGCACTGTTATCACTCGTCATTTTCGGCAGAGGGGAGTCGGACTGGATCAACGCACTTCCCTAAATCCTCGATCTGCCACCTACCGGGGCCACTCGAACCATCTATTAATATATTATTTCCGCCGGTCACTGCCTTCAACACGTGACACGTTCTGACACAAGTTTTGGCCAATTCCACAAACGGGTCTTCCTCTATCATCTCGTCCTGGCCGTGTTACCGATAAGTGAATGCAAGAATGGAGGAAAAAAAGAAGCTTCACCCTGACGAGAGTTAGGATAACGATAACAGACTCGAAAATCGTCTTGACAGGGATGTCCTTGAGCGTGTCCTTGATGACAGTGAGGGTTTCTATGTCGGTATGGAAGATTGGGAATATCGCTGGGTGGTGCTCGACGGTGGGAGGCATGCCATCGACCCCCCAAGATTCAGAGGTAGCCATAGTGCCGGGTGGATGAGACGAGGGTTGATATGGGACGGCAGACAGTCGATAGTAGGTCACGGGGGTCACACATGGGCCACATAATTTCGGAACGCCCATGCCAATTAAGTACGAGCAACCACATCCGCGTGGTGCCGACGCGGGGTATATTCTGGCATCCCTACTGACTCAAGAGTGTTCGACCCATTCATCGGCCAAGTGGGTCAATGCAAGGAACGAAGAAGTTAAGGAATGCAACGAAATGCCTACCGAAGGCAAGGAAAACAAGGACATTCGAATGGCCGTGAAAGCCTTTGACTGGTGATACGAATCCAGAAGGATCAGGAGTACCCCAGCTGTCGAAAATCACTTCCTTATTTCTGGGACTCGGATGTGCGTGATAACGGATATCGACCTGGGTCCAGTGCAGACCGAATGGACTTGCAAACTCCGATGCCGAACTGTACGGCGAAAATTGTATACAGGATGTTCGCAACCCACCTATCCGTCATCCTATCGTGCGACTTCCTGTAGGGCAAGAGTGAGGAAGCGCATTCAAGCTAGCGAAAAAACACAGAACCTTTGGACTACTAGATAACCCAAACAAACGCAGCGGTGGACGTGTAGTACATTGCCTGAACGACTGTGATCTTCTTACGTCTGTGATGATAGGTAAACTCGGAGTCCCTCGGCAGGGTTTGCACTCGTACGTCTGTCCATGATCGTCAGCGTCCCGGAAGAAGTGGACAGCTGCGAACCGAACACACCTCGGACGCGAGTCCCGTATAACATGACGCTGTAGCCGGGGACCAATAATGTTTGCGTGTATCGGGTGGCGCGGGCCAATCCAGTACCACTAACCAGCGAGCACCAGGAACGCTGCTGGAATATATCTGATCTGAACGACGGTCAGGCTAATATGATTCCGATAGTTGGGGACACTCACGAGTAGGAGTAGTACAAATGCTAAGATATCGTTGGTTAGACACTCCAAAAAAAGCGCGAAGGTTTGCCCGCTAAGAACGCTTGGGCTCCGTTTTCCGTCTGTGCGAAGTGGTTAGATTCCTTTCCGCATCATTGTCATCGTAAAATTCCGCTACCTCGTCTCCGAGTGTCACGGGAGCAGCTGCAGAACAAGAGAGGAGCCATGCCGACTGTATATAACCGGATCCTGGACGTCTAGTGATCCTATGATATGGAACCATTGTGCGGTGCGAGGTTCTTGAAGGAAGCGCTGGTTCGATAACGGAGCGTCTCGTTCAGCATAACTGGCATGACCGCAATAGAGGTACTTACGTGTCGCGGCCGAGTTGAATGACTTCCGAAAGTTCAGCCCCGGGGGCCATGTTGAGAGAGGGACTTTGGAAGGCGTTCTCCCCCCGGCGCACGCGCTTCTGACTTGTGGGCGGTGGGACCAAGAGAACAGCCCTGGCAGTGAGCACGGAGAGACCATATGACCAGGATAGGCCTCCTACAATGGGGAAGTGTGACGGATAAACTTCGGGTAATGGAACTCTACTGTCATTTACCTCTGTGCTTGATACGGACGGTCACCCAATATGTAGCCTAATTCAAAGATCGTTGCGTCTTGAGGATCAGGTGATGGTGGGCGTTTGTGGTTGAAGTGGTACCTGCTTGGCGACGAAAGGTTTATATAGCCTTAGGGCCATAGACTCGCCGGCTCCATATCTTAGTGTCTGGGACCAGTTGACGTGCTTGCAGCCCCTTGTTCGCAATCGATATCATCATCCAACCCCACTCTTGGTCCACTGATAAGTAGGTGCACAAGTCGAAAAACAATTCGACATTCCCCTCTCGAAGCGCCACGAACCACCCACTCATGTCCAAAAACTGGATTTACACTCTCCTGCCGATTACCGCTTGGTTACCCTCCTACGGTTTGTACCACAGTTTCTTTTACTCGTGTGCCTCCGTTTTGACGCGCACCAAGACATTCAATGGCTTTACGGTGATTTCATTACTGGTTTAACTGTCGCGATCGTCAATATCCCTCAGGCTCTTTCATATGCCAGCGTAGGTCAACGAACGACGCGTCTTTGTTCTCCAGGGACTCATTGGTTGGGTTGCAGTTGGCCGGTTTGCCTCCTGAGTATGGACTCTACTGCTCGTTCATCGGAACCACCGTCTATCCCGTGAGTTCCCCGTTCGCGCGCGTCGGTCTCAATTCTTACTCCTCCTCCTTGTAGTTCCTGGGAACCTCCAAGGACATCACGTTAGGTCCCATTGCAGTCGTGTCCTTATCGGTAGCAGAAGTGCTCTCCAACATCCATCAGGGCTATCCCGGCGTTTGGACCAGCCCTCAGATCTCGATCACTCTTGGGTTCTTATGCGTAGGCTGCACAGCAATTTACCTTCCTCGTCACTGACAGGGCTTATCTTTCCAGGGTGTCGTAATTTTTCTCCTCGGCGCGCTGAGGCTCGGCTGGTTGGTCGAGTTCATCCCAGCTCCAGCAGTCGGTGGATTCGTCACGGGTTCTGCGATCCAGATCATCACCTCGCAGTTTCCTCCTCTCCTCGGAATCGAACGCGAGGGAGATTCCCCGTTCGAAATTTTCTGGAATACGTTGCGTAACATACGTAAGGCACGACTTGATTCCGCCCTGGGAATATCTGGGTTGGCTTTCCTGCATATACTCCGTTGGATCTGTAACGCTTTAACGAAGAAGTACCCACAACACGGTTTGCTCCCTCTGTCACTACTCCTCACTCCCCCACTCGCTCATATGCTCGTACTTTAGCCCAGACACTCTTCTTCATTAGCACGACCAGGAATGCATTCGTGGCTGTTGCTCTCACTTTCATCTCTTGGCTAATCATCACCGGCTCCAACGGGAAAGAACCAATCGCTGTCCTTGGTGAGGTTCCCCGTGGATTCAAGATCAGCCTCATACCGCCGTTCGATACCAAACTGATGGGGGTCGCATTCGGTCAATTGCCCGTGCCGTGCGTCGTCCTGTTGCTCTGTCACATCGCGATAGGAAAATGTAAGCGGTTCGACATCCTACCTGGCATGTTTTATTGAACGTCACTGATTGTCTCTCCAGCTTTCGGTCGCCAGAACAATTACAAGATTGATCCAGACCAAGAGCTCATTGCGGTCGGTATGACCAACCTCTTAGGTGTCTTCTTTTCGTCGTTCCCCACGACCGCATCTTTCTCTGCCACCGCTCTCAAGGCCAGATGCCACGTTCCGACTCCCCTGTCTGGCTTTTTCACCGCCGCGCTCATCGTTTTATCTCTGTACGCGCTGACGGGTGCATTCTACTACGTACCCACTGCAGGACTCGCAGCCGTCATCATCAGCTCTTCTCTGGGTCTTATCGACGGATCGGAGGGAGTCCACTACTGGCGAGTTTCCAGGATCGAGGCCGTCATCTGGATCAGCAGCGTCGTTGCCACAGTATTTTCTGGAGTCCAGTACGGTATATCGATCGCTATTCTAGCTTCACTCGCCTTGCTTCTCATCAGGATCGCCAAGCCGCAAGGTCAGTTCTTGGGAACGACGACCTTGAGGTCTGTTGACGAGCAAGGGAACGAATCCACTCGCGAGGTGTTCATCCCACTGGACCTCGGGGATGAAGGTATCCTCAATATTAAGACGATGGTGAAACCTCCCGCGCCATGGATCGTGATTTACAGATTGGGAGAGTGTTTCACTTATCCGAACGCGTCGTCGGTGAATATGACGATCATGGAGTATTTTGAGAAGAATGCGAAGAGGAGTCCGCGGTTGGTTGAGGGGAAGAAGAAACAGAGATTGTGGAACGAGACGAATAACCTGGGCAGTACGGTCGAGGATGAGAGGGAGAAACGGAAGAGGCCAATCAAGGCTGTTATATTTGACTTTGCATCGGTGTACGTATGTTCACTACACCTTCGTAAGTCCCCCCCTGACACTCCCTGCACACAGCTCCGTTGTCGACAGCACAGGCGCGCAGATCCTCCGAGATACTAAAGGGGAGGTGGAGAGATGGACTGGGCACACAGTTGACGTGCGTTCTCCCGGTTTGACGTGTTTCCGGAGATCCAATTAACACCTCCGCCCCTTGACAGTTCCACTTTGCGAACATCCACCGGGCGGAAGTTCACAGCGTCCTCGTCGCAGGAGGATTTGGAGTCCCAACTCCACCCCTACATCCCACGTTCTTCCCTCCGGAACCTCTAGTTCCCCGCGAGACCGTACCGGTAGTAAGAGTTAACTACCAGGTGCACCAAAATGGGGCGGAGGGATTAGTCTCCCGCAGCAGGAACTACTCTGATCCCCCTCTGGATCGGGGTCAAGGATATGTCCAAGAACCTATCGTATCGGAAAGCACGCCCTTCTTCCACGTTGACCTCGTCGCGGCCGTACGGGCTGCAGAGATGCTTGGATTAAAGGAGGAGGAAGAGCAGAGCGAGAGTGACGAGAGTGGACCGAGTGGGAGCTCTCAGGGTGACATCCTAATCGATATACACAATTGATCTTACGGACTCGAAGCTCTGGCGATTGTTTTTCTACTTACAGTCTTTGGTTTATTAGGTTCGGGGGTGCGTCGGACACACGGAGACGGTCCCTATTAGTTGCCCTGCACTAGGTGGTACATGGTATTTCGATACGTAGATCTATAGGGGGAAAAAAAAGAGGCTATTACAAGATACGATTAATTGCGATGCGGAGCGCGTTAATGCGGGCTAGGGTGACCGACCCATGGGACATAAACACTTGTCCAGTTCGGGGTGTATAAGTGATCCAATTGCTAGAGAAGTTCCCGGTTTTCTCGGAACTGTCTTCTGGGACACTTCAGGAGCGCTGTCATAAGAAGGTCCTTAGGCGCGGGGAAGAATGGTGGGAGACCTTTGAAAGATTGTCTTCATACGGCACCCGGTGTGGATCTGAGTCGAGCGGACGTCTAGTTCGCCGTATTCCAAAAACTGGCTTAGGAGACGATCAAACTGGACCGATTCGGAGCCCATGCGCCGGACGTTGAGCTCTAGGGTCAATTTACCGTCGGCTTTGAAGACCTGGTTTGCGAGGCGGCACAGTACCGTGTCCAATGAGTCCCACGTCTCTGCTTCATCATCCCAATTGTCCATGTACGCTTGGTCTTTCGAGTCTGGGTCTTCCTCGCAGATTGCATCCATAAAAGATAAGGATATCTTTCGAAGTCTTTGAGAGGTTATCGACGACAGGAGGTTTGTAAGGGAACGGGGGAGTTTTTTGGTGCTGCGAAAGAGCGCGTGGACCTCCTCGAGTTTGTCGCAGGAAGCTAGCGAGACGTCTGGAATGGGCCGATCTGGAGGTGCAAAAAAGTGAGGACATGCTGGATGAGCTCGGGGATATCCCCAACACACCTCGATAGCTTTTCTCAAAGCGAAGGGCGACCAAGGTATCCCGGCAGCTAGTCAACAACATTTGGTACGTGTCGGGTTCTTGGAAGGTGCACCCCTGAATGCTGATGGCGGTGAAGTGCAATGGAAGGGCGGCAAGGGCCTTGAGGATAAGATGTCCCGGGGCAAGATCGGCCAACGACAATGTCCCGCAAAAACTTGGGGTAACTTTTGGAACATCCGGAATTGTACCGAGTGAGGTGGAGTGGGGGAAGAGGTATGCGATTTCCAGGTCCTGGACGTTTGGAAGGAGGGAGAGGAAATCAAAGAGGGTCGCCGGGTCTAGCGTGCAGAATCGTAGACTCAATGCGCGCAATGAGTTGCCAAAGTGACTGAAGTAGGGTTCTGGCGATGCGCCATTAAACAATGTGGCGTTCCACCGAACAAAAGAAAGGGACCTGACGTCGCGAAATGCGGCCAGGTTCGAGAGGGAGAAGTCCAAGTATTGTGGGTTGATCCATGGCAGGAGACGGTACTCCTCCAGGGTCAGCGCACGCGTGTAGGAAGCGGGTCCGTCGACGTCCTGAGAGGCGTCCTTGAGCCAGGCCCAGCGGCGGAGATTGGCCGGGTTGAGATGGACGGATTCAAAGAGGTGGGCCTGGCTCCAGGTAGTCCAAGCCTTTGAAGCCAGAGATGCGGCCATGAGGGACTTTGAATCATTGCGTAGAGATCTGAGGATACGGTCGATGAGTTCAGGGGGAAGCGACATCTCGGATGACGATCGAGTTGCTCTTGCAATTGATTACACTTGCGCTTCTGCAGGCGAGTGAGCCGAGCGAGTGACTGTCGGTGGTGGTGGTGGTGGTGGTGGTGGTGGTGGGGAGAGTCGAAGAGGTGTGCTGGCAAAGGACTGGCCTTGTTCCAAATTTGAGCCAGTCATTGTTATTATGGCCGGCCTGACCTGCGGCCCAGTAAACAAATTTGGATGGCTGAGGCCGGGACCGGCTTGACATGGATGGGTCGGTAGACGCCCTGATCTGGCACTTTATAAGAACGTCCGTCGACGACGACGACGACGACGGCGAGACGAAAGGTGACGACGAAGATTGGCTCTGCTCTCCATCCGACGGTCTCTACACACCAAATCTAGTGCAAAAAAAAGTATCGCTCTTCTCATCTGCTGCTCGTTTCGTCCTTTCTCTTTTGTTCCTCTACTTC
>Ga0307510_10008702_pt1 | contig 12088 bp, 8 predicted proteins | sample 12_EM_MG_FD_207224 | JGI IMG/M metagenome (GOLD analysis project Ga0307510, IMG submission 207224) | Populus trichocarpa ectomycorrhiza microbial communities from riparian zone in the Pacific Northwest, United States - 12_EM | ecosystem: Host-associated > Plants > Roots > Unclassified | place...
CTATTCTTAGATTGCCAGCTCATGATGGAGCTATACTTAGAACCGCCACGTCATGATTTCACCTTAGTAATATTTCCATATTTCTTTGTGACCTCTGTGACCCGTTACTTCTCAAATGTATATAAGTGCTCGTACTTTTAGCAGTTAGGCCTTAAGCCTAACTTGGTTTTCAATCCAAGACTTGTAGCTTCCACCCAGAACTCTCAGAGTCAGACAGCCTATCCTTGGTTATTCCATTCAACCGTGTTGTACTTCATTATTGTGAAGTACTCAAAGTCAATAGGCTTATCCTTTGTCACTTCAAACATCGTTGAAGCTCTCCCCTCTACTTCTATCAGAACACTCAGGAGTCGCCCTTATCATCGGGGACTTACTCGTATACTGTGTAGCCAACCGGTACCACACTACTCACATGATCCATTGCCTCAGGAGGAGACACCACTGAGCAAACCTAGTCGTCGCCAAACCAACCCACGCACGTCGCATCTTTAAGGCCCTTGGACCTTAACACAAGTTAGGCTTTCCTACAAGCTCTTGAAACACAGAGCTGTTACCACTGTGGTGACCCAAACATACGAAACTCTCACTAGAGATCCCACGCAAATCTTCAGGAGACAACAGGACGATCTCCCAGCACACGTCACAAAGGACATATACTTCGAAGATCAAGGACCAGGACACCCTGACACAGGATACTTCCTTGACACAGCACACAGAAAGAGACCCATCGAATTCATCCAAGTTAACGACTCCTATCACTGGGTCAGACTCCGCCGAAACCAAGACACTTGGGAAACAAATCTATCAGGAATATACAACGGACCAGAAGTTGGCTGGTGGCTCATCATCGATCCTCAGCATCCCAATTACATCCCTTATGAACAAGAGGCCAGCATCCCTCTCACTCTCGCAGCAGTTACCACAGCACTTCAGCAGCTCCCTACCCGCCCCAACACCCCAGATCATCCAACCATCATGGAAGGACAACAGGAGGACATTAACGTCACTACTGGCCAAGCACAGGCCGAGGCGCAGAGGATTAACATCATCACTCCCTCTAACGGCGCACTCAAAGGAAACCCTCCTGTCATATTTACTGGAGACAGGAATACAAGCCGGAAGTTTATAAACAACTTCGACCTCTGGCGCCTACTCAACCAAAACAATGACACTATGAAGAAACCCCTATCCCGCGTCGTCACCCTCCTTAGTTACATGGATGGCGACAAAGTAGACGCCTGGAAGGAAGAGCAAATGCACATTCTTGAAAAAGCAGCCAATGACGGAGTCCAAGATACGGACGAAGATCTCTGGAAAGACTTCATTGAAAGATTCAGAAATGCCTTCACCAATCAAAACCAGAAAGAAGAATCCTATCAAAAGTTGTGCAAACTCAAGCAGGAAGAAAGTCTTGACGATTTCTTCGCCAAATTCAAACAGCTAGCATTCGAAGCTGGAGTTCCCCTAGATGACAAGGGAACCATCGAAACTCTCAAACACGCTATGAACAAAGGACTCACTAGCGCCATCATTAACTCCCCCAACTTCGACCCTACCGCAGAAGTCCCTTGGACTTTCAAACAGTGGGAAGAACAGGCCCACCAATCCCATCTCAAATGGAAGGTGGCAGCCGAGTTCACCCAAAGACATCAGGGACTTTTCCAAGCATTCAAACTCTCTCCTAGGCAAAACAATAACCCAGGAAGAGGTGGCTATGGAAGAAACAACAACTGGAGGAATAGGAACGACCGACGTACCACCTCTCAAGGAGGATATCACATGGACGTCGATGCTACGGTCACCTCAGATATTAACGCCACCACTAGTGGAAGACAACAACATTCCGAAGCTAAAAAGGCGGAGCTCATCAAAACCAATTCGTGTTTCTATTGCGAGAAACCAGGACACCGAGCTAATGTCTGTCGCAAGAAACAAGCCGACCGTGGCAATCACAATGGACAAGCCGTCCGAACGGGCAATGCGCCCATCATGCCAAATTTCCAGGATTCGGATAGCATCGCTGAATTCCTACAGAATAACATGGACTCGCTTGATGAAAATACCAAGCTGAGCATAATCGAGACTCTCATGCCGAAGGATTTTCCCGTGGCCCTCAACTAGCTGCCTTAGTTAGGGCTTTCCGACTTGATAGTGTATTTGTAAACAAGACAAATTCAATACAATTACAAGTTCCAATTTCACACTATCGAGGGATGGCAGAAGAAACAATTCTACTCGACATGGGAGCAACAGAAAACTTCATTGACCCCAGTACTATCGCCAAACTCCGGCTAGGAACACAATGAGTTCCTCAACGACCAGTCTACAATGTCGATGGAACTCTCAATCGAAATGGAACCATTACCCAGGCATGCGACCTCCTTGTCACCCAAGGAAACAAGAAAGAACAAGTTAGGTTCTTTGTCACCAATCTAGGTCGCGATCGAATGCTCTTTAGTTATCCATGGTTCAGGAAATTCAAACCAGATATTGATTGGGAGAAAGGCGAACTTAAAGGACCCAAAGTCAAAATCGAAACCCTATGTCATGGCACCCTTCAACGTGCAAAAACCTGGCTCAAACAGAAAAACCAAGAAAATGAAGACCTCATCCTCGAGGCGCAACAATGCGATCTACGGTCAGAAGTAACTCCTTCAGAAATGAAGGAAGGCCCGGTAGAAATCAACCGCACCCACACATCAGTTGAAATGGCCCATAAGTACACATCGGAACATGGGAAGGAGGAAGTCATCCTCCCGGAAGAATTCAAACGTCACACGGCACTATTTTCGGATGAAGAGGCAAACAAATTCCCGCCAACTCGCGGAGAAGGAGACCACAAAATCGTACTCATGGACACTGCCCCTACCCGCTTCAACTGCAAAGTCTATCTGCTCTCAAGAGATGAGCAGGAAGCGGAAAACAAGTTCATCGACGAAAATCTGGAAAAAGGCTACATCGCACCATCGGACTCCCCCTACAGCTTTTCCACCTTCATGGTCCCTAAAAAGGATTCGAAGGAGAAAAGATACATTATTGACTATCGCCCCCTCAACGCAGTCACCCAAAAGGACATCACCCCACTCCCCAACCTCAAACAGTGTATTGAAAACTTGCAAGGAATGGAACTATTCAGCAAGTTCGACATCCGCTGGGGATACAACAACATCCGCATACGGGAAGGCGATCAATGGAAGGCCGCATTTAAAACACGTCGGGGACTATTTGAACCCAAAGTAATGTTCTTTGGGATGAGTAACTCACCAGCTAGCTTCCAACAGTTCATGAACGGTATTCTCGAAGAACTATACAAACACTTCGAAAAGAAAGGCATACACGACATACGGCACATCCTCCAGAACTACATGGACAACTGTGGTATAGGCACCCTCCTCAAGGACTTCAAATTACATGTCGAAATCATTCACTTCCTATTCGACTTACTTGCACGACATGGCCTACACCTCAAACTGTCAAAATCCGTCTTCATGCAGCCACAAATGGACTTCTTAGGCGTCCGGATCTCAAAAGAAGGAGCAACTGTCGACCCAGCCAAAGTTGCCGGACTCAGAGACTACCCACGCATACTCAAGGACAAACGACAAGTCCGCGGATTCCTAGGAGTAGCCGGATACCATCGCATGTTCTGCCCTAACTTCAGTATCATCGCCGCACCTCTTACAGCACTTACCAGGAAAGACGTACCATTCGAATGGGGACCCAAGCAAATCGAGGCCCAAGACAAAATAATCACCTTAATTACCAGCGCACCCATCCTTGCCAGACCAGACCCAGATAGACAATTCGAACTCGAAACCGACGCTTCACAAGTCGGAACAGGAGCAATACTTTATCAACAAGATCCCCCTATCACCAAACCCGATGGCACTCAGAAACCAGGACCACGACGACCGGTGGGATTCCATTCCCAAAAATTCACGCAAACCGAGCAAAATTACCCCATCTACGACCGCGAGTTCCTTGGCGTTATGCAAGGACTTCACTGCTGGTCCCACTTGCTCAAAGGAACAACAATCCCCATCTTGGTGTATACTGATCACGCAAATCTTAGGTACTACAGAGAGCCCCGCAAAATTGGGCCACGCGTTGCTGGTTACTTACCAGAACGCGAACAATACAACATCTTACTGGAATACAAACCTGGGGCTACCAATCGAGCAGACGCATTATCTAGGCAACCTGACTACGAAGGACCAAATGAAATCAATGAAGACGTTACTGTATGGCCGGACCAATATTTCTGTGACCAACATACCTCAATCCGCGTATTCGATATGGACAGTATAGGCGACAACTTGGACTCAAAAATCAAGCTAGCGCAATATCAAAATCAAAGCACACTCAAGAAATGGGCACCAGCACATAATCTCTCCCTACTAGACGGCACTCACTGGTACCACGGCACCGCACTTGTTGTCGTGGCAGACAATGACCTTAGGAGGGGAGTAACATCCCTTTTTCACGACCACGAAACCGCTGGACATGCCGGAATTACCAAAACTCTCCAACTCATTGCACCCTACTACTGGTGGCCCGGAATGAAAATCTTCGTAACTGAGTACATCAAAGGCTGCGCTACTTGTCAAATGACCAAAGTCAACACTCATCCTGCTCATCCCCCTATGTTCCCTATCACCCCAACTGAAAACGCTCGACCTTTCGAAACTGTCGCCATGGACTTCATCACCAAACTACCGCTCTCAGGAGGATACGACACTATCCTAACCATCACTGACACAGATTGCTCAAAAGCATCTGTCTTCATCCCCTGCAACGAAGCAATTGACTCGGAAGGAGTCGCTCTACTCTACCTAAACAACATCATCCCTCACTACGGCATACCTCACAAGATAATCTCGGACCGAGATGTCCGCTTCGTTTCTAAGTTCTCGACAGAACTCTGCCGTATCCTAAACATCCATCAGAACATCAGCACGGCCTATCACCCTCAGACAGACGGAGCCAGCGAACGTACCAATCAAACCCTCGAACAATACCTTCGTGTGTTCTGTGGCACTCAGCAGAACAACTGGCACGCTTGGCTACCTCTAGCTCAGTATACTAAGAACTCCTGGCCCTCCGCTACGACAAAGAAAACGCCATTCGACTTACTTATTGGCTATACCCTGCAAGTTCACCAACCAACTAGAAAGACAGACATCCCATCCCTTGAACAACGACTCTCAGCTATCGAAGAAGCCAGGAAAGCCGCCCAAGAGGCACAACGTAAAGCGCAAGAATCCTGGATCAAAGAACGACCACGCCATTCACCATTCCCTGTCAAATCCAAAGTCTGGTTAGAAGGAACAAATCTACGACTCCCAAGTAACATCACACCCAAGTTATCACCAAGGAGATACGGACCTTTCGAGGTAGTCTCCCAAATATCCAAAGTCGCATATAAAATCAAATTACCCCCTAACTGGAAGATCCATGACGTCTTCCACGCCTCACTGCTCACGCCATATAAAGAAACCGATCAACACGGACCCAACTTCCTGGAACCACCACCTGACATTCTAGAAGGCGAACCGGAATGGGAAGTCGAGCAGATACTCAAAGAACGACTATTCGGTCGTTGGAAGAAGAAGCAATACCTCGTACGCTGGAAAGGATACTCGCCAGCTCATGATTCCTGGGTCAACTCCGAGGATCTCCATGCATCAGATCTACTAGCGGACTTTGAAAGTCAACCAAGCAGTATAAGAACCCTTGGGATCTCAGACGACCATCCCCAACCACCATGTCCACAATCCACCATGAACTCCCCAACTCAGGATTCACCACTTCTACCATCTTCACCCTTGGCACTGACAACAGAGTTATTCTCATTCGCATGCACACCGACGACAATAATCTCCACTTCTTCGGCACCTTCATCCGTCGCGGACACTTTGACGTCACCTATCATTGGACCACCTGGAGGCCAAGAGAAACCTTCAACGCCATTGACATCGACCACGAAGCCATCATGGTCCCAGTTGACAACGATGATCCTGTCCTCAGAACCCATGTCAACTACGAAAGACTTCCATTTGCTCCCCACCCACCTCGATATCAACCCCGACCCGCAACCCCGTTCAACAACACCCCCCTTGGCACTACTAGCGAGAGTAGCAGCAACAAGACAGCTATTACCCCCCAAGAAGCGGAAAATATTCCACTTCACGTCACCAATCCCGACCCCCTCACCCCAACAGACGACACCGAAGATAGTCAGTCCGAAACGTACACCGACACCGGACTCCTCCCCCCAGACCACCTCCTCCACATCGCCCAAGAAGAAACGTGAACAATGTATTAAAGACATGACCCGACTCAACGACAAGTGGACCCTTCTCAAAAACAAATTCAAAGAAACTACCGTCGCTAGAATGTTCAGAAAGAAGGACAGCACTACCACCCTCTACCTTTACCATTTCCATTGCCCACTCTATGATACAATTACTAAAGAAATCCTTTTACTCATCACAAAAGAAAAGGACCTTCAGAAAAGAACCACACTTCCATTTGGCACACTCTCCCCTTACTACCACATCTTAAAGGATCAGAAATTCCTTGAAGGACTTCGAACACTCCTCCAAGGACGTAAAAGGATTACAAGGAACAAGTCGCCATCACCTATCTTCATACCCCCTCCCACTCCTTCAGCAGGAGGATCCGCCGCTATCATTCCAATACCACCGACGTCAGCACCAGCCACTGCACCACCACCACCCCTTGTAGACCCATTACCATTCGCTCCTCCATTTATCCCCACTCCTCCTAATCCACAACCTGCGGAACCACTTCGCGTTGAGACGCCACCACTGCCCTTAGCCCCCTGGGGATCGCATCGGCAAGAATATTCCTCAATGGAACAGTATCAACCACCAGTCCCAATGAGGGAAACACCATCCCCAGTTGCATCATCATCACAACTCCCAGCCGAACCATCATTGTCATTCCCCCTCATCGTCTCAATGACACCTAGTCGCACCACCCCTTTATTACCCAAACACCCCCTTACCCGAGAGTTGCCCGCTAATGAACCAACTCCACTAGAGTGGATGGAAACTCAATACATCCCATTCACAGGAAAGCGATGGGAATCACCACAACAAGTTGCGATGCCACTGAAACGTGGACGACACGACCCAGGAACCTCTCAATCAATGAGTCCAGTGGAACAACCTACCCCTCCCGACTCCCCCAGAACCCCAGCCTCTAGCCTCGGACTTGGTGCACTCTTTAGAACCCCAGGTCAAACTATCGTTGAAATTGAAGACGACAAGGCAATGGAGGAAGGCGAAATAACAGATCCCAATTCATCAGCAGAAGAAAGACAGATACTCGAGGATACAAGACAATCAACTCCCGATAGCATAAATATTGGAATACCCCGCGTTCCCTCTGACTGGTTACAACTGTCTTCACCCTAGGTCATGTGGTAATGACCACTCTAGGAAGGGCGTCATGTTACGATCCTGGCCCTTACCTCAATTTTCCGACATTTTCTACTCATTTTATTTTGCATTTCAGTCACTTGTTCCTCACTCATTCCCTCACGCGCCGCTCGGACCGTCACCAAATCACCTGACAAGTCACCTGATGGACCACATGACTAATCCGCAGTCAACTATCACATGCCATCACTCCGCAGTCTGCAGCATCATGACGTGTCCTTATTTAACCCCTTTTGACCTGCCAGCTCATGATGGGCTATTCTTAGACTGCCAGCTCATGATGGAGCTATATTTAGAACCGCCACGTCATGATTTCACCTTAGTAATATTTCCATATTTCTTTGTGACCTCTGTGACCCGTTACTTCTCAAATGTATATAAGCGCTTGTACTTTTAGCAGTTAGGCCTTAAGCCTAACTTGGTTTTCAATCCAAGACTTGTAGCTTCCACCCAGAACTCTCAGAGTCAGACAGCCTATCCTTGGTTATTCCATTCGACCACATTGTACTTCATTATTGTGAAGTACTCAAAGTCAATAGGCTTATCCTTTGTCGCTTCAAACGTCATTGAAGCTCTCCCCTCTACTTCTATCAGAACACTCAGGAGTCGCCCTTATCATCAGGGACTTACTCGTATACTGTGTAGCCAACCGGTACCGCGCTACTCACGTGATCCATTGCCTCAGGAGGAGACACCACTGAGCAAACCTAGTCGTCGCCAAACCAACCCACACACGTCGCGTCTTTAAGGCCCTTGGACCTTAACAGTCATCGCATCATGACGACGCTTCTCTTTTTGAAATGAACCGCTGCCATTGTTCTCCTGTTAAGGATCAATTAGGCAACTTGTCTCTCTCTCATCCACTCTTGCTCATTCTCTATTGTTCGACTCATACAGACCGCAGCACTTGTCCGCAGAGTACCATACGATACAGACAGACACCTCTTGACCAGAAGTACCCACCTTAGTGACCATGGCCCGTGCGCGGCCCCGCCTGTATATAAGCACCCTGTATTTCGACAGTCAAGCCCTAAGCTTGACTTGATTCTCAATATCAATGTTCTTGAAAGCTCCCAAGTGCCTCCCCTTTTCTCATCTCTTACATAAGCCTCTCAGAGTTGTCTCTAGCAACACTAGAGACTTCTACCTCTTCAAGTACTTGCCACCAGTTCACTCTTAGTACAAGTCGTACTATCAAGGCCCATTGAAGCCTTAACAGCAGTTACCAGTCAATCACCCCTTCAGCCTCATCACCTATAGCTGGCACCTTGCCCCAGAGTCTGGACCACCAGTCGACCTCTTCAGGAGGATCCACAGACAATCCCTCATTCACGCAGAGCTCCGCAGACAACGCGGATAGCGACATGGCCCTTAACTGGGTCACCATCAATACAGACTACCTTAAAGGGTAGTTGCTTACACTAGATGCCCATTAGACCAGAATGGGTATGCAGAGATCAGATCTCCTTGGATCAACCTCAAACCTCATAGTCATCATTGCATCATGACGATGCTTCTCTTCTTGGAATGACCCACTGCTATTGTTCTCCTGTTAAGGATTGATTAGGCAACTTGTCCATATCTTATTCACTCTTGCTCATTCTCTATTGTTCGACTCATACAGACCGCAGCACTTATCCGTGGACCTTCATATGTCACAGACAGGCCCCTCTTGACCAGAACTACCTACCTTAGTGATCGTAGCACATGCACCTGTCTGCCTGTATATAAGTGCCCTGTATTTTGACAGTCAAGCCCTAAGCTTGACTTGATTCTCAATATCAACATTCTTGAAAGCTCCCCTTGTGCCTCCCCTTTCCCTCATCTATTACATAAGCCACTCAGAGTTGTCTCTAGCAATACTAGAGACTTCTACTCCTTCAAGTACTCGCCACCAGTTCACTCTTAGTACAAGTCGTACTATCAAGGCCCGTTGAAGCCTTAACACATGTCCATGGATATCTCATTGGGGAGTCGCTGGCCAAGAAGGCATGGTGTGATTACATCTTCACGCTCCTATCATTGGGCTTCCTGCTCCTCTGTGTCAGTGATATTATTTGGGTCCTGGGGAACAGGGGCTTTGGTGGAGCCTTTGAAGTAGTCCCAGCAACCGGCAAGTACCATTGCCCAGCAAAAATGGTGGGAAAATGTTGCCCAATTGGTAATATCAGAGTCCAAATGTGGGACATTGGTGAGTGAAGTCAAAGGAGTGGGAGAAGGTGTGGACACAGACAAGGATGCAGGCGATGGCATGGACATGGCAGTGGGAGATGGTGTTGATAAGGGTGCTGAGGACAATGTGGATGATATTGATGAAGTGGCTGCTTTAACTTGTGAACAAGTATTACAGATGCAAACTCAGTTGGGCATGAAAGCACACACTGAGGGATCCACTACACAGATGCTAATTAGACTATATACTGTATCTGGACCTGGACCAAGCAATCTATCTACATGTAAGATATGCTAGTGTGCTGCACACTGGCAGCATGCGCTGTGTAGTCTTGATCCAGTGGTCCTGGCTGGCCGCCACTTCTGTGACACATGGGCTGCTATATGGACACCTCGAATATTGCCATAAAGATCACCTGGCCTGGGGTACTGTATACCTCTCCCCCTGTTTCAACTGTGCACTCGCGGTTGTGCATCTAGACCCCATTCAGCTGTTCTCTTTTTCTCCTGTAAATTCCCTTTACACATACTTGGTACATGGACATTCCATGATTGTTTGTTTCCTCTTTACTTCCCCTTTTGACAGCACCAGAATGATTGCTTCAATGTCTCAAGATCTCAAGTATTCCACACATATATGCATTTGCATTTGTCCATGATTACTCAGTTTTACTGTAAGGTGACTGGTTGCCTTACCTCCATTGGTGGGCCACTGTGCCATCATCACATGAGCATGATCGACCTCAGATTGACCATACATCATATATCATTCATATTCAGGTTGCCTAGTAGGACGCGTTTCAGACAAGTACCTAAATAGATAGTGCACAAGTGTGTATTAAAGGTTTGTCTCTCCAGTAAAGGAGAGGGAGACAATCTTTCTACGTAACTTCACAATAAACCCCATAGTTTAGGCTGGTTCTATTGTGTGAGGTTCTTGAAGGATTTCGTCTTGCTCATCTCAAAACCATTATCTCTACCCCACATGCTCTGGCGTGTTACATTCACCCTTCTCACTTTGATGCTTCATTGCTGAATGCAGATTGCTATGCGGGTACTGATATATATGCCTATATGCTCCCTTTCATTGCCTGTAAATCTCTGTCTTTCATTTCATTAGACTAATGTTAATACTTTACACCCTTGCTAATCATGGCCACAACTAGTATTGAATAGCTAATATTGACTTTGCCCTCAGTGTCATCTTTCTACGATAGCAGTCATTAATTTATCGCTAACCGATATATACACCTGTTGACATACAGCAGGAATACTAGATGTATCATTTATATGGTCATCAACTTAGTCTCACATCGTATCACAGCTGTCGATATACAGCAATACGGCATACATGGGGTAAGTGCACAGCCCTGCACTATCTCCTTATCGGGCCGATTGATCTCCATCGGCCGATTATCGCCAACAAATTATGCAGACTAAGCTTATTTAAAATATGTGGCCAACTATGTAGACCCTGTTTATGTCAAACCTTATTTAAAACAAATCAATGTCTTTGTGTACCCCACTGCATTAAGCTGATTATAGACTGTTAAGACTGAAACAATAGGATAAGATAAGTTTATATAATACAACTGCTAATTTGCAACCAGCTAAGGCACTAATTTAGTTTAAATTTGTAAGGGGATAAAGAGTTATCACTTGAGCATGTGACAGATTGTTAATTATTTAGCTAGCTATATCTATAATAATGCGAGATATAAAGGGGACTCAATAAATCATTCTATTGTCTTTATATAATTAGTAATGACAACAGAGCCCGCTTATTTGTCAGTTAATTTTATATAAATTGGACCATAAGTTAACTATAAGCAGACCCTGTTTATCCGCTCTTGCCTGCCGTGTAACGTGACTTTGTCCAAAACATGAATTACACGCAAGGATCACACATCCCATGTTCCGATAATATTAAACAAGGCGAATTGTAAAGCGAATTAGGGTCCAGAACTGGTACCATCTGGCATTGATGGGACCAACGGCCTTGATCCGTTGGCTATACACATGCAAAACCACACCCGGAAAGGAACAAAAAAAATGGTAAATCCGTGGGAAAATCTCAAAGAGGGTGTTTTTGGACGTTTGTCCCCCAAAAGTTTGGTTCGTTCCTGAGCTAACCGAATTGTTGACTTTGGCTTGGCTGTTGGCTGTCGCACTGCACCCACCTCGGACGGGCGTATCATGTTCACCCCCCTAGTAAACCATGATTTCGCCACGTCGACACGACATCATAATGCCTACTTCCATGTCACATTGGTTCTCTTCCACCTTACTTCCATTCAGAGGAAAGCCCGGTAGAAATGCACCTAATCGGAAAATCAAACACTCGAGGTACGTTCCCTACCCTTAGTGATGTCTTATCAGATGGTGAGTAAACACAGCCCTTATCACATAGTCCATCCGGGTCGATCCACGTTCTTGACGACGATTCGCTC
>Ga0307510_10008704_pt1 | contig 12088 bp, 8 predicted proteins | sample 12_EM_MG_FD_207224 | JGI IMG/M metagenome (GOLD analysis project Ga0307510, IMG submission 207224) | Populus trichocarpa ectomycorrhiza microbial communities from riparian zone in the Pacific Northwest, United States - 12_EM | ecosystem: Host-associated > Plants > Roots > Unclassified | place...
CCCGGTTCGAAAAAGCGCGTTCCTAGCCTTCGGTCATTTTTGATCGAACCCCCCCCTTCATTGCAACATTGCTCTAGAGCGGATCATGTCCAGCTGTAGATGCCACCGTCTTCGCTTCACATCTCCCCATTCCCCAACCTAGAAAGGGTGAGTGGACAACCATGGAGCCTACCCCCCCCTCCACACCACTGGAGACAATCTAGAACTCACCCTCACGGCAGGACCTGCTCTGAGGTTCTAAAACAGTACACCTAGAGGGAATACTTGTACCTGCTCGACCGGTATATAGAGCACTACGCCCCTGAGAGCGTAGGGTGTTCCAAGAATCGAGTTCCCACGTGCTGGCTTTTTGTTCGTTTTTGCATCGGTATGATAATAATATTATAATTTATATCATAGCTTTGTTTTTTCCTCCCCCCTCCGTTCCCTAGGAAAAAGTGATACGTGGACCACAATTGGGCTATTGGGAGTTGTGAGGGATAGTTCTTGGAGTATTTGAATTCGTCGGGTATTATTGAGCTTGCAGTTCTTGGATGAGTGTCTGCGGACTTGTTATTGTAACCGCCCCCCCCCTTCACCCCCACAATTCACCATACATCACTCCCTCCACCCCCTTCTAGCTAGCGCTGTGCCATAGTTCTGCAAATCCTGTCTAAACAACACACCCCAAATCTAGGGCATCGACTTCCTGCCTGGAGTCCTTGAAGGTTAAAATCACCGCGTTCTATAGAACGAACTTCGCCCAAGGCTTCTAGTGACGCCCCGATAGCTCTTCGGACTTCTGGTATGTGTCCAGAAACCCGGGCTAGATGCTTTCTGGGTTCTTTCAGGGCTCCGCGTGCAAGGACTAGGGTGGAGATGGTGGGGTGGCGGGATTGAGACGATATAATATTATTATATCGCATTGAGTCACCGTAGGAAGAGGAAGAGAGGAGCAGCGCTAATGAAGAAAGAGAAGGGGTTGTTTACTATCAATTAAGTTATCACTGTTCTAGTTCCGATGCTCAGTTACTGGCTAGCTATGCATCGGCATTTCTACCACTGGAGAGCAGTGGCTTTTGACAGAGGCTAGTGCCAGGCTGTCATTCACAGGATGGAGAGTGAGAGTGCTAAAAAAACCAGAATACTGGAAACAAGATATTGAAGAGGATGCTCACGCATTGGCACTTTATGTAGTTTTTTTTTTTTTGCTTGCATCTTGTGCTATAATCCCCCTTCCTGTTCAATCCCATAGTGAACATAGCTCTCTCAGTTTATGTATAGAGCTTCTTGAATTTTGCTAATCCCAATGGGCAAGTAGGTCGATGGCTCAAAGGCCAGAAGACAGACCACTGGACCTGTTCGACCCCGCAGGCAAACGACTTCCCGGTCACAGTATCTATTATTCCTGCGATTATTTGTAGCAGCCAGCATTGCACTTTGCACACCATCCGTGTAACTTTCAGTATTATCCATAGAATCACAGTATATTTGCTGGTGTGTGGTTCTCTGTGGCGGGGAATGGACCCCCGCCTCACCTCCACTTCAAGCTTTCCAAAGTGGTGCAAGAGCTGTATCCTACGACCTCCCCTGCTTCTCTGTAGCCATGGGTCCTATCTTGTTCTGTTAGGCCAACAAGGTCCTGAGGGTGAGCGTCCGCGCCTTCACCATACACTCTGTGATCACGCTTTGCTTGGGTGGTGCATGCTTGGATCCTGGTCGTCGCTCTCGGCGGTCGACGCACGGTACTGGTAAAAGGGGTATATGATCGCGGTGGTCTCTTCCGTGATGTGGCGGGGGCATTCGTGATATCTATGCAGTGGCTGCGTAAGCGGGATGAGTGCCGCCATAGAGAGGGAGGTGCGCTGAACCAGAAACAGGAGGTTGTGGTGTGCGGAGGGGTTATAGAGAAGGTTTAGGCAGGACGTAATATTATCATTCTGGGAGAGGAGGGGTTACATAGGTCACGAACACATGATGATTTAATTTCGGCCCTCACTTGGGCTATATCTTCTATTTCTCCCTCTTCAAAGAAACAGGATTTGGTATATATTGTTACTCCATGAAATCCCTGAATACTGCCTACTCCCAATCAAGTCCCTCCTATCTTATCTTCGCCACCTACTCACAGATACCAGCAATGCACACCTGCCAAACTTTAATTCCACTATAACATACACATCGCGAAACGCCACCGCACCTACGGACCCCACAATACTGGAACACACCCACCCCCTCCACAGATTAGGCTTCCCATCACAATCACACCAAGCCCGAGATCCATCCTGTTACAGCACCAGCAGCTACCCGTACCAAAGGGTAGATATCTCATCGGAAGCCTTGTCCGCACAATTTCCTTGCCTGTGCGAGAAGGTTGAATTAGGCTTCCAGCGGTAGGGGTTCACGTTGCACAAGGTGGACAACGAGAGCATTGCATAATTTGATTCATCATTTGTCACTAGATATTTGGGCACGTGTAGTTTAGTGCACGAGTGCTCCTACGGTCGCAGTTCACAGAGATTGACCTAGTTGATTTGTGAAGGTGTGGTTGGTCGAAGTTGAGACTAAATTAATGGTTATTGATAGGGAAGTTTTTTTCGCGTGGGGTAGAGGGCTACCAAAGAGGGCCCAGGGGTATTGGCGGATTCTGGGTCACGGCTGATGAGTTGGAGATGTGTATATATTTCGGGGTGTATCGCGATGGATATGAAAAATCGGTGCAAAGGGTGCTGTTTAGTTGGCGGTGATGAGCGTGTGTGAGATTGTTGGTTAATTTGTCTTGGTTTATGACGAGTGATGCCTTGTGATGGGATGATTCCCTTTCGCGGTGTTTGATGAAGTTTGAGGGTGTACCCATAGGAGAAATCTGGGAGAAGCTATTATAACTGAACAAAGCAGAATTTGTCGCCCCCGATATTCAAGTTCCTCCTTGGCCGTGAGCCCTGTTGGATTTCATATCAGTTAGTGTTTCCACCGTGGATTATTCCAGTCATAGGGGTTTTTCTCTTCTTTCCCTACCCCAATTCTTTCCCCACTACCCTACGTCTCTACATCGGTCAAAACTATGTCGGCCAAAAAAATTCCTTGTGATTGAGTATTTAATCACCGTCTGCTGGCTCCCCACCTTACCTCCTCTCCACTCATCATCTTTGCTTCATTTCATCCACACACCCATCACAACTCCGATCCATCCCAATTGGACATTACCACCTTCTACAAGCCACAAACACCCCAAGATCTACTCAATGCTTGTCTTTCTCGAAAAATTCCTGGCTCTCTTCAGCCTTTTCTCACTTGCCCTCTCGGCCTCCATCTCCGGAAATGTCACCTCCAATGCTGACCTCCCATACGGCTACTCCGGTGCCACCGGTCCCAACCTCTGGCACAAGATGTCCCCTCAGTGGAAAGAGTGCGCGACCTCAAAGCAGCAGTCCCCCATCAACATCCGTGCTACCACCGCAACCGTCAAAGGCTCGAAATTCTTGTACCCGGCATCGCCTTTGTTTGAAATTTTCTACGACGCCTATGCATTAAGAGTCCAATTAACTCCTAATAGCTTTCAGCAGTTCACGGCCGTGCTTGGCGGGCAGAGGTATAAACTTGTTCAATTCCATTTTCAATTGCCCGGAGAACATACTCTTGAAGGGGAGTACTTTCCGTTGGAGATTCACTTTGTTCATGAGAGTGTTGATGGTGAGTTTTTCCTTTCCTTCTCTATGTAGTTGGAGAAAAAAACTGACATACTTTTTAGTACCTGGGAAGCTTGCCGTCGTTGGGGTTTTCGGAGACTTCTTGAAAGGAGCCGGGGAACCAGACCCGGTATTTTCTTCTCTCAAACAGGGATTCGAAGCGTTGGGCAGGGACAGATCTGCACGGCTATATGTAGAGGCAGACCTCAAGTGAACATTCCCTCCTTTCTCCCCCTTTACTCTTCTTATTACTCACCATCCATCCTGTCTCTTTTTTCATTAGGAACATCGTCAAAAACATCGAAACCTCCACCATCCGTTACTATAACGGCTCGCTTCCATTCCCGCCCTGTTCAGAGGGAATCCTCTGGTTCGTCTCTGAGACGCCCGTTCGCCTCGGGAACGAGGAATTCCAGGGTCTCAAGAAGGTCACAAAATTCAATTCCCGGCATATTCAGAACGATATCGGCCAGCCGAACTTGCTGGCAATGGCTTGTGATGGTGGGGATTGTGTGCGGGGGAAGCGATAGGCCGACAGATAAAAAATGGGCAAAGCATTTCCTTTGCTCGCGGATAGATAAATAAATAAATAGTGGGATGCTAGGGGACGGTTTGTACTTTAAGTTTTGCAATTTGATGTTTTTCCTCCTTCTCCTAGGCTTTATGCTATAGTTTTCCCTTGACCCCGTAGATCGCTTGAGTGAATGTGAGGCTTGAACATATCGCCACTAGGTGTGAATGATAATACACCAATTGTGCCAAATACCGGCTATGAAATTTACCTGAATGAACAATACCTAGCACCGGTCGAGCGTTGTGGAAACTATCAGTTATCAAACTCTATGGAGGGAAAATCCAATTGAGCAAGTTTGTGTGCTGGATGAACTACACACTCTGCTCCCCCTAGATAATAAAGTCCCAGAAGATCATCGTGACATTGTGTATACCTTTCATATTACAAGATGGTAAACCTTGAGAGCATCCTTTCCTTTGAAGTTCCAGTTCGCTCCCACAAATGGTGGGGAGACCTACCAACTGACCACTACTTTGGGACTTATCACAAAGTTCTTGCTCCTGGAAGTAGAGTTCGAGTTAGTCTTTGGGGGGATACCACGAGGGTAACATAAACTCAATTCCTCTATTTTACTCGAATATTTAAGGGCGGTCACTACCTTCCGATCTGTAACCTTGTGGCCAAACGCCCCATCGAAGCAATGGTATCTGCAACAGTTTTGAGCCTGGGACGGTGACCCCCCATTAAGTATAATATTTTGGAAGTTCCGTTAGGTCCTATACTGAGCACACCCCACCGCATACCGCAGAAAAAGGATTGTCATTTTGGATGTCTCTTTCCCTAAAACTTGCGGTCCAGGAACCTGTTGTTCTTTTGCTTGATTAAAAAAAAAAAAAAAACTAGCGTTCGAGGTTGGCAGGGACACCAGAGCCTCCAAAATCTCCACCTTTTCAGTGCAGGAGTGCAGATTAAGTGCGGGTTGATTTCGACGGACCGCGGGAGCAGTTTGTATCCCCTCCCGAGAATGTTTTCTGCACACCGCACTTTCAATAAAATACACCTTCCTCAGTCGAATCTGATGTACCTTCCCTATTACCAGATTCCAGAAGTTCGAGCCTCGCATCTAGGACTCACTAGAAAGGTGAGCTAGATAACACCTGACCCCCGCGAACTGCCTACAATGAGCTCACAAACCGGTTTCCCGTCCCTCATCCGCTCCCGCCGGAATGGATTATAGCTTACTTACCTTCTGAGCATCCGACAGCCGCGATCTCTAAGAGCTTTCTAGAGCAAACCGGGTTGGACTTACGGGAGGCCTAAAAAAAATGAGAAGGAAAAAGAAACCCCCTGGGGATAAGGTTATAGTGTAATCCCGCCATGGATAAGCATGAAAGATTTCTTCACTTCACCCTATCGTCCAAAGAATTAGCTATATCACTTGCTATTTTCAAATACTGGAGAGTACAGAATCACAGGAATGTTCAGACAACGCCCTCGATGCCAGTAAAAAGGCCGCCAGTGGAGAGACACATCAAGACAGACCGCATTCCTACCCCATCCGATCAACAAACTACGGGTTGAAATCCTTTCTACGATCTCGAGCTCCCGCTCTCGCGTCCATCATCTCCGAACGTACCACACAGACTGGTATTAGCTTGTGTTCCTGGCTATCTGGAGGCCTGAAGTGCTGCCATGAAGATGGTTTTCCACCGGAGTGCAGTGGAAGGTTGCTCCACTCCGCTCCTCTCTCTTATCTCAAAAGGATTGTGGTAATTGTATGTTTCCTGATCTGAAAAGCATTAGCTGCCGAGAGATATTATGTGCAGACCCGTCGCTGAGGACTAGAGGATTACGAGCCTTGGAAACTCTAGATGTAGGTTAGAGTTGCACGGGGAATTATTGTGTGAGAGTGAAGCCCCTGCTCTAGTTGAGTAGAATGAGCTGGCTGGGGTTTAAGAGTGACTGAAAACTTGGGATCACATTTGCCTATATGATACTTTGAACAATACCTCGTCCTCCGCAATGGCAAAACACTGCCTAGTAGCAAGTAGAGTCCTTAAGAGGTGTAGCGGGGGGGTGCGCAATAGAGTAGATCAGCGATGGGCTTTTACTACTTTACTCTGGTTCTAATAAACATAGCTAATAGTTCTAGAAGATCATGTGTCTAGACTCTACGCGCGGTTTGATATACCGCTACTCTTACTTCTCATAATGGTCTAGGTGTCGATACTCACTTCGAAGACGGAGGAGGACAGAGATAGGTGTACAACAATCTTTGCTGCTCGAAAGTTTGAAATGGCAAGCCCGAGTCCCTTAACTATTCTCTCAGAAAATTACTAGATATCGCGCCAGTCTAACAGGCCCACCCCGGAGACTCAGGGTATTCAGAAGTCGAGACAGGCCCAAGAGGTTTTCGTAAGAAGATGGCTTCGTTTGCCCACATCGCTAGAGCAAAGAGTTGATTCTCAGCTGTGGGAATCTTTTGGTGCGGGGCCTGTGATCTCTCGTGATGCTGATGCCAGCCTGGAACTCATGCCAGGTTCACGCACTGCGAATTTGTTGTAGTGAAGAGTTAAGCATCCTGATACGTTCCGTTATGGGTAACATGGAAATTAGATCTAATCCTCCCACCGTAGGCGGAGTTGCTATTCCCATAGCGCCAGGAATCTTAGGTATGTGGAGGTGTTTACCCAACAGATGAAAGAGTTGCAACTGATGCTGTAGTGAAGTATCGACAAGAACTCTAGATGCCTAGTCAATAGCTTCCGCTAGATTTCTAGGCAGTATAGTCCCAGAGCCCTCACCACAAAGGGTTCATTAGAAGCTTCGGTGTCTGCCGCTAGCATCACAGCTCCGAAGGATGTTAGGATCGAAACATGTAGGAAATCAACATGAAGTCTAATTTTGCTCTCTCACTTGCACCTCAGCCCCGGAGCAAACGCTGGCACCACTAAACCAAGACAGAGACCGACGATCGAGCTATCATGTTCATGGCAGCTTTCAGCTCAACCCTCTCGTCCATTTCGATTCGCTCGCTGAAAATCCCATACTAAATCGGTTGGAAAGGATCTCTATCCTCTGTGACTACAGCTTTGGAAGGTCACAAGTTTTTCCGGCTCACATCTCTACCCAGTGACCCAAATTATCACTTTCCATTACTCCTAGATATTCTTCGCTGATACTTCTCCGGGGGCAGTGCAGCTCCATCCACCGTTTCTAAGCCGAAACCCTGATAAAAGCCTGCACTTTGATAAACACTCTGATAACCTCCATTACGCGTGTCTCAATCGCGTGTTCGTAACAAAAAACAAACAAGAGCATGACTCTGATGCCATATCAACGAAAGTACCATATCTGGAACACGTTAGCTGGATGAGGGATCGAGATACTCATTGCAGAGAGGTCACCCTGTGATTTCCTTCTGGAAATTTCCGCCCAATGAGCGCACAACCCTTTTTTTAGAACAACCATCTTGAAAATAGGGATGATCTGTTATTACTGCACTGTCCTTTTGTAACGACGAATCCATGATGCTGAAAAAGTGCTACTATATTTAGTACACCCCCACAGACAGGTAGCAGCAGTGCATGCATCGCCTCAAGCTATGCACCCTCAAAATACGGTTCGCATTTACTCCCTCCACGGCACTTCCCGTGAACGCACTTCGTGATCTCAGGACGGATTACCTCGTCCCAGGTACAATATCAACCGTGAGGCACGAGTGAGTTTCTATGATCGAACGCTTTGTCCCCCGCCTGCTGAGGAGGAAACGGTATCCGTCTCATTTTGGAAAACCTGCGGACCAATCAGCTGATGATGGCTTGCCTGAAGGCTTACTGACCAACCTATCAATGTCCGCGCCCAGACTGCTTGGCAGTAGAGTACGAACACAACCAAACAGCTCTTTTCGCCGGAATTGGAAACCGTCTTCATTCGAAAGGACCAATTGCCTGGCTGTCGGATCGAATTTCCTGATTCTTGGCACCACTCCGCACCGAATAGCAGGGCGCTTTCGGGCAATGCACTGACGCAGGCATAATGGTGTAGGCTCTCGGCAACCGTGTACATACATACGCTCGCCCCGTGTAGGGCGTCATTGGCCCGGCATAACCCTGGAGAATAGCAGTGAGTGCTTTTGCCTGACAGATTACTGTTGGGTTTGCTCGTCGTCGTCCTTCCCGTGTTGCCCTAGCTATCGCGGGGAGTGATTCATGTGCCATATCCTTTTCATAAGCCATATGTTGCAAGCCCGGGCTCAAGAGGGGGAGGGATTCGTTATCATATCAAGCGGGACAGAAGGAGGAGAAAGTTGTCCCTCAAGCTTGCCCGGACTAATAATGATTGGCTGTGAGTAGTCAACCAGTAGGGCTCGCACCAACTCGTTGAGAAAAATACACCCCCTGTCCCCACAACAAAACGCTATGGCCAATAGGTTATTGCATCCCTCTGGTTAGTCCCCTGCGGATTTCTGACTTTGAGGTTTTTGCACAGCCTGGTGAGATTCTCTGCTCGGCATTCACACCAAACAACCCACCTTGCTAATATGTATGTATGTGAAAGGTATGGGTATGGTAGGCACAGTACGGTTAATCCATAGGGAGATATCGAAGAGGTATTTTATAATTAGGGGGCCTCTGGGGGTCAGTCCACACAAATCTCGAGACACGGAAGAAGAAAATAATCCAATAAGCCCGTAGACGAAGAGCCCCGCGCCTACCGCGTAGGCAAACCCAGACTCTTCTTTTTCTTTCCTTGCGTCTCGGGAGGAAAAAATTCCGAAAAATATTGTTGGTTAGGCGCAGGCAGGGAATAGAAAGCACAAGAACTGTATGGCATGCGCCCTAACGACATTTTCTGTCCGCGTGAGTATTTTATTCTCGCAATGGAATGCTCGATTAAAGGAGCGTATCGTCGACCGTCAACCAAAGTCTTTATCTTGCCGATCATAGAGCTAGAGAGAAACAGAGCGAGTGATGAAAGGTGAGAGCCTTCCCAGGACCCCGGAAATTGGGTGTTTTTTTTTTACACACCGTGTGCTTCTTGCCCGACGACGGGCGCTCGGGCTGGCTAAGCCCAAGCTAAGTGGACCGTCGGGATGTTGGGGTTCCCTACGCGGGAAAAACCTACATACATCTCATAAAACACATGACGATTATACAATAAGTTACCACGGCGATAAACATTTTGCACTACTGCAATGCGAATCTTACCCTTGATATCTCGGTATTTAGTTGATAGGCGCTTTTCCTTAGATTTTTTTTTTTTCCCCACTACAAGAAGTTGTCATTCTCTCCCATCCTTCTCCCACTCTCTTCCCGGTGATGAATAAAAACACCGCAAAGCCCGCGAATGGGGATTAACCAGACCCACGTGTCGGGATAACAGTACCTCTCAGTACCGCCGGACCGATATCTGCACACTATCGCCTCGGAGCGTCAATCTGATCATTCGAGTTTCTTTCAGTATCCTGGGAAAAGCTCAATCACATTCTCAGCCTCGCTCAGCCTTCCAAAAAGCAATTTATGATATGGACTACCCAAGGAAGGGAGGGGGTGGGCTTCGAATTTGAGACGGTGGCTTTTTTGGCGGCCCGCCCCGCACATGTAAGTCTCGTTGAGAGGGTTGGTTCCTTTTCTTCGTTGGAATGAAATAACTCCGCTTGGACTGCGGATCGGGCGGTGGGAGGGTAGAGGGCGAAGGGGAGTGCTCGTTGGTGGTCAATTATGATTAACGGACGTGCGAGGAGGGTCAACTTATGGTAATAAATTAGTGAACGGTAGGATAGATTGCCGGCAGTATGAGGTGATCAGGCTGCTAAAAAGCATTACTTGCCGGCCACCAAAGTAATGAGAAGGATGATCATGGGAACATCCATCTATCCCCAGTATGGCCGGCGGAGATGATGCGTAGGGTGGGATAAAAACCTTACTTGTTGGGGGTGGGAAGAAAGCAAAGTGCGATATCAATATATGCATGTCCTTGAGCCCAGTCTAGTGATTCCTAAAGATGATTCCAGCACTTGCCAATGCGAAAACGATGCAACCGACTGATGTACAAGGATAGGTAGGTCATCAATGATCTACTACGGTACCCCAGAAATCATACCGGTAGCATCGTCCTGCTAGCCCAGACCTATCGAGCCCAAGAGTTGCACATTCCTGATTTTGGAAGCAAAGTGAGAAATCTATCGAACCGGGCTTAACCCACTAGTGAGAGTCAGGTGCCATACGGGTGCCCTAGCACACAAAAAAGTCTCAAGTACATCTCATCCACCAGGTTCTTCAGATACCTAGAGCTTTCTCTCAGCGGTGAGGTTCGAAAACGTACCTAGCCGAGGGCTCCAAGTATGTAGGAACATGAAAGCCTAACAGGATGCGCCAAGTGTAAGAAACGCCAGATGAGTGATTTCCCATGACTTCTTCTCATAAAAACTGCCTCAAACTTTCATGTGGGACGGGAATGCACAGAAAACTGATAACTTTGAGAAGCGGGGAAATGTGAGAAATTGCGAGATTTCGTAGCCTTGGGATAAACACCCTGGGAGGGGGCATTCGGGAAATCGGTTTACCAAAGCCTCAGCCTGGGGGAAACCCAATTGATCGGCCTGCTGCAGGCAGATGGACAGGGTACCGGTGTCAACAATGCACTAGCTAATTACAGACCACTTCCTTTCTCAAAGAACTTAATAGGCGCCGAATCTAGCCTACCAGAATTAGTAGCATAAGTAACCGGAGAAGGGAGTTTTTTAGGTTTTTCTTATTCCCCAATAAATCCCTACTGGGTGTGCACGCTTAATCACTCGCGAGAGATTGGTCCATTAGTTCACTGGTCCATTCCCTTTCTCTCTTTTTCTTCTTGAAAATAGTTTGTATTCTTGAGCCAACTAGTGCTAGTCAGAAGACTCTTATCTGTAGGTCCACATCGGGGAGTATAACAGTTTTAATCTGCGTATTACGCATCAACTTCGGAAAAGATGCGCATCGACTTTGATCCCCTGCTCGCTTTCGTGCATTTTCCCATAAAAAAATCGGATAACGATAGCCCTTGTCGAACCCTTGACGCCCCAACCGGAAATAAAGGAAAGAGGAAACAAGACAATAACACCGAAAAACGAATGTAAAAAAGAAGTAGAAACAGAAGTAGAAGGAAGAAAAAAACCCATGCCCCTAGCGAATAAACAAGAAGGAAAACCGTCGTCTACCGACACCCCTTGGAAGTCAACCATTGCAGGGTTTTCAAGCCATACTCAAGGTGAGACCCCGCAGACACCAGATCCCCTGATTCCAGGTGAATCTGAGCCGTCCTTATGCTGTCCTTCACAGTCTCTTTGAAATGTAACAGCTCCGACACAGGGGGTAGCGATATCTGGTAGTCTCGAACGATCGGTTGTGGACTGTGAACGGTCCCCAAGTTCAACAAGTTGTGCTGAGTAGTTGGATAAACAGCATGTTCGGGGCTCACACTTGGGTCGGCATATGATGCTGGGGGCGACATCTGGCCATGGTGGTGGTCCATGCTGTTTAACGAGCTCGAGTCCGAACATCTTCGCAGGTCGGCGGCGGTGTGTCCGTACGAGCGTGAAGTCGGCGATGTTCGCGCAATGCCGATCATCGTGTCTGAGTTTACTCCTTGGTTGCGCTGGGAGCTTTGAATAAGCTTTTCATTCTCTCTTTCTCTCGTCCGAGACACCCGCAAAAACCCAAACCGAAATGCCCCAGGCGCAAATGGGTGGGCCGGGCGGAGAGGAGATTAAGAACATACCGGAGTTTTCTTGAACCATTTCCATTCCTTAAACTTCTGCTTGTATGCCCGCTCACTATTTTATAAGTATTAGCATATTTCTAATTGTTTTTCTTTTAGGGTTTGTTCTTTTAGAAATTACCTTGCGGTGAAGTTATGCTGCTTT
>Ga0307510_10008705_pt1 | contig 12087 bp, 13 predicted proteins | sample 12_EM_MG_FD_207224 | JGI IMG/M metagenome (GOLD analysis project Ga0307510, IMG submission 207224) | Populus trichocarpa ectomycorrhiza microbial communities from riparian zone in the Pacific Northwest, United States - 12_EM | ecosystem: Host-associated > Plants > Roots > Unclassified | place...
CATTGCGCGCCTAACCAGAGAACCTAGGCCGAAACGAAATTGGCCAACGCCGGGGGCGCCGATCGATCCTGTCCGGAGGCTTCCTGAGAAGGCAACCCGGGCGAATGCCCTTTGGGTGCGAGGGCTATGTACCAACGTGTACCCGCTTTGGAAAGGGGGATGGATCCTCTTTTGAGGATTTTGTGACGGCCAAATCACGCATTTGGCGTCCCAAATCGACCCACCCGGACGCTCTTGCCAGGAACCCGGCAAAAGCGGAGCTTTGGACCAAGAAATTACGGGGACTGGGGGCACAGGTGACGGACGCATTCGATTTTGTGGTGGTGGGCGGCGGATCCGGCGGCAGCACGGTGGCAGGGCGGCTTTCGGAGGATCCGGGAACGTCGGTGGCGCTATTGGAAGCCGGCGGCAAAAACGACAACTGGGTGGTCACCACCCCCGGCGCGCTGGCGCTGATGGTGCCCAGCAAACTCAACAACTGGGCCTTCGATACGGTGCCGCAAGCGGGTCTGAACGGCCGAATCGGTTACCAACCGCGCGGCAAGGGGCTGGGCGGCTCGTCGGCCATCAACGCCATGGTCTATATCCGCGGCCACCGCAGCGATTACGATCAATGGGCGCAGCTCGGCAACACCGGCTGGTCGTTCGCTGATGTCTTGCCCTATTTCAAGCGCTCGGAAGACAATGCCGATTTCGACGGCGACTATCACGGCAAGAGTGGGCCGCTTCCCGTCAACAAACTGCGCACCGACAACCCGGTGCAGCAGACGTTTCTGCAAGGCGCGCGCGAGGCGCAATTCCGAATCCGCGAGGACTTTAACGCCGAAGACCATGAGGGCCTCGGCATCTATCAGGTCACGCAAAGGAACGGGGAACGCTGGAGCGCGGCGCGAGCCTATGTCCAGCCGCATATCGCCACGCGGTCCAATCTGCACGTCGAGACCGATGCGCGGGCAAGCCTCATCCTGTTCGAAGGCAAGCGCGCCGTCGGCGTCAAATACCGGCGAGGCAACGAGGTCAAGGAAATCCGCGCCCGCCGTGAAGTCATCGTCGCGTCAGGCGCGTTCCAGACGCCGCAACTGCTGATGCTGTCTGGCGTCGGCGACAGCGCGGCACTGGCAAGGCACGGCATCGGCAGCGTGCATCATCTGCCCGGGGTGGGACAAAACCTGCAGGATCATCCGGACTTCATCTTCGCCTATATGTCCGACGCGCCTTATTTCACCGGCATGTCGTTCAGCGGCATCGCGCATCAGCTCAAGGCCATCATGCAGTACCGGCGCGAACGCCGCGGGCCCATGACCTCGAATTTCGCCGAGTGCGGCGGATTTCTCAAAACCCGCCCCGATCTCGACATGCCCGACATCCAGTTGCATTTCGGCATGGCGCTGGTCGACGACCACGGCCGCAAGCGGCGCTGGGGCCGCGGCTTCTCCTGCCATGTCTGCCTGCTGCGGCCGAAAAGCCGCGGCAGCATCGCACTCGCCAGCGCCGATCCGCTCGCAGCGCCCCTGATCGATCCGAATTTCCTGGGCGAAGCAGACGATCTGGAAGCAATGGTCGCAGGCTACAAGACCACGCGGCGGCTGATGGAGACGCCGGCGCTGCGGGCCCTGCAGAAGAAAGACATGTTCACCGAAAACGTTCGCACCGATGACGACATCCGCGCCATCCTGCGCGCGCGTGTCGACACCGTCTATCACCCGGTCGGCACCGCGCGGATGGGCACCGATCCGCTGGCCGTGGTCGATCCGACCTTGAAAGTCTACGGTCTCGAAGGCCTTCGCATCGTCGATGCCTCGGTGATGCCGACCCTGATCGGCGGTAACACCAATGCCCCGACCATCATGATTGGCGAAATGGCCGCCGACATGATCAAGGCGGAGATGCGCTAACCCGTCCCCGGCCGAGGCCCTTGACAAGCCTTGGGGGCTGATCGAATATGAATTATGATCCACTTTTCATGAATTAAGGTTCACAATGCCTCCTGCCGCGGTAAGGCTCAATCAACTGATTGAAACCAAGGCACGCATTCTAGACGCTGCCCGGGACGCTGTTGCGCTGAGCGGATGGAAGGATGCCCAGATTGCATTGATCGCGTCGCGCGCCGGCGTGGCCACGGGCAGCGTGTATCGCTACTTCGACTCCAAGGCGGACCTCTACGCACAGGTGCTCGCGCTGGTCTCGGAACGGGAGGTGGCCGTTGTCGCAGCGATCGCCGACACCGAGGGGTCTGCGTCCCAGTGTCTGGTCGATGCGATCTACACCTTTTCGATGCGGGCGATGCGCGGCCGGCGCCTCGCTTACGCGCTGATCGCCGAGCCGTGCGAGCCGGAGATCGATGCAGCGCGCCTGAAATACCGCGCGGCCCTGGCCGATCAGATCGCCAGGCTCGTCAAGCGTGGAATCGCCAGCGGCGAATTCATCCAGATTGACGAGAACGTCGCGGCGTCCTGCGTCACCGGGGCTTTCATGGAAGCCCTGGTGGGTCCTTTGGCGCCGGAGGCCGAACCCGGTTCCCAGGCGGCGAAGGCGATCGCACAATCGATCGCAGGGCTCGCCGCCCGCATGCTGTTCAGGCTCGCCGCGCCCGAATTGAAACTCGTGTCGAAAGATTCCGCATGAATACGCACGTCCAGTTTCCAGCCACCGCAGAACCCAGGACCGCTCCATTTGCGACGCACGAAGTCCGCAACCAGGCGCAGCCGACCGTCGGTTTTAACGCGTTCGACGGCGATCATGCCCTGAGCAGCCTGGTCGACAAGATCGCGCCATGGGCGCGTGCCCGGCTTTCCGCGCTCGGAGCCCATGCCGGCGACGAATCCGTGCAGGAGGCGGCGCGACTTGCCAACGAGCATGAGCCGAAGCTGCGCACCCATGATCGATATGGCAACCGCAACGACTGGGTCGAGTTTCACCCGGCGTGGCACCAATTGATGGCGCTGGCGTTTCGAAGCGAGGTTCACAGCCTGGCCTGGTCGACCGGCGAGCCCCACGGACACTTCGCGCGTGCGGCGCTGAGTTATCTATGGAATCAGATCGAGAACGGTGTCGGTTGCCCCACCGGAATGGCCTATGCCGCGATCGCCGGGTTTTCCGGCAAACCAGCATTCGAGGTGTGGCGGGAACGAACGCTGGCGGCGGATTACGATCCCCGCCGCCTTCCCGTCGAGGCCAAGCGTGCTGCCGTCATCGGCTACGCGATGACGGAGAAACAGGGCGGTTCGGATCTGCGCGAAACGCAGACCACGGCCCGTTTCATCGAAAGCGGCGCACATGGCGACATCTATTCGATCACCGGCCACAAATGGTTCTGTTCGGTGCCGGTGGCCGACGGGTTCTTCACGCTGGCACGTACCAAGTCCGGGGTGAGCTGTCTGTTCGTTCCGCGCGTGCTGCCCGATGGAAGCGCCAACCGCTTCTTCATTCAGCGGCTGAAAGACAAGTGCGGCAACCGTTCGAACGCTTCGAGCGAAATCGAATACCATGATACGTGGTCGATCCTGGTCGGCGAGGAAGGGCGCGGCATCCGCGAGATCCTTTCGCATGCCCACCTGACCCGGCTGGATTTCGCGGTCGGATCGGCCGGATTGATGCGGCAGGCGCTTAGTCTTGCGCTGAGCCACGCCCAATCGCGCAGCGCGTTCGGCAGACCGATGTCCGAACTTCCCATGCAGCGCAACGTGCTCGCCGATCTGGCACTGGAGAGCGAAGCGGCGATGCTGGGCGCGCTGCGCATCGCGCGCGCCACCGACGGCCTGCAGACCGACGAGCACGAACGGCTGCTCGCACGGGTGGCCACTCCGGTGGTGAAATTCTGGAACTGCCAGCGGGCGCCTTACTTCAACTACGAGTGCCTGCAGGTGCAGGGCGGCAACGGCTTCATCATGGAAAATCCGGCGGCGCGCCTGTACCGCGAAGCCCCGCTGAACTCGATCTGGGAAGGCACCTCCAACATGATGTGCATGGACGTGCTTCGGGCCATGCAAAAGGACGAACGCTGCCGTGAGGCATTCATCGACGAGTTGAACCGCAGCCGCGGCCTGAGCGCGGTCTACGACAGAAGTACGGAAGATCTCGCCGATCGATTGCGTGCACGATATCCCGATGACGGTCATGCCCGGGCGCTGGTGACCCGAATGGCCTATGCGCTTCAGGCCAGCGAGATGCTGCAGCATGGCGACGCCGATATTGCCGATCTCTTTGTCCAGTCCAGACTGAGCACGGATTGGATGCATGTTTTCGGCACCCTTCCCCAATCCGCAGCGCTGGCGCGGACCGTCGAGCGCGCCGCCGTCATCCGCCACTGACCGGCCATCAATTGCGGACCAGCCAAATGGGCAATACCGAGTTTAGCGCCACGCCCGCCGAAGCGGCGATAGTCGATACCGTGACGAGCGAAGCGGTTCTCACGGCATTGCGGATCGGCTTCATCGGGGCCGGTCGCGTCGCGCAAACGCTGGCACCCGCTTTTGACCGCGCGAACCTGAAGGTCGTCGCCTGTTATAATCGCAGCCCTGATGCGGCACAGCGGCTGAGATCCCGCGTTGCTTCGGCCCAACTGGCGACGCACGCACAGGAGGTGGCGGACAGGTGCGACCTTGTTTTTCTCTCCGTGAGTGATGACTCGATCGCCCCGGTCTGCCGGGACTTGCGGTGGCAGGCGCATCATCGGGTCGTGCATTGCAGCGGTGCGACCGAGATAGCGGCTCTGGATCCTGCCAGGTCAGCCGGCGCCGCAACCGGCGGCTTTGATCCGATGCAGATGTTTGCAAATCCCGACGTCGCGCTGGAAGGCCTGCGCGGATGCACCGTCGGCATCGAAGCCGAACCCGGTTTCAGCGGCGAACTCGAGACGCTCGCGAAAATGATCGGCTGCCGGCCGCTGGCGTTGCCTGCCGGAGTACGGCCGCTGTACCACGCATCCGCATATTATGTCGGCCCGTTCCTGATCGCCTTGCTCAAGGAGGGCGTCGAACTCTGGAAGAGCTTCGGCGCCAGCGAGGCCGACGCGTTGCGGGCCATGACGCCGTTGTTGCGAGGAACGCTATCGGCGGTGCGCGAACTGGCTCTTCGCACCGTTCCGCTCGGAATCGAGCGCGGCACACTCCAACCGGAGCGGGCGGCGGAGATCGAACTTCTGCTGCGGCAACTTGGCAGAACGACGCCGGAATCCGATACCGACCGCGCGCAGTAACCCGCCATCCACCGTCACCACGGTGCCGGTCCCGTAGCGCGACGCGCTCGAGGCCCGCAGCATGATGGCGCGGTCGAGATCGGATTCGGCGCCGACCCGGCGCTGCGGAATCCGCTTTGTCAGTTTCTCGCCCGCGGGCGTCGACCAGAACTCATGGTTCATTTCGGTGTCGATGTTGCCGGGCGCCAGCGCATTGACGCGGATGCTTACGACGCGCCGGTAATGAGAATGATTTCTTTACTGACGTCGAATAAATCGGGCATGGCGAATTCCTCGAAAGGCGGCGCGCGCCCTTGATCCAGACGATTTTCCGGATCGCAAACCCGTTTCGTTGACCAATGCCGGGAACACTATCGCCCGACAGAGAAGGGCGTCCATGAACAGCTTCGACGCCGTGGTCTATCTCGGATTGATCTTCGCGGTGGTGACCGGCTTCAGGGCCGGCTTGCTGCGCAGCGGGATCACGATCCTGGCCTATCTGGTTGCAATGCCGATCGCGGTCTGGGTCATGTCGATGATCGCCCCGCAGATCGACGGCAAACTCGGTCCGACCTGGGCGCAGCATTCGCTGTTGTTTTTTGGCATTTTCCTGATCACCGGAATGGTGCTCGGCGCGTTGATGCGGATGGCGCTGGACGAGGCTATTGGGCCCGATGCCGGGATCGCGGACCGCCTCGGCGGCGCGGTGCTCGGTGCGGTACGCGTCGGCCTGGTCGCGACGACGCTGGTTTTGATTTTTGATCAACTGGTGCCATCCGACCGCCAGCCGGCGTTCCTGACCGGTTCGCAACTGCGGCCGCTATTATCGGTCGCCGGCCGACTGGGCTTCAAATCGCTACCGCCGGATGTCACCGCCGCCATCGATCGCCTGAAGAAGGACCGGCCGATATAGGCCGCGCTTTTGCGGGCGCAGGCCTCCCTTTACTGCTATGCATTTAGGCGGTGGGCGGTGCCTTATCAGAGACGCCCTGGTTGGCTAGAGTAACCGCATCGGACTTCAAAACCACCTGACATGAGGGAGTGAGACAGTGGATCTTGGCATCAAGGGTCGCCGCGCATTGGTATGCGCATCCAGCAAGGGCCTCGGACGAGCCTGCGCGATGGCACTGGCCGCCGAGGGCGTGCATGTCACGATGACGGCGCGCGGCGCCGAGGCGCTGGCGAAGGCCGCCGCGGACATCCGCAAGGCCAGTCCCGGCGTGACGGTGACCGAAGTCGTCGGCGACATCACCACACCTGAGGGGCGCGCAGCCGCGCTGAAAGCCTGCCCCGAGCCGGATATCCTGGTCAACAATGCCGGCGGCCCGCCGCCGGGCGATTTCCGCAACTGGACCCGCGACGACTGGATCAAGGCGATCGACGCCAACATGCTGACTCCGATCGAACTGATCAAGGCGACCGTGGACGGCATGATGGCGCGCAAGTTCGGCCGCATCGTCAACATCACTTCCGCCGCGGTAAAGGCGCCGATCGAGGTGCTCGGATTGTCGAACGGCGCCCGCGCCGGGCTCACCGGCTTCGTCGCGGGTATCTCGCGCAAGACCGTGATCAATAACGTCACCATCAACGGCCTGCTGCCGGGCCCCTTCGATACCGACCGCCTGCGCGGGCCGGTGGCGAAGATCGACGCCGAAAAGCGCGGCATCACCGTGGACCAGTTGCTGGCCGAGCGCGCCAAGCTCAATCCGGCCGGACGCTTCGGCGACCCCGAGGAATTCGGCCAGGCTTGCGCGTTTCTCTGCAGCGCCAAGGCAGGCTTCATCACCGGGCAGAACATCCTGCTCGATGGCGGCGCATTCCCGGGCACGCTGTGAATGAAAGCCGTCTGGTATGAGCGCACGGGCGCGGCGCCCGATGTTTTGAGCTATGGCGAGATGCCGACGCCGGCAGCCGGTCCGGGCGAAGTCCGGATCCGGCTGGAAGCCTCAGGCGTCAACCCCGCCGATGTCGGCCGCCGCGCCGGCAGCTACAGCGCGCTGGAATTTCCTCGCGTGATTCCGAACAGCGACGGCGCCGGCATTGTCGATCAGGTCGGCGCCGGCGTCACAAGGCTTGGCATCGGTCAGCGCGTCTGGCTGTTCAACGGCCAGCGCAATGGCCGTGCGTTCGGCACCGCGGCCGAATATATTGCGCTCGCCGAGCATCTGGTGACACCGCTGCCCGATGACGTTTCGTTCGCCGCTGGTGCAACGCTCGGCATTCCCTGCATGACCGCATGGAGCTGCCTGTTCGGCGATGGCCCGATCGCAGGCCAGACGGTGCTGGTCACCGGTGGCGCTGGCGCAGTCGGCCACTATGCCGTGCAATTGGCAAAATGGGGCGGCGCGCGCGTGATCGCCACCGTCAGCTCCGCGCTGAAAGCGGAGCAAGCGCGGCTTGCCGGCGCCGATCTGGTCATCAACTACAAGACCGAGGACGTGATCGGCAAGACGCTTGCCTTTACCGGGCAGCGTGGGGTTGATCGCGTGGTCGATGTCGATTTCGGCGGCAACATCGCGACCACCCTGAAATTGATGGCGGTCAATTCAACCATCGCGGTCTACGCTACCAACGGCAATCGCAATCCCGTGGTTCCGATGCGCGAATTGATGGCGAAGTGCATCGCGCTGCGGACGCTGGTGCTGTACGCATTGCCGCCACCGCTGCTGGCGGCAGCCCAGTCCGATATCTCGAAATGGCTTGCCGCGGGCAAACGCATCCACAACATCGCCGCACAGTTTGCGTTATCGGAAACGGCGCAGGCTCACCTCGCGGTGGAGAAAGGCGACAAGCTCGGCACTGTCATCGTCGACTGCGCGCGTTGAACGAGCATCACACCGGCGTGGTGCGTTCGTCGGTCCAGTCCAGACCGAACGCTTCCAGGCCTTCGGCGAGGTAATCGCTGACCATGGGCTCGCCGAGCAGAACGCTCGCGGTGCGGCGGTCGCGACCGTCAGCGGCCTCGCGCCGCAACTCGTCCCATTCCTCGATGGTGCCGTCGCCGCGACCGAGCAACATCAGTGCGACCAGATCGATCTGCTCGTCCTCGGTCATGGCATTGATGAAGCCGGTGATCTCGCGCACCACCGGATCATCGCCATTGTCCTCGAGCACATCGATCATGTTGTCGTCGGCACCGTTGGAGCCGGAGTCCGGATCGGAGGCCTCCTGCTTGACATCGAATTCACGGGTTTTCTCAATCAGAAAACCCACTTTTTCAGGTGAAATGGCTAGCTCTGGCATCCCTGGGTCCTCCGTGCTCCTCATCCCGGCGTGCCCCACCAACGCGCTGGCGTGCAAGATGATCCATTGCGCAAGTGAGCGGAAACCAGCATCTTTCGCCCAAGAAACCAGACACGCAACGAAGATTTGAGGGAAGCGCCGGATGCACTGGAACGTGGGCAGGGTCAAAATCACAAAAATCGTCGAGCTGGAAACGACAGGCAGCACCCGGTTTATCCTGCCGTTGGCGACCAACGAGGAGATCCAGAAACTGCCCTGGCTCATTCCACATTTTGCCAATGAGGAAGGCCGGCTCAAGATGTCGATCCACTCGCTGGTGGTGGAAACGCCCTCGCGCCGCATCGTGGTCGATACTGGTCTCGGCAACGACAAGGAAGGCCGCAAGGTGCCGACCTGGAACAACCGCAAGGATCCGTTCCTGGAGACCATGACATCGGCGGGCTTTGCGCCTGACAGCATCGACACCGTGCTCTGCACCCATCTGCATGTCGACCATGTCGGCTGGAACACCAGGCTCGCCGGCGGCAAATGGGTGCCGACCTTCGCCAACGCGCGCTATGTGTTCGGCAAGACCGAGTACGAGCATTGGCGCGACCACAGCGACGAACCTGACAAGGTCGCGGTCTTCAACGATTCCGTGAAACCGATCGCCGATGCCGGCAAGGCCGATCTCGTTGCGAGCGACCATAGACTCAGCGATGAACTCACGCTGATCCCGACGCCCGGCCACAGCCCGGGTCACATGAGCATCCATATTCGGTCGGACGGCCAGGAGGGCCTGCTCACCGGCGACGTCGCCCATCATCCCTGCCAGATGGCGCATCTCGACTGGTCGTCGACCGCCGATTCCGATCCGGTTCAGTCCGCCGTGACGCGCCGCGAATTGTTCTCGCGTTTTGCCGACACCCCGACGCTGGTGATCGGCGGACATTTCAATGCCGGCCACATCCGCCGCGACGGCGCTACCTTCAAATTCATCGCTTTGGGGGCGTGATCCGCGCTCCCTCATGGGGAGGAGCGCGTCTGCGCAAAATCCACCCCCGTCCTCCGGAAGCGGCCCAAAGGCCGCCTCAGGACGAGGGGCAGCAATGCGGGGGCCAGTCAGCAGTTGAATTTCGCCGCGCGCTGTTCCATGAAGCATCCAAGTACAAGACCCAAGGGAGTATTGAGAAATGAAGCTTGTTCGTTATGGAGCGATTGGCCAGGAAAAGCCGGGTCTGATCGATAAATCGGGACAATTGCGCGACCTGTCCGAGCATGTGAAGGACCTCAATGGCGAGGCCTATGCGCCGGCCTCACTGGCTAAGCTCGCGGGTCTCGATACCGCCAAGCTTCCCGCGGTCGGCGGCACGCCACGGCTCGGCGCCCCCGTTACCGGCATCTCCAAATTCGTCGCCATCGGCCTGAATTACAGCGACCACGCCAAGGAGACCGGCAATCCAATTCCGACCGAGCCGATCTTCTTCCTGAAGGCCAACACCGCGCTGAGCGGCCCGAACGATGCGGTCGAAAAGCCGCGCGGCTCGACCAAGCTCGACTGGGAAGTCGAGATCGCCGCCATCATCGGCACCCGCGCCAAATACGTCTCCGAGGCCGACGCGCTCAATCACGTCGCCGGCTACTGCGTCTGCAACGACGTCTCCGAGCGCAATTTCCAGATCGAGCGCCTGGGTCAGTGGACCAAGGGCAAGTCGCACGACACTTTCGGGCCGGTGGGCCCGTGGCTCGTCACCAAGGACGAGATTCCGGATGTGCAGAAATTGTCGATGTGGCTCGACGTCAACGGCGAACGCCGCCAGACCGGATCGACATCGACCATGATCTTCTCGATGGCGAAATGCATTTCCTACGTCTCGCAGTTCATGACCCTGCTGCCGGGCGACATCATCACCACGGGCACGCCGCCCGGCGTCGGCACCGGCATGAAGCCGCCGCAATTCCTCAATGCCGGTGACGTGGTCACGCTCGGCATCGAAGGGCTCGGCGAGCAGCGCCAGCAAATCGTCGCGGCGTGAGTCGCTGCCCGCTCCATAATCTCGTCATGCCCGGGCTCGACCCGGGCATCCACGTCTTAACCGCTAGCCGCATGAAAGACGTGGATGGCCGGGACAAGCCCGGCCATGACGGAGAAAACTTTTAAGGATACCGCACATGAAACTCACCTTCTCTCCCGCCTCGCCGTTCGCTCGCAAGGTGCGGATCGCCGCGATTGAGCTTGGCCTGATCGACAAGATCGAATTCGTTCCGACCACCGTGGTGCCGGGCACGCCCAACGATGAATATTCGAAACTCTATCCCCTGAAAAAGCTGCCGGCCCTGATCCTCGACAATGGCGATGTCATCGTCGATTCCTATGTCATCGTCGAATATCTCGACGAACTCGCCGGCGGCGGCAAGCTGGTCCCGGCGTCGGGCGCGCTGCGATGGAAGGTCAAGAGCGACCACTCACTGGTGCAGGGCATGCTGGATTCGATGCTGTTGTGCCGCTACGAAAAAATGGTACGGCCGCAAGGCCTGCAATGGCAAGGATGGTCCGACGACCATTGGAACCGGGCATGGCAGGGCATGGCGCATTTCGAGAAACAGGCCGATATGCTGTCGCGTCCCTCGCTCGACATCGCGCAGATCGGCCTCACCTGCGTACTCGGTTACGCGGATTTCCGCTTTGCCGATTGCGGCTGGCGCAAAGCCTATCCGAAGCTTGATGCGTTCCATAACAGGATGCTGGAGCGGCCGTCGGTGAAAATCTCGCTGCCGCCACCCGCCTAGGACGCAGAAAGTCATGAGCCTCAAATTGACCGTCGACGATCTCACCATTCATCGCATCATCGAGCAGGAAACCACTTTCCTGCCGGCACTGGAGGTGTTGCCCGCGCTGACGCCGGAATTGCTCGCCGAGAACAGGCCGTGGATGCAAAAGGCCGGTGCGATCGACGCCAACGACGTGCTGATCCTGTGTTTCCAGTCCTACATCGTCAAGACGCCGCATCACACCATCCTGGTCGACAGCTGCATCGGCAACGACAAGCCGCGGCCGCTGCGCCCGAAATGGAACATGAAGACCGACGACGCCTATATGCGCGCACTGGCGGCGGCCGGCTTTTCCGTCGGCGACATAGATTTCGTGATGTGCACGCATCTGCATGTCGATCACGTCGGCTGGAACACGCGGCTGGAAAATGGCCGCTGGGTGCCGACGTTTCCGAACGCGCGCTATGTTTTCGGCAAGGATGAATTCGACTACTGGAATGAACAGAATGCGAAGGCGCCGGTGCCGCCCTTCGGCGACAGCGTGCTTCCCATCGTCGAGGCCAACAAGGCCGAGATCGTGCGCAATGACCATGCGATCGGCGATCATGTCCGCATCCTGCCGACGCCGGGGCATACGCCGGGACACGTCGCGTTCACCTTCGGCCGTAGCAGGGACGCAGCGGTCGTCAGTGGCGACCTGATGCATTCGCCGCTGCAGGCGCGCTATCCCGAACTGTCGGCGAAGTTCGACGTCGATCCGGTGCAGGCGGCGGCGACCCGGCGCGGTTTCCTGGAACGCTATTGCGACACCGACACGCTGTGCTGCACCGCGCATTTCCCCTCGCCCTCCACCGGAAAAATTCGGCGCTGGGGCAAAGGATTTTCCTGCGAGGCGATTACGTCAGGCTAGAGCATGA
>Ga0307510_10008706_pt1 | contig 12086 bp, 7 predicted proteins | sample 12_EM_MG_FD_207224 | JGI IMG/M metagenome (GOLD analysis project Ga0307510, IMG submission 207224) | Populus trichocarpa ectomycorrhiza microbial communities from riparian zone in the Pacific Northwest, United States - 12_EM | ecosystem: Host-associated > Plants > Roots > Unclassified | place...
GTGCAATCCCACCATGTTTTTAATTTTTTTAGCTTTTTGATTATTATTTTTAATAGTTTTGATATACTACTATCCAAAATAAATTTTAAAAAATTAAAATAATATATTAATTTAATATATTTTAAAGAAAAAAACACTTTAAAAAATAATATCTACCATACTTCTAAATAGACACTAACCATTTTTCTCAACCTCGTCTTTTTGTTCTCATGTATAAAAAAATTTAATCTAGATTTGTTATCGTATCCCTTTCATGTAGATAAGGATATAAATTATTTTATAAATAACCTTGTTGTTTCAATTTGAGCTCATTACATCTTTAATTGAGACAAAACATTACTAATTTAATACAATAGACCCCTTTCAAAATCAATTGAGATCCTTCAAATCTGACACTCTTTACACAATAGTTCTTGGTTTATAGTTTATTCAATTTAGTCTCTAATTAAGTTTTAAACTTTGGTTTTCTTCAATCTAGTCCCTGGAAAAGTTCGGTACAATCCCTACTGTTGCGTGCTTTTTGCAGATGGGTTATTGGTCTTGAATTTTTTAAATTTAGCCCTCAATTAGCCCTCAAATCTCATATTTCTTGCAATCAAACTCCTGATTGCATTCAATTAAGCTTGTAAAAAAATACATTTAGTCCTTCGAAATTTCAAACTTCTCAATTAAACTCAAATTAGATTTCTAAACTTAATTTATCTTCAATTGAGTACTTGATTGAATCTTTTAGAAGTTTAATCAAGTCCTTGAATTTAATTAATTCTTTTATTTTTTACCCAATTGGCTTTCAAACTTATTTTTTTTTAATTAAGTTCTAAAAGAAGTCAAATAAACATGTTAGAAATTTAATTAAGTCCTTAGATTTAATTAATTCTTTTAATTTTGATCAAGTTTAGATTTCAACCTCAATTTTCTTCTTTTCCTTTATCCCATCTTGTCAAAACATCATGATATAGCTATTCTTCTGGTGTGTTGATCTTTTATAGTTTAAAGACTTATCACTTCATGTCCTGAAAATATTTTTGAATTTTTAATAAAAAAATATAAATTTTTTACAATAACAAATACATGTTTAAAATTAAGTTACGACAAACAGAATCAACATTAATTAATGAAAAATGATTCAATTTAATTAATTCAAATAAATTGATTCAAGTTCTTATTACATAAAAGAAAAATTTCTTAATTCAACATTGTACTGATGCCAATAATGAAATTTAAAAACTAATATATATTTTAATTTTTTTTTTCGAAACTAGAGCCTTTAAGCTTCACTAATAATATGATTTCTAAATATGACTTCACAGATTTAAAATTTTAAAAAAATTAAAAAATCAATTTTTTCTATTTCTATAAAATGAAAACAGTAATAAATAACCCAAATCACCTCCTAATAGATTGGCTAATTATTTCTTAGCACCTTGTTCCCTTGTCTTATAGCACAAGGTAAAAGAAAAAACCTGTTCCCACACCAGACAACCTAATGAACGCTAGCCCCTCCCCCTCCCCCTCCCCCACACCCAAAATAAAAATAAAAATAAAAATAATAAGAAGAAAATCCGACATATAAGCCGAGCCAAGCCGCAAAGCAAATAGTAAAAATCAATCCAGGTAGGCTTGAGGCTGTCGGTGGTCACTCCCTCTCAACCTAACTGAAATCTCTCTCTCTCTCTCTCTCTCTCTCTCACACACACACACACACACACACAGAGAAGCCAACAACTGGAAACCTCACTCTCTCTCTCACTGTAAAAGACTAAAAATCATTTATATTTTCTCTTAAAAAATCTAACTGAAAATACTTTATTTTCTCTCTCTGGCAATCAAAATGCAATGCAATGAAATGAAATGCCTTTTTATTATCTTCCCTTCTCTTCTACGATATCTTTAGATGCTCCTCCTCCTTTTCCTTTCTCTCTCTCTCGCTCTCTAGAGGTGGGTGGGTCATGACTCACGAGTGAGCGATTGAATTCTTTATTTGTCACCGCATTTTCGTTCCTTTGAAAAAATCTCTTAGATACTAGAGGTGCTGCTGCCGCTTGATCTATCCGTACTTCCATTTCATTTTCATTGAAAATCCTTTCTGTTTGGTTACTCATGGAAGAAAATCAGTGAAATTCATAATTTTCTGTCATTAACAACGGCGTTTTCAGTTGAAAGCGGAGTTAAAATTGATCTACTGTTAGAATTGAATTCAAGTTAATGAAGCAACTTAACTCAGTCAAGTTTAATTAAAATTAAAAATCAGTTTGATTTTGTGTAATTAGCAGCAGCATTAATTACGCTGACTGGCTTACTGACTGATCTGATTGATTGATATTTTGCAGGGGAGTTTGATGCATTGATTGTGTAAACAAGCAAGATCTGGAGAGAGGTTCATTCTTTCGCTAATTTTTTCAAGTGGAAAAAGGGAAAAAAAGAAGAAAAAGATGGCGGCTACACTTGCTTGGAGGTTATCTGCTACCAATGGCAGCAGCCTGGCCACTGCTGATCTGGTAATCGATTGATTCATTATATTAAAATTATGAGATATTTCATGTAAATTTTTATCGAATTTAGTGTGCGAGCCTCTGGATCTCATTCATACTCCACATGATACGTATGTTTTGTGTTTGGTTCTGTTAATTGAGGTTTAAATGTATGCTATGGTGTTTTCGGTTTTCGTTTTAGAAATGCCAGTTACTTCAACGATATTTTTTTAAATTTTTTTTATGTGTATTGCAATACTATTATCTGCAAGTACATTTGTTCCTCTAAGATATGAACTGTTAATATTTCTTTGACGAGTGCCCCTTTCCCGCCTCTGGTTTCGAATCTCAAAATATATTGGCTATATTTTTAGTTTATATGCGTGTGTTTGGTTAAATATTAATTAATACTCATTTCACAATTGCAGGAAAAAAATGGCGATCTAAAAATTCAAGATTCAGAGCCACCAACTCCCCATTCAGTTATGAAGATGGGTGTAAGGTGAGTTCAGAATTTATTCATTCAGCTGGCAAGGTTGATATCCTCCTGTGATTACCTGTATAGTTCTTCGAAGGGCAGTTTCTTTTTCTAATGCTTTTGATAACTACCATGGACATATGCTATCCTTTGGTGAATAGTTTTTGTGCTGTATTGAGCACCACTATAGGTGCCTCTTTCTTAAGCTTTGTACTGATGCTAATACTTTTGTGTAGATCAGAGATTTGAGGGTATGTTTTCCCAAAATGTCTTGAAGGGAACTGAGGACCTGCTTGTTGAATACACATGCTTTGCTTCGAGTTTTAATAATCAATAAACTTCTAGCACTTAATTTCTGAATTGATTTCCACTTAGGTGAACTATACAATTCTAGACCTGTTTCCACTGTTCCTAGATTGATTTTGGACATACTTCCTTTAAACTGGAAAAAATGGTATATATAATGCGGGTAGATTTTTTTTTTTTAAAGATGGGTGCTGCTAATAATTCTGGTTTCCAGATGCTCTTTTCTAATTCAGAAGTAAAGGGAAGTTCTTCTTTTGCAATTACTGGATGTAATGAACAGGAATAGAGCTTTGTGCTCCTTCTATAAGAATGACTTCTCTAACTTATGCTATATCTGTGCTTAAATTGTTGTTCAACATTTTATTTCATGTCATCCTCTTCCAGATTTCTAATTTCCTCCATGTTTGACTTTTCTAGCACTTTCAACTTGAAATATCCTTTTTTTGTTTGATTGTGCTGGTTCTCTCTTCTGGATATATTAACGACTGCTTTTTTCTTATAAGTTTTTGCAAGTTATTTCTGTTTCCCTGAAAATGAGGTCAACAAAGAGGAAGTTTCTCACAAAGCCTAATAGCAATGAGAATTGTTGCTCACTTTTCTTTCCTAAATTATTTTCAGAGACCGTACTAGTAGCATGGAGGATCCAGATGGCACACTAGCAAGTGTAGCACAATGCATTGAGCTGCTACGTCAGAGTTCCTCATCTGTACAAGAGAAAGAGTATGCATTGAGACAGTTGCGAGAACTTGTTGAGACACGTGAAAATGCATTCAGTGCTGTGGGATCTCACTCTCAAGCAGTTCCAGTGCTTGTTTCTCTTCTCCGGTCAGGATCACTGGGAGTGAAGATACAGGCTGCTACTGTCCTAGGTTCTCTCTGCAAGGAGAATGAACTAAGGGTAAAAGTCTTACTTGGAGGATGCATCCCACCATTGCTTGGTCTCCTCAAGTCCAGCTCCGCAGAAGGGCAAATTGCAGCGGCAAAGACAATATATGCCGTTTCCCAGGGTGGTGCTAAGGATCATGTTGGCTCAAAAATTTTTTCAACTGAAGGAGTTGTGCCTGCACTCTGGGAGTTGCTTCGAAACGGGCTCAAGACGGGCAACTTAGTTGATAACTTGTTGACTGGAGCTTTAAAAAACCTCTCCAGCAGCACTGAGGGATTTTGGTCTGCAACAATACAAGCTGGAGGAGTGGATATACTAGTGAAGTTGCTCACAACAGGACAGTCAGACACACAAGCAAATGTGTGCTTTCTTCTTGCATGCATGATGATGCAAGATGCATCTATTTGTTTCAAGGTATTGGCTGCAGAGGCTACTAAACAGCTGCTCAAGCTGTTAGGACCTGGCAATGAAGCCTCTGTTAGAGCAGAAGCTGCTGGTGCCCTTAAGTCTCTTTCTGCACAGTGCAAAGATGCAAGACAAGAGATAGCTAAATCTAATGGCATTCCTGCTCTGATAAACGCGACAATAGCTCCTTCAAAAGAATTCATGCAGGGGGAGTATGCCCAAGCATTACAGGAAAATGCAATGTGTGCTCTTGCAAATATTTCTGGTGGCTTGTCATTTGTCATCTCAAGCCTTGGTCAAAGCCTTGAATCATGCTCTTCACCTGCCCAGGCTGCTGACACTTTAGGAGCTTTGGCTTCAGCTCTGATGATATATGATAGTAAAGCTGAATCCACTAGGGCATCAGATCCTGTGGCTATTGAACAGACTTTAGTTAATCAGTTCAAGCCTCGTTTACCATTTCTTGTGCAAGAACGTACCATAGAAGCATTAGCTAGTTTGTATGGGAATGCCATCCTCTCAGTTAAACTTGTGAATTCTGAAGCAAAACGGTTGCTTGTTGGTTTGATTACGATGGCTATCAATGAAGTTCAGGATGAGCTTGTAAGAGCTCTTCTCACACTTTGCAATAATGAAGGCAGTCTATGGCGTGCGCTTCAAGGACGTGAAGGGGTCCAGCTATTGATATCTCTTCTTGGCCTTTCATCGGAACAGCAGCAGGAATGTGCAGTGGCATTGCTTTGCCTTCTATCTAATGAAAACGACGAAAGCAAGTGGGCCATCACTGCTGCTGGTGGTATACCTCCCCTTGTCCAAATTCTAGAGACAGGATCTGCAAAAGCCAAGGAAGATTCTGCTACAATCCTTAGGAACTTATGCAATCACAGTGAAGATATACGTGCATGTGTTGAAAGTGCTGATGCTGTTCCTGCATTATTATGGCTACTGAAGAATGGGAGTCCCAATGGGAAAGAAATTGCAGCAAAGACTTTAAATCATTTGATCCATAAATCCGATACAGCAACTATTAGTCAGCTCACTGCATTGTTAACCAGTGATCTACCTGAATCAAAAGTGTATGTCCTGGATGCTCTAAGAAGTATGCTTTCTGTGGTTCCCTTGAGTGATGTACTACGGGATGGCAGTGCTGCAAATGACGCGATTGAGACAATGATTAAGATATTGAGCTCTACTAAAGAAGAGACTCAGGCCAAGTCTGCCTCTGCTTTGGCTGGAATTTTTGAAACCAGAAAGGATTTACGTGAAAGCAGCATTGCTGTTAAAACACTTTGGTCAGTGATGAAGTTGCTGAATGTTGAATCGGAAAACGTCTTAGCAGAGTCATCCCATTGCCTTGCTTCAGTATTTCTTTCAATTAAAGAGAACCGGGAAGTGGCTGCTGTTGGTCGTGATGCATTGTCTCCTTTAATTGCACTTGCTAACTCATTGACTTTGGAAGTAGCTGAACAGGCAACATGTGCTCTTGCAAATCTTATTTTGGATGGTGAAGTTTCAGAAAAAGCAATTCCAGATGAAATTATTGTGCCAGCGACTAGGGTTTTGCGTGAAGGAACAATTTCTGGGAAGACCCATGCAGCAGCAGCAATTGCTCGTCTCCTTCATTCTCGTAGAATTGATAATTCCATAACTGATTGTGTCAATCGTGCAGGAACAGTACTTGCATTAGTTTCTTTTCTAGAATCTGCAAGTGGTGGATCTGTTCCCACATCAGAGGCCCTAGCTGCACTTGCTATTCTGTCAAGGTCAGAAGGGACTAGCGGACACATCAAACCAGCATGGGCAGTTTTAGCTGAATTTCCAAAACGCATAACCCCAATAGTTTTGTCGATTGCAGATGCAACACCCTTGTTGCAGGATAAGGCTATTGAAATATTATCGAGACTTTGCCGAGATCAGCCTTTTGTTTTAGGAGAGGCAGTTGCTTGTGCCTCTGGATGTATACCTTCAGTGGCTAGAAGGGTGATCAATTCCACGAACCCAAAGGTCAAAATTGGAGGAGCTGCACTTCTTATTTGTGCTGCGAAAGTTAGTCATCAAAGAGTGGTGGAAGATCTTAACCAATCGAATTCATGTAGTCATCTTATTCAATCACTTGTCACAATGCTTTGTTCTGCAGATGCTTCTCCTTCAGAAGACCTGGTTGATGATGACAAGGAGGTCATTAGCATCCACAGATATGCTAAAGAAGGTGAGAATGGTGAATCTCATAAAGGAACAGCAGTAATTTATGGTTATAACTTAGCTGTTTGGCTACTTTCGGTTCTTGCCTGCCATGATGAGAAAAGTAAAATTGTTATAATGGAGGCCGGAGCAGTTGAAGTCCTCACCAACAGAATCTCCAGTTGTATTTCGCACTACAGTCAGGTAAAACTTTTTGCCCACCGTAAACTGAAGGTATTCCAGTGTCTCGTGCCATAAGCTCTCAATATCAATGAAAATCTTGATTTCTCTTAGAGTAATGCTGCAAATAAGCCTGGCCAAGCTTTGATATATTTAGAGTTCATATAATTTTAGCAAATTTCAGGCTTGGCTTGTGCTTGTAGCGAGCCTAAGACTTGAAGCTCAAGCTTTTCTCTTTGGGTTGGTTTGAGTTTGACAAAGTAGATTGATAAATAAGCAAGTAAACAAGCTTACCTTGACCTTGGATTCAACATGAAAAATCATTCAATAAAGAAGTGAACACATTATTTTTTTTTAAAGAAACTCAAACTCGTGTATCTCATGTCAGAAATAAGGTTGATTAGATTTGATAATATAATAATTCTTATTTTATATACGATAATTATTTAGCTGAACTAAGATTTGCTTATTAAATACATGCTTGTTTATGAATTTTAATGAATCTACATGCAAGCCTTTGGATGACGTGGCCCGATAAGCTTTATATCATGATCTTGAACAAGCTGAGCTTGATCTAAATCAAATGTGGCTGTATCAACATGAGTTTCAAAATAACCTCGAGCTTGACTTGTTAATTTTAACGAATGAGCTTGAATGAGTTTATAACAAGCTAAGCTTCAAGAGGCTTTGATCATTTGCATCCCTAGTCTGGACTTTGGAGGTAGAAGAATTATGAGATTTACATGAAAGAAAAAACGTTATCATATTTCACATGCTACGCAGCAGAGAAATCTTTTCTGCATTCTGATTGTTGTTAACCTTTGTTGCTTCTCTATGTTCACCTGTGCAGAGTGATTTTAGTGAAGACAGCAGCATATGGATTTGTGCTCTACTGCTAGCTATTCTGTTTCAAGATAGAGACATCATACGTGCACATGCAACCATGAAATCTATACCAGTACTTGCAAGTATGTTGAAGTCAGAGGAATCTGCAAACAGATATTTTGCTGCACAGGCAATAGCCAGCCTAGTGTGTAATGGTAGTAGGGGAACTCTTCTGTCTGTTGCAAATTCTGGGGCAGCAGGTGGTCTTATCTCCTTACTTGGCTGTGCTGATGGTGATATATCTGATCTTCTGGAATTGTCTGAAGTGTTTGCTTTAGTGCGTTATCCGGACCAAGTTGCCCTAGAGAGGTTATTCAGAGTTGAAGACATTAGAGTTGGTGCTACATCTCGCAAAGCAATACCTGCTCTTGTTGATCTACTCAAACCAATTCCAGATCGTCCTGGGGCACCTTTTCTAGCATTAGGACTTCTAAATCAGCTTGCAAAAGACTGTCCACCAAATAAGACTGTTATGGTTGAATCAGGGGTTTTGGAGGCCCTGACTAAGTATCTTTCACTTGGTCCACAAGATGCAACCGAGGAAGCTGCAACTGATCTGTTAGGGATCCTATTTAATAGTGCTGAGATTCGGAGACATGAAGCTGCTTTTGGTGCTGTCAGTCAACTTGTTGCTGTCCTGCGCCTGGGTGGAAGAGCTGCAAGGTACAGTGCTGCTAAAGCATTGGAAAGCTTGTTTTCTGCTGATCACATCAGGAATGCAGACACTGCCCGACAAGCTGTCCAACCCTTGGTGGAAATTCTTAATACTGGTCTAGAGAAAGAGCAGCATGCTGCTATAGCTGCATTGGTTAGGTTATTGAGTGAAAACCCATCAAGAGCCCTTGCAGTTGCTGATGTTGAAATGAATGCAGTGGATGTACTTTGCAGGATCCTCTCGTCAAATTGCTCAATGGAGCTGAAGGGGGATGCTGCAGAGTTGTGCGGTGTTTTGTTTGGAAATACAAGAATCAGGTCTACAATGGCTGCAGCTCGCTGTGTTGAGCCTTTGGTCTCTCTCCTTGTAACTGAGTTCAGTCCTGCTCAGTATTCAGTTGTCTGTGCATTGGAAAAACTTGTTGATGATGAACAACTGGCAGAACTAGTTGCTGCACATGGAGCAGTTATTCCTCTTGTTGGCCTTCTCTATGGTAGGAACTACATGCTTCATGAGGCTATCTCCAGAGCACTTGTGAAGTTGGGGAAAGACAGGCCCGCTTGTAAAATGGAAATGGTAAAAGCTGGAGTAATTGAAAGCATACTTGATATCCTCCATGAAGCACCAGATTTTCTCGGTGCAGCATTTGCAGAATTGCTCAGAATATTGACCAACAATGCTAGCATTGCCAAGGGGCCTTCTGCTGCAAAAGTGGTTGAGCCCCTTTTCCTGCAGCTGACGAGACCAGAATTTGGGCCTGATGGACAACATAGTGCTTTACAGGTTCTAGTTAATATTCTGGAACATCCACAGTGCCGTGCAGATTATACCCTCACCTCTCACCAAACTATTGAGCCACTTATCCCCTTGCTTGATTCTCCAGCTCCGGCAGTGCAACAGCTGGCTGCTGAGCTCCTCTCTCATCTGCTCATGGAAGAACATCTTCAGAAGGATCCAGTGACACAGCAAGTAATTGGTCCCCTTATACGGGTTCTTGGTTCTGGCATACACATCTTGCAGCAGAGAGCTGTAAAGGCTCTTGTTAGCATTGCACTAATATGGCCAAATGAAATTGCAAAAGAGGGTGGTGTGAGTGAGTTGTCCAAAGTTATATTGCAAGCTGATCCTTCTCTTCCCCATGCCTTGTGGGAATCTGCTGCTTCTGTTTTGGCTAGCATTTTACAGTTTAGTTCTGAATTTTATTTGGAAGTTCCTGTAGCTGTCTTGGTAAGGTTGCTCCGTTCTGGCTTAGAAAGCACTGTGGTTGGTGCCTTGAATGCTCTTTTGGTGTTAGAAAGTGATGATGGAACTAGTGCTGAAGCTATGGCTGAAAGCGGTGCCATAGAGGCTCTTTTGGAACTTCTCAGAAGCCATCAGTGTGAGGAAACAGCTGCAAGGTTGCTTGAAGTACTACTTAACAATGTGAAAATCAGAGAATCAAAAGTTACTAAATCTGCAATCTTGCCATTATCACAATACCTCTTGGACCCCCAAACTCAAGCACAACAGGCAAGATTATTAGCAACTTTGGCACTTGGTGATCTATTCCAGAATGAGGGCCTGGCTCGAAGTACTGATGCTGTGTCAGCTTGTCGTGCTCTAGTCAATGTGCTTGAAGAGCAACCTACAGAAGAAATGAAAGTAGTAGCAATATGTGCTTTGCAAAACCTGGTCATGTATAGCCGATCCAATAAAAGAGCTGTTGCAGAGGCTGGTGGTGTTCAAGTTGTATTGGATGTAATTGGTTCAAGTGATCCCGATACATCTGTCCAGGCTGCAATGTTTGTTAAACTCCTCTTCTCCAATCACACCATTCAAGAGTATGCATCCAGTGAAACAGTCAGAGCCATAACTGGTAAGTTTCTCTTCTCCCTGTGCACAGTTTGTCTAGTTTTGGCAAATACGAGAACATATCTATTGATTTTGTAATGACAATTTTTCTTTCTAGTATTACTCTGTGGTTTGTAGTTTGGAATTTTATTCTAACATTTAGTTAACATAATCTCTGAGAAAGCTCTTATATGACTTCCTTCAGGCCAAGTTTGGAACTTAATTTAAGTAAACAAAAATCGAATAGATCTTCTCAGTAAAGTAAAAGCAGATGCAGAATTTGAATAGAAGCGGTATAGGATCTAATTGGGTCAAATGAATTTACTTTCTAGTTCATATTTTGATTGGTCAAACAGAGCAGACATCTAAATGTGAGCTAACTTATCAAACTCTTACAGTAACAGTTGATAGATCACATGTAATGTTGAATCAGATTGTGTAACTGCTTACTATTCTCTATACCATTAAGCAAAATAAGCGTAAATTATAAAGTAGTCCCTCTAGTTTCAAAAAGTAATCAATTAGTATGTTTTATATCTATTTGTAACTTAATCTTTTTTGTCCATTTCATTAAAAAAAAAGGAAAAAAAAAGAAGTAGATAATATGGAAAGATTGATAAGGAAAGAAAATATTTTTTGAAACAAAGTAATATTAAATTAAGTATGGTGTACATTGGTCAAGGGGCTAATTAATTAGTTTGCGAAACTAGAGACTATGTAATTCATTTTGCAGAACTAGAGAGACTAATTTATAATTTATTCAGCAATAATAGTAACATTCTGATTTTTACCTAAAGCCATGTTGAACCAGAGGAGATGAACATTAACTTCTGTACGTTTGTGAAAATATTTCCTCATGTAGTAACCATTTCTTTATTCAAGCAACATGGCCATTTATTGTTCTTTTCTTGTAAGATGTGATAAGCAGTTGAGTGGTGGAGCAATCCTGGCCAGCGGCTAGGTTCATCAGTATTTGGAAATTAGCTTACCTATGGCTTTAGGATTGGGTGTATCATACTTTTCCTGTCAATTGCTGCTGGGGTGAATTTTCCTGCAGGGATGTTATTTTATTTTTACTTTTACCTAAACAACTTTCTGTTTGGTTTCTTGCAGCTGCTATTGAAAAGGATTTATGGGCCACTGGGACAGTGAATGAGGAGTATCTCAAAGCTCTAAATGCCCTTTTTAGCAACTTCCCAAGGTTGAGAGCCACCGAGCCTGCAACACTCAGCATACCCCATCTGGTTACATCTCTCAAGACAGGATCAGAAGCAACTCAAGAAGCTGCCTTGGATGCTCTTTTTCTTCTTAGGCAAGCTTGGTCAGCATGCCCAGCTGAAGTTTCAAGAGCTCAATCTATTGCTGCTGCAGATGCAATCCCCTTGTTGCAATACTTGATTCAGTCTGGCCCACCTCGATTTCAGGAGAAGGCTGAATTTCTGCTGCAGTGTTTGCCAGGGACACTCGTGGTTATTATCAAGCGTGGAAACAACATGAAGCAGTCGGTGGGGAACCCTAGTGTTTATTGCAAGATTACACTTGGAAGTACACCACCAAGGCAAACAAAGGTAAGATGAATCAATCATCTTGTTTATTGTTTTGCGATGTTTATTTCTCCAATTTTCAGTTTTTTTCAATGAAAAAATAAAATAACAGGTAGTTTACATAATTGGACTATCCAATTCATTTATTCGGACTAGGGGTGTGCTCTGTTCAGTTCAAACTGAAAAACCGAGCTGAATCATCATAATTTGGTTTGTTCGGTTCGATAATTCGTTTTTCATTTTGGGTCAGTTTGAAAACCGAACA
>Ga0307510_10008707_pt1 | contig 12086 bp, 10 predicted proteins | sample 12_EM_MG_FD_207224 | JGI IMG/M metagenome (GOLD analysis project Ga0307510, IMG submission 207224) | Populus trichocarpa ectomycorrhiza microbial communities from riparian zone in the Pacific Northwest, United States - 12_EM | ecosystem: Host-associated > Plants > Roots > Unclassified | place...
GCTGGAGAGAAGAAATAGGATAAAATCACGCAAAGAGATGTCTTAGCTTTAATATGACATCTTAGCGCGATTCTCTTGTATTCAAGATAATACGGTATATGGAGGGGGGAGCCTCCCAACACTCCTGATTAGCCCCATCAGGGGAATATGCCCCACTTGTCTTCTCCGCCGTTTATGTGATTCGCGGGGGAAGGGGTGCTGACCGTGGGTGTAGTCATCAATTCATAAGGTATTAGGACGCCTTGGCGCCAAGGTATACCGCATTTTCTGACAAGACCCCCCCCCCTTCTTGCTGCTGATATGATACGTTGGGATAAGAAGTTTTCTTTTTTGTGATCTGTCTCGGATTCGCAATGAAACGCCTGACTTGATTCGGCCATTTTGTGGCTGGAACTAGAGCTATTTTGGACTCTCCTTGACTGTTTTGGATGCTTTTATTTCGGGCCCTACTTTATTTCGACGTGCTGGCGGCAGGGGGATCTTGACAGGTAATGCGGTGTTGTGCTATGCTGTGCCGATACCCGTTCTCGGTGCTGGGGATTGGCTTGCATTCGAGTTTCGGTCGTGGGTTTCGGGAAAGGGTATTACTGCAGTAGTTCTTAGTAGGGAGGCGTGAGTATCTATTGATACCAACATAACCTGTCACTGTGTGGTTTTGCAAGTAACACGACGAGGCATGTCTTATAATTATTTCCCCGTTGCTTTTTTTTTTATAAGCACCCCCTCCTGCCCCCTGATGATCATCATGACAAAGATATGGTATCTCCCCTCATGAGGCTGCCGTGTTCCCATCTCGACATCCCTCCGGCATTGCTTTTTTGTTCCGAGGATTCCCACAAGGCTCTCTCAGGAACGGAGCCACCGGTCACACAGGATGGCAGGTCCGGCTTAGCGGGAGTCGGGCTCGTATTGGACTTGGCTTGGCTGATGCGCATTCTGTCCCAGCGGAACCCGTTGATACTCGCGTGGCGCCAATCGCTGTCGAGGGTTCGGCATGCCGAGCCTTAGCTTTCCTTTTTGAGCCTTCGAAGGGCTTTTTTAGGTGTGGGCCTGTGGGCCCGTTGGTCCGGTTTGTGCTTTGTTTTTTTTGCTCCGCTCGCGCGGGTTCATGGGCGGGGGTTATATTTGGATTATTTGACTCGGAATCATGGGGGTACTGTAGTTGTGGCTGTGATACGTCCGCGCGAGATTGCGGTGGTCACAATACGGTACTCGAGTACCGGTAGGCCGAGGAGAAAGTAACTAGCGCGGGGGGGAATTGTGAAGGAGGCTTGAAACATACTGTGGGTCCGCCGGGGGTCTCTCAGCAAAGTCTGCGGTATCATACCGTGAAGGAAATGGCTGAGACCTCACTCCTGCTCCCGCTAGCCTCTTGGCCAGGGTCAAGCCAAACCTCGCGACATTTAGCGGCTTAAGCACATCTTGGGCGCCGGAAATTCACCCGTTAAAAATAAAGGGATTTTGTCGACCTGGCTGAGCCGTGGCCTTCCCGAGTTTATCGAAATGAGGTTTGTGGCCCACCTTGGGTTCACTCGCTCTGGGCGATTGGAACGGTGGATCGTTGGCGTGCAGTTCTGCGGCATTGTGGTGACATCTTTGACTTGGCCATGCCTGCGCGTGCATGTCTGGAAGAAAGTTTATTCCTACCTCCTCTTTCTCTACCTTTTTAGACTCATGCAGCCTGTAACTCGCGCAGGCTATTTATCCTTTTCTGCACCTCTTACGACTTCAACCGGTAACATTGGATCATGGCCTTTAGAGCAAATAGGATTGGTTGAGAAGAGGCCCTGGGGCGATCAATTTGATCGAGTGATATATTGCCCTTGTCTTCTTGTGTGGGAGGGATTGCTTGTGGGGAAGATCTCATGAGCTCTCACTCGTCGAGCTATTTCGTCCTATTGGGGGGGGGCCTTTAGGGTCACAATCTGACCTTCGTGACAGGCATTAGTTCGATTGGTTTCACCCGGATTACCGCCGCGTGCCATGTTGCTCACTGCAGATCCGGACAACACGCCGGACTCTTTTGCAGATTTCGCCCAGCTAAGTCGACCTGCCAATGAGGGACCCAGGCGTTTAATTGGCTTTAATTAAACCCCAAACCTTCCGGTTACTGCTCTTCCATCGACCCATCGACTTTGGGCGGTGAGCGGAGAAGGGAGTCCCATGGGGGTTGTTTGGTTCGCTATCGTCTTTTCTCCTCGCTTTAGTAGAGGTGAGCACCGTCTGGTGCTGCGTTTCTTAAATGTCCGAATCTGCGCTAGTCAGTTCCCTCGAGTGATGTCAGTGTTGAGTATTCATTTACCTGATGCACTTTGTTTGACTCCCTGTTCCGCGGCTGGGGTGGCCTGTCTAAGCTTGAACTGTTGGTGCGAAGTCCCTACATGCTCGACCTACCAAGTGGCAGGCATTTGGTATGTGTGGTCGGTTTTTGGCCGTCCTTGGGTAGACCTGGTAGCCGGCGGGGGTGCATCGGACATCGTGGGCGAGTGAGATATTGTGAGTGTTTTGGAAACATTCTCAGATTCAACGTTATCGGAGGTAGCGGAGTACTTAGGAACAGTCATCGGAGGGCTTCCTCTCTTCTTATTTTTGTTAGATCCGTTGGTTGTGATCGTAGGGGGAGCTTTATGGGGATATTTATAATGAGTAGGCGTAAAACAGAGTTCGGGACTGCTTAGGCCAACGAATACTAATTACCCGAATCTTTGGATTGTTGTCGGGTCAATCGCGGCATCTCTTTTCGCTGAGTTGGGTGCCATGTTTCTCTTCCAACCAGCCTCTCAGGAGCTGCTCAGGGGCTTTCAGCCAATGCTATGCTCAGAATCTGGATCTAATGTTGCGCCGGTTTGGCGTTGCATTGTTCTCTGTATACTCTAGGCGCTCCCACTGAGCTGTGTTGCGTAACCTTGTAGTTGAAACCCATGCGTTGTGGACTACGCATGCATTCCTGGACACTGATGGTTGCTTTTATGTTTGCTTACTTAACTAGAGCCTCCCTTTCTCTCCTTTCTTGTCTTCTCTTCCTCCTTCTCTTTCTCCTTAAGTTTGGATCACTTAATAAAAACCTCTTCTTTTGCTCGTTCTCACGGCACAATTCCTAAAGGCTACTATCATTGTATCCTTTCGCAAAAACAATCGAGCTATCTTCGAACCGTTACTAGGAGTCAGTTCGGCTGGCCCACAGCTTTCCCGATCGCTCGGCGAGGGGGCAGTTCTATCGAGCACGTACTAGCAAGAATGTTAGGCGTTTCCTTCGTATTCCTCCCGGAGGAGGGGAATAAAGGAACTCGCACTTCTATGGAAATATTTGAACTTTTCTCTCGTCGGTAGTTTGCTTCTGCAAATCTATCGGCGCAACCAGTTGCATTAGGGATCCTCTACTAATCTATTCGTGTTCTATCAGGCTTTTCCCTTTCCTGGATACCTCTTCTCGAGTAGGTAATCATAAAAGAACTGGAAAAGCGCATAGACGCTTGCACCACTGCTAGAGGTACATGTGCAACATGAAATGCGGGTGACTTGACGAACCACAGTGGGTCTCGTGATGCGTGAATTCTTGCTCGAATACCAAAAAGTACTCATATGAGGGCCTTTATGCATATGCATGATAGATGCACGTGCCCCGCTTGAACTTCAAGAAATATCTATAGCTTCATGCCAATGAACAGCTTATTGGATTCATGGATGGTCCAAGCCTTGCTGACCGAATTGCTGGGTTGTGTTACCTAAGATTGGTATCCGGACGTATTTGATACTACTCCTAGCTTTCTTCCCGTGCTAATATTTTCTTTGAAGGAGCTTGGTTAGAGAGCTGTGGAGGTCTCGTGTGAGCAAAAAATCACCAATCTTTTGCATTGAACCTACGTGAGGTGTATGCTCGGGTACTCGTGTGGCGGGCTATCGCATATTGAGAGATATGCATTTGTTTTCGGTTGATTAAAGTCTTCCACCAATGGCGCTGGAATCAAGCGGTGGTGACAACGACTTCCAAGTGCCGAGAGGGAAAAAGAAAAAGAAAAAAAGGGATAAAACAAAACATGCGTGGGAAACATCCCCTTACATTGTGGGCAAAATATGCTGGAGCCCAGGCTAGGGCGTAGCCTCTTGGGGTCTGGAAGATGAAGCAAGTTATGACACGCATTCCATCCGGTTGGTAACTTGATCTGGCTCTGGTAGGGCTAAATTTCATTGTGGATCGCCCCGGATTAGCTAAACCCTCCCGTGCTTGGCACAAGATCATTGGCAGCTGCCAAGCTTATCTTTCACCTGCTTTGCTTTGCAGGCTCGCGGGTCTCGTGAGTGCAATAAGGAGTAATAGCAGCTTCAAGCAAACACCCTTTGCTTTTAATTTAGATTTAGGGAACGAAATCGCAAGCGGTGCGCAAGCGAAGCTCACATTGGAGACATTGAATCGCTGGCTGCATCTTTGCCTTGGGATTGGACAAAGCGCGTCTAATATTGCGCGATCTTATGCATGTCGAGTGGTGCTGCGGGGCCGACAGGAGGGCACGGGGGGCTGCCAACTTGCCATACTCGAGTAGCTTTAATGAGCGACGGTCGGACCGGCCCAATAAAGGAGCCTGGTGCCGGCCCAGCTTTCATGGGGTTGCACTAGACGGTATTGCCATTCCAGCTGAGCAGGCATATATATACGGCAGGCACCCGGATCCGGCGTACACCCTCGGGAGGTCCGGTCGCCAGAGCGGAAACAACTCTACCGGTATGGAAGGGTATCTTGCATGTGGATATTGAGGGCTTGGAAACTTCTCGACCCCCGAGTCATTAGAGACCAGCTGTCTTTTAACTTGTGCTCATCGGAGCAATAGTGCATGACTCCCGGCATGGCGGCTCGCCTGTTGTATGATATTAGGTTAGGGCTGGAGACTGGAAATTGATCAACTAACCACATCAGAGGAATCTCGTCTATGGGACTGTTGTGCTGAAGCAACCGCTAATTAGCTTTGAACCCCCCATAGATACCGCTTCCTGAATACACTCTGCGTAAGTGTCAATCTCTGGCATCTGGAAATGACAACTTTTTGCAGTGCTGGCCTCGCCACTCGAGAAGGGCAAAGGATCTAGACTCTTTGCGACCCCCCCCCCCCCCAATGACTGGTGCCGGTGACGTGTTCGGCAGAGTTCTAAGTACCCTGCTTCTATGAAGCACAGAAACGGTTGTCCTGTCTTTACTCACATGCTACGCTCCGGAGGTGAATTCTCTGCTTTGATTTTCGCTGTCCATAGAAACATTCGGGGCACCCAGAGCTAGGACCATGGATTCTAAGATTGACAGATGGGTAGAGTAATAACCAGCAGCACAGGCAGAACTGAGCCTAATATCTTTGCAAAAGGGGAGATTGGTTCACCTAATCCTACGGCATAACTTCAGACATAACCCCTTCCAAGAGCTTCCTCCGTGTTCAGCTCCGACAAGCTACCAATGCAAAGTAAATTTTTACAAGGCGCACTCCCTGAGACATAGTTGTGATTGGATACTGCCCCAGCAAAGCGTATCCTTACTTTATCGATACCTACTCGCTCGCCGGGGGTATCTTTGGAGTATGACAATTCCTAGGCCTTACGCAGAGGGGTTCGCACCTCTGACGGAATAGCTCTAATCATGTTTGATCACTCGCCTCCGCTTTCTAGCACTTCCGGGGTCTGGCCCCGCAGGTATGCATCTGGGCATGAGCCTACCTAAAATCGGAAGCACAAGGCTTGAATGACTAGGTTGTGTCAGCTGGCAGCGCTAGGGTATCTCTGGCGGTGGCTGTCCGGGGTGATTTGCTTCAGCCAATGTCTCCGCTTTGACACTGAGACATGAGGAAGTGGGAGAGAAAAGAAATCCTGGAAGGATTGGTGAAGGGCTTTCAACTTAAAGGTATGTATTTTTGACTTACCATAGGGAAGGTCTAGGATCTGGGTGGGGTATATTTGCTGCGTGAGTAGGAAGAATTTCGGAGACCCTTCAATGGTTACTCACCCTGGATTTCGACGTTCGGGCTCTGACCCCCCCCTGACTTTGCCTAGTGAAACAAGGAGTCGGGATATTGATGTTGCGATTGGAATGGCTGAAAGTACGTAGGTACCCGTATGATACAGCTCTTAAGTTGAAAGTATAAATGCTCGGTGATTTATGTCCAACAGAACAAAGGAGGAATCTCGTGGGAGATTTTTCTGGGCTGGTTGTAGGGCGAGGGCAATTTCGGGGGAATTTCTCAACCGCCATCTCCTTAGTTCCTTTGTTGGCTGTTCACCAGATCTGGGACAGTGTGGTAGTGCGGGACTTTCGGCCCCGGTAGGAAAGCCTTTTCAAATACGCGGGCAGATGTCAACTCGATTGTCAGTCGGCATAATACCGCTTCGTGATTGTGGGTAGAGGGGGCTACGGATTTGTGATACCTCTTGGCGCGAGGTTGGATCAGGTGTTCGAGCCTGGGGCCCGGAGTGGACCGAGGATCATCTAAATCGAGCGGGCAAGTCTGCTGATCAGTAGTCCAAAAGATGTAACGAACAAAGTCACAAAACGATTTGCTACTAACCTGACTGGGCGCAGATAGGTTTATCTCCGATTGCTTGCCAAAAACTGCATGTCTCAGGAGAGACAACGGCAGGGGGTCTTGGAGATGCGGGACATCATGGAAAGTCACTCGGTCTCGGCATATGCACACTTTACTGCAGTTGGTGCTCAAGTTGAGCCAGTGCATCCGAGGGCATCAACGGCAGGAGACCAGAATAGGGAGATTGTGGGAAAAAGGGAACTAGTGTGCGAATATCGGCCACACGGTTGGCCCTGTGTAGATGCTGGTGGAAAAAAAGGACTCAGCCCGCGCAGGCTTCCGGAAGTGAAGCGAGGTTTAGTTTCAGGAGAGTATCCGAAAACGGGGCAGGCAAGTCGAGTGGTGAACAAGAATAAATTGTTGGGTTCTAGGCCTGGCCACTGACGATTCATCTCGATTGCGTAATATGCAAAGGAAGGAGTGGGAGAACAGACAGCATGGAGAACAAAGGTAGCGTCGTCATAATGTTATCATATTCACAGCCCTGTGCAGAAAAACTTGTTGAAGGTTTAGACGTGTGCCGATTGCCGGCCAATTGCTTACAATTGGTAAAGGAGTAGCTAAATGTGTTGTTCCGTTAAGGAACCGGAGACAAGTCTGGGCGGGGCGAAACCCCAGTTGTGGTGCGTTTGGAGGGGGATCCATTGCCGGTCGTTGGATTCGAATGTAGCAACAGCACAAACAATTCGATCAGAGCTCTGATCAAATAAACACAAAAGCTGCACTCGTGTGATATGCGCCTCTATTAGCAATCCAATAACTTCTCTTCTGTTGGAGAACATAAAAGGGAAGGGAGAATGAAAAACAAGACAAAATAAACAATTATATTGACTGCACTACCGCTCATTCACCGATCATCAGGAGAAGCAGGAGAAGCAATGCTAGCCACATGGAGGGCGAAATACGAACCCCCCCAATGAAGAATTATATCCTCCCTTTCGAATGGAATTTTCAGCGGATAGCGACAGGATAGGTTTCGTGTAATGTAGCGGATAGCCGCAGGAAAAGGTACAAAAGGCCAAGAGAGAGAGGTTAGGAAAGGGATGCCGGAAGGGAGGGGAAAAATGAGCTGCTTGGAGAAGGTATTTGCCCGAGATGTATCGGTTGCTGTATCGACGAACTGCAGTTCTTGCGAGCGAGGTGGATGTCGGTGCGATGGTTTTTTTCTTCTTTTCCTTTTGGTGGGCACGAAGATGAGTGAGGGATTGAGTTGTGTGGTGTGGTTGTCCGCTGTGGTGAGGTGCTAAGGGCACCCTTTTAGTAGTGATATATCTACGGTTTGGGTAAAGTAGGTGTAGATATGTATGATGATACTACTGCACCTTGCGATGGGATTCGAGGAGAGCTAAGCTATCATACCGGTGCCGGTAATTGCTGGGTAGAGATTTGCCTCTGTGACCTACCCTAACCCAAGCTGGGAAATCGTAGCCGCTGCTCAGGACCCAACGCAACTTGAGAGACAGCAAGCTAGCGACCGGCATCTCTATGCAGGATTGATCTCGGGGCAGCATCGATATGAGGGAAAAGTATTTGAGAGTTTTTTTAGGGGTTTAATTCTTGAATAAAAGATTGGGAGAAGATTATTAAACGATGAGAATAGGAAGGAGGGAAAGGTGTAGAAAAGGTAATTAAAAAGAGAATAATAATAATAATAATAATTGGGGAAGATGGTTCAGCCGTTTGTCCGACAACCGAGTGACGATCCACCGGTAATCCAAATTATCATCACCTCCTCTTTCTTCTTCCCCTTCCTCTTCCCCCTTCCTTCTCTTCTTTCCTCTCCTTCTTCTTCTTCTACCACCCCTCTAATATAATACTGTACATCTCGCCTCTTCTCTATCCCGTTGTCCCGATATCTCCTCATCCTTCTCCCCTCCTGCTATAAGTTGGTTTTGTCCATTGTTGCTGTAACCGTATCAGTAGCAGTAGTAGAGAGCAGCAAAAGAAGAAGTGAAAAACGCAATTGACCCACTAAACCCGGGGGAATTCGGCGAGAAGGGCGAGGTATTAAGTTAGATTCTTTCTTTCTTTGTTTCTTTGTTTCTTTGTTTCTTTCTTTCTTTATTAACTTTAGGTTGTCAGCTGTCATCTAGTCAGTCAGTCAGCCTGTCAGACGTGGGGGAGGAGAAACGATTGCTGAAAAAGTTTCTAGGACATCGGGTCGCCTTTTAACCTGATTGAGGCTCCCACTCGGCTATCGACCACAATTTTCTTTTTCTTTTTCCTTTTTTTTTCCTTTTATAATCTTTTACATCACATCACAACACCCTCCGCCAATTCTTTTAGAATTCAACTTTACTTAACCTCATTCCTTCCCTTCCCACACACACCCCCCTCTCCTCCGCATCTTCCCGATAGTATAGCTGTTGCGGTGAAAATACTTTTTGTTCAGATTCTCTACCTACTTTTGCGGGCGGAGCTGCAATTTAGGGCCGGGGGAAAAACAATTGGAAGGAGGAGAGAAAAAAAGGATTTCATTTGAAAAATAAAATCCTTTTTTTTTTTGCCCCGCTTTTATCCTTTTTTTTCATTTTTTTCCCTTCCCTCCTGTTGGGTGCTCACGCGACCACCCATTTTCGCCATGGTGAAGCCAGATCCCGACTCACTAGGCGAGGCTGCAGGCCCGACTACGGCTACAACGACGACCACGGCGACAGCTACGCCGGCGACAACAACAACAACACCGACAACAGCGGTGATAACAGCAGCAGGACAATCTCCAGCAGTACCCCCAACTCCAAGTGGTAGCATACCATCATCAAAAGACCCAGGTCGACCCAGGAGGAAGAAGGCGAGGAGAGCTTGCTTCGCTTGTCAGCGCGCCCACTTGACCTGTGGTAATCAATCCCCTCCTTCCTCCCCTCTCTTCGCCTCGCCCCGCGTGTTTGCGTTTGACATGTGACTAAGGGCCCCTTTGTTGCAACGGATTGTGTGAGTTTTAGGTGACGAGCGTCCATGTCAGAGATGTATCAAGAGAGGTCTTCAGAACGCCTGCCACGATGGTGTCCGCAAGAAGGCAAAGTACCTCCACGACGCACCGATCGATGACGTAACCGATTTCGCCGGGGGGTTCTCTACTTACCCGACACATCATGTCCCTGGGAATATAAACACAGACATGCCACCACCAGATGGGACCATCAATCCGGGGTCGATTGGGTCTCCGGGGTTGCAGGAGTCGTCGCCGACGAAGGGCTCTGCCGGTGGTGGGAATACCGGTGATGGTGGAAATGGCGGGAGAGCTGGGGGAGGTGGGAATAGCGGAGGGGGTGGTGCCGGCGGTGGGAACTTTCCCGGAACCCCTCTATTCGACCCTAGTGACCCTGCCTTCTTCAATTTCGACATCGCGAGCTTGAATTTCGGTAGTCAATACGGTGCCCTTGAGTTTGGCGTCCTCGGCAGGATGAGTGGACAAGCTGCCGACGCGGACGATGGGAGCGTAGGCAGCTATGCGTACTCCCCGAGCATGGGGCCCGGCGAAGGGTATGGAGGGTTTTCAGCCCCGCAGGATGACTCATCGCACTTCCGCGATGGCTGGGGTGCCAGTCATGGAGGGCGGAATTCTGGAGCGGGGCATAATGTCGGGTTCGCGGGGACTTACATGATTGAAGCCGGGCCGGGGAGTCTCACCAGTCCATCCCCGCCTGTGGAATCCCCCCGACAGAATTACATTCAGAGTACAGCGCAAACCACAGCTGGCTCAGCGAATTACGATGCAACGGCGACGAGTGGTCCCATGAGCTCTCCCTCATTCTACCAATCCGGTGGACACCATCGCCCTTCCAACCTCCAGCAGGTGCAATCTGCATCCACAGCCCAGCAGCAGCAGCAGCAGCAGCAGCAACAGCAACAAGTCCCACAAATCCAGGCCCCTATCCGCCGTCGTAGACTTCCGGAGGACCCCAGCCAGATCTACAATTCCATCACAACACCATACCCATACACACTCCACTACCACCGCCTCTTCCACATGCTCGAAACCCGCTTCCCAAAACCTCTCCTTCTACGCATCGCTCGGGCAATGGCTTCGTTCCGCCCTTCCTTCATCGCCTGCACACAGACTCTCAAAGCCGATGACCTCCTCTTCATGGAAAAGTGCTTCCAGCGAACGCTCTGGGAGTACGAACGCTTTATACAAAACTGTGGCACGCCAACTCTCGTCTGCCGACGCACAGGGGAGGTAGTTGGTGTCGGCAAGGAATTCTGCATGCTTACGGGCTGGGAGAAGCAGGTTCTCCTCGGCGAGAAGGCGAACCGAAACACGAACGTGCCCGTCAACGGCGAAGTTGTTAACTTCCAGCCACCATCAGTAGACGAGTACGGTCTTGGCGGTGTTAACGTCGCGACCGGGGGAGGAGCCGGGAGCGGCCTTGGGGGAATGAAGAAGCCCGTATTCCTGGCTGAGCTCCTGGACGACGAGAGCGTTGTTGAATTCTATGAGCAGTTTGCCCGACTCGCCTTTGGCGACGCCCGTGGCGCTGTCATGACGACTTGCAAAGTACTCAAGTACCGTGCTGAGAAGGATGATAGTAAAAAGGATGGCGTGAGGGAGGCTCGTGGCATGGATGGCCTCGGCGCGAAGGATGGGAAGGTGGAGTGTGCTTTCTGTTGGACTATTAAGAGGGATGTGTTTGATATCCCCATGTTGATTGTTGCGAATGTGAGTTTTCCCTCTTTTCTCTTTCAAGAGTTCTTCGTGGGTGGAGCGAGGGCTGATGAGTATATAGTTTCTACCGATTCTTCCGAGACCGGCGCCGGAGGGGGCGAAGTGATTTTGCTTTCTTGCTTCTTTTTTCCTTTCCTTTATTTTCCTTTTCTCTTCTGTCGAGTTGGGTGCGGTAGGGTTGTGTACGATTCTATGTGTCTTTTTACTGCTCTGATTAAGTACGCTGAATTGACTGGTCGTTCTATTTACTCGCTCAGGCCTAGGAGCGGTAGGATGGAATGTGGACAATGTTCATCGTGTGTTTCTTTCTTTCTACCTCCGAGACCATTTCTCCATTTTCAATTTTGGGTTTTCGTATCTTGTACTTGGACTACGGTGCGTGACTATAGACTGCTGGGAACCGTTTTTTTTCTTTCCTTGCTTCTTTCTTTCTTTCTGTATCTTCTGGGTCCGAGTTTTCTAGTTAACTTCAATTTTTGGTTTGCACCTTGCATTGTGGAAATTGTGCGGTGCTGTGCTCAGTATTGGGATGAGTTAGTCTCGTTCTGCTTGTCCGTATGCCTACCCACCTATACCTACCTGCCCGCCTACCGTACCTGTATTTATATTATCATATATTATATACTATTTCCTACCTTGAAGGCCACCCTAGCTTCTTTCTTTCCGCGCCCCCTAAGCTGATTAACCGACCTCGCCCGAAGGAGGAAAAAAATGGGCGAAGACCGCATCCAGCCACACTTAGTAACGAAAAAAGTAAAAGGCACATCAGAAGCTCTGGTAGCTCAGGGGTTAGAGCATGCGATTGCAGATCGCAGGGTCGATCGTTCAAATCGGTCTCAGAGCTATATTTTTTTATATAT
>Ga0307510_10008708_pt1 | contig 12086 bp, 7 predicted proteins | sample 12_EM_MG_FD_207224 | JGI IMG/M metagenome (GOLD analysis project Ga0307510, IMG submission 207224) | Populus trichocarpa ectomycorrhiza microbial communities from riparian zone in the Pacific Northwest, United States - 12_EM | ecosystem: Host-associated > Plants > Roots > Unclassified | place...
ATCTGATTATGGGAGATTATTGGGCTGGACACCAGCTACGCAATGGTATAAGGTACGTCCCTGTCACATCAAAACCCATGAAATCGCTGTCTTCTGTGCAGGGTGTATCAGGTATCAAGCTGGCGATATTTTACTCGATGGCAGATATCTCCACAACCGATGGTTGGATTTTGATTCCGCTTGCGGGAGGTTGTTGGGCTTGATGCCAGCCTTCCAACGGTATAAGGTACATCTCTGTCGCATCAAGACCCAGGAAATCGCTGTCTTCTGTGGAGAGGATCTTTATTGTAGCCCTGGCGATATTTTACTCAATGGCAGATTACTCCACAACCGGTGGACGGATTTTGCTGCTCTTTGCGGGGGATTGTTGGGCTCAACGCCAGCTACGTGGCGGTTTAGGATACGTCTCTGTCGCATTAAAACCCAGGAAATCGCTGACTCTTGTGGGGGTTGTCTTTATAGATACTCAGGCGATCCGAGACCTCGATAGCTGATTCCTCCACAACCACTGCTCCGATCCTGAATATGATTGTGGGGGATTGTTGGGCTCGACGCCAGCTACGCAGGGGTATAAAGGACGTCTCTGTCGCATCAAAACCCAGGAAATCGCTGCCTTCTGTGGAGAGGATCTTTATAGTAGCTCTGGCAATATTTTACTCGATGGCAGATATCTCCACAACCGCTGGACAGATTTTGATGCTCTTTGTGGGAGGTTGATAGGCTTGACGCCGGCCTCCCAACAGTATAAGGTACGTCTCCGTCGCATCAGAGCTCAGGAATTCGCTGTCTTGTGTGGAAGGTATATCAGGTATAAAGCTGGCGATGCTTTACTCGACGGCAGATTACTCGACGACCGCAGGACGGGTTCTCATGCTCTTTGCGGGAGGTTATTGGCCATGACACAGGCTTCACAATGATGTAAGATACTTCCCCCCGCGAACTTTATTCATGAAGTTACAGTACTGAATGGTGTACTGGCGATCCCAGAACTCGATGGCTGATTCCTCCATAACCGCCAGGCCGATTCTGGATCTGATTGCAGAGGATTGTTGGGCTCGACGCCAGCTACGCGGTCGTATAAGATACGTCTCTGTCGCATCGAAATTCATGAATCCGCCAACCCTTCTGAGAGTGGTCTTTCTACAGGGCCCTGAACTCGATGGCAGATTTCTCTACAACCACTGGGCCGATTCTGGATCTGATTGTGGGGGATTGTTGGGCTCGATGCCAGCTACATGATGGTATAGGTTCCTTCCTGTGACCCCCCGGGAATTTTATTCATGAACTTGAAGTTACAGTGCTAAATGGTACTAAGGGGGGGAATTGGGTGATGGGGGGGGGTTTGGCAAGGGGTCAGAAGGGTTCTTATGACTGAGTGTTCAAGTTTTTCTATGAATTGGCCTGTATATTAGAACAATAGAAGACTACTAGTAGTAAATTTAACGGTTTGATGATATGAAATCTATTGTGACCCAGGTCAGAAAAAAGTAAAGGGGGTACTCTGCGCTTATCTTTGGAAGATGTGGTCTGGCGTCATGTAGCGTCCGGAGTATTAGGTGCTGCGTCTGGTGCGTCCTGAGGATTAGGTGCTGCGTCTGGTGCGTCCTGAGGATCAGGTGCTGCGTCAGGTTGCGTCAGATGCGTGGTGTGGTAGGGTGATTGCGTCCTGGTTCGCGATTTGCGTTCCAGCGTCACGTGTGTCAGATGCACAGAATGCAGAGAACGCAAGGTATTATTTTTGCTGATGAATATGAAGTGATCAAGTCCGATATTCATTTATCAATGCATAATGCGTATGCATTAGTAAGAGTAGAGAACTGCTTCTCTAATCATCGTTCCAATCAGTTAGTTATATCTTGAAACGTGAACTCTTTATGGTTCCTGAGTAGTCTCCCAGATGCCTCCGGGAAGTCCCTACTCAGGTAGCTTGGGTTCGGATATATGCTCTCCCCCATGGTGGCATATACCTCGCGCATAATTATGCAAGCTATTCTCGCGAGGGTAATACGGCCCTTTCCCGATCGACAACATGCGAACCGCAAGTAACTACCCGTCTATAGCAACAACCAGGCGAACATTAAGAATGCGAACCTCAGCGAATACCAAACACCAAGCAAGACTGTGGGGGTTCAAGTTTCATTTGATTAAGGATCAAGTTCGCCATGGGACGATTGTAATCAGCTACATACCGACTACCGAAATGATCGCTGATGGATTTACGAAAGTTTATAGCAAAGTCAAGCAAGCTGAATTGGTGGACAAACTGGGCCTAGCGAGAGGGGATTGCGAACAGCAAGTTTCAGGGGGAGTGTTGAAAGGATGTGGTTGACTTTGGAAGATGTGGGAGAGTATGAAAGATTGGATAAATGCTTTCAGATGATTTGGGAGATTGAGATAGAATGGTTAATGATTTGAAAGAGATTAGATAGCCATGTCTTTTCTTTGTTTATCACGGGAGTGTATGGTGGAATAAAGGCATGGCAGGATAGAGAGATAGGTGTGGTGATTGACAGAAGGATCATGAAGTGGTACTTATATTTTACTTATACACTTGTTTCTGTTATGAGTTTTTTGTTTTAGTTAGAGTAAATTGTAAGAGCTGAGCGAGGTGTCTAAGTTCCGTGTGAATTCTCTTTCTATCATTGACTACTGTGCCAAACATAACCTGCCTACATTAATACCTACCACCCAACACACTAGACCCAACCTGACGCAGCACCTAATTCTCAGAACGGACTAGATACAGTATCACATTCTCAGAAAGTAACGTGTAGCCTGTTAGACATATGGGAAAAGCTATGCTTTTACCCCTAGTCTTGTCTACTCTGGGGTTACCCTACCTTTACCCTGTGAAGCTAAACTCTCCGCTGGCCCTGGCATTGCGACAGCCCGAGGGCACTAGCCGGCCTCATACTTCCGTCCCAACAGCCAAAGACATAATCCGTGGAACCCATCTCATAATACTGAATACGTTGTGGCCGTCCTTCTTAGTTGATCCTGTTTGCAAGGTACATGAGGGAGAACCTTTGGCAAGCTTATGCAAGTGTTCTGGGTGAAACTAGTCAACATTGCACACAGTTACTGACACAGCGGTACTGCGCAGAAGGCTATATAGCTAAGGTAACTGGACATTTTTCTCGCGTCTACTACACAATGTCATAGGAGGATGACCGCACCCACATCCATGGTATATTCAAGAAGATACCACCTAGGACTATTCAGTAAGGAAAAACTATGAGGGAATTGTACCATTGGTACAATTTTGAGCATTAGTTTGACCAAAGCCTCTTAGCAGGAAGACACAGTGATATCTGCACCTGTGATAGGCCTAATTACGAAGTTGGCCACTTCGTTGGTCCGATCATGAGGATACGGTCTAAGTATGTGGACAAGTGTCTGTTCCTCTTGACGGAAGAAGGATTGTGAACTCTGACTGGAACGTAGTGCTATACCAGAGAAATCAAGAGCTCTCCAATTTGGAAGTCAATGCTGGGGCGATTATATTCACACTTGAACGGTGTTGGCACTATGAGAAAATATTTGGAATAGTTAGCAGATACTTAGTTACTATAGTAGATACTTGTAGGCTGTGCGCACTATGATGCAGGATATAAATATCAAAGTACCTTCTGAGCTTTACTGAAATCATGATACGATGGAGAAGTGACCTTATAATAAGTTATTACTAGAAAAATATTTATCACTATTTTACGCAAGGTTATATTGAGCCTTCCTAGACACTTTCCCATCTATAATAAAGTTCATCTGTCTTATCCATCTCGATTGTTCTTAGAGAGCTTGTACCATCTAACAAGGCCACACTACCCCTACTGGATCCAGATTATACTTTGCTCATCTTCCAGAGATAAGGGAAGGGTCCCCCCTTTCAAGTTACTACTTTCTGACCTTGGTCACCCGGGTCACAATTGATTTCATGCTGTTAAACTTTTAAATTTAGTACTACTTGTACTACTGTTCTTCTATGGTTCTAATATACAAGCGAATTCACATAGGAATAGCTCTTGTGATACTCATAAGCATTCTCTTCCCAGCCAACCTGGGACACTATAGCTACATGAAGGATTGTTGCCTCAGAACATACCTTGTATAAGTGTACAGCTGGCATCGGGCCCAACAATCTGCGGCAGTCAGATTCAGGATCAGACAAGTGATTGTGGAGGAATCTGCCATCAAGCTCTGGGATTGCAAGGGTACCTACAAAGACATCTCCTACAAGGGTCAGCCATTTCATCAACCTTGATGCCACAGAGATGTTCTTTATACTGCTGCGTAGCTGGCATCGAGCCCAACAACCTCTCGCAATCAGATCCAGAATTGGTTTAGTGGTTGTAGCGCTAGCAGCTATTAAGGTTTCTATTGCTTTAGTTTAAAGCTCACATTCAGAATGGTTGGTGGATTCATGGTCTTGATGCAACAGAGACATACCTTATACCATTGCGTAGCTGGTGCCGAGCCCCACAATGTTCCATTTACAGATTGACAATTGGTCTGGCAGTTATGGAGGAATCTGCTATCGAGTTCTGCAATTACTAGCACATCATTCAGCACTGTAACTTGATAAGCAAAGGTCGCGAGGTGAAGAATCATCTATCATTGCGAGGCTGGTATCATGGCCAACAATCTCCCGCAATCAGAACAGGATTCAGTGGATTGGTCGTAGAGTTATCTGCAATTAAGATTTCTATTACTTTAGTCAAAAGACCACTTGCAGAAGGGTTTGCTGATCCATGCGTTTTGATGCGACAGAGATGTACCTTATACCATTGCCTAGCTGGTGTCGAGCTGAACAATGTCTAGTTTAGAAATCCAAAATGGGTTTCATGGTTGTAGAGCACTCTGCCATCGAGTTCTGGGAGTGCCTAGGTATCTAATGTAAAGGCCACTCTCACAAGAGTCAAAATTGATGCCACAGAGATGTACCTTATACAGCTGTATAGCTGGGACTGAGCCCAACAACCCCAGGGAATCAGATTTATCATCACTTAACTGGTTGCAGAGGAATCAGCCATTGAGTTCTGGGATCGTCATCACCTAATTCATCTCTGTAACCTTTTGAATAATAGCACTCTAAGGATGAACCTTATACCAGTGTATAGCTAGCAGTAAGTACAGAAACCTCCAGGTGTCGGATTCAGGATCAGATCAGAAGTTGTGGTAGAGTGTTGCAGCAAGGGCTAGGGAATGTGAATCTAGAGCGTTGTGAGAAAGGAGTGTGTTGGGTAGCGTTTGAGGCTTATTGCTGAGAAACCGCCATGAACTGGACTAGACTAGAGGCAGTTATGGGTATTACTTGCTTTCACACTAGAGTGTGCTGGCATTTTCGCTTCCTCAAAGATACAGTTCTGAAAATAGAACTCTAAGTTTTTTGCGCAAAATTAAGATTAAGGGTACGATGGCTTTCTCACCTTGCACCAGCATTAACTATATTTTCTCCATCAAGAAATACCCATTGCTCACAAACTAAGAAGGCTGGGAAGATAGTCAGGGATATTGTTAGGCATATGAGAAAAGCATAGCTTTTCCACCTATTTTTGTATACCCTGGGGTTACCCTACCTTCACCCTGTGAAGCTAACACCCCCCTCTGGCCCCGGCGTTGGGACGGCGCGACAACACCTGACCGCGTCGCAGTTGCGTCCCAACACCAAAGGACACTATCATTGGAACCTACCTCATAACACCGTATACGTCGCGGCCGTCCGTCCGACCGGATGCTGTTCGCAGGATATATGAGAGGGGACCTTTGGCGAGCTTATGCAAGTGTTCCGGGGGAAATCGGTCGACGTCGCATAAAGTTACAGACATAGCGGAATGGCACATGAAACTATGTCACTAAAGTAACGGGACGTTTTCGTCGTGTCTACTCTGAAATGACATAAGAGTATGACCGCACCCACACCAATGGTATAATACCATATAGGATCATTCGGTAGGAAAAGACTATGAGAAGATTGTGCCATTGGTGCGATCTCGACTGATAGTCTAACCGAAGCCTAAAGCGCAGGAAGCAAGAGTGATATCTGCTACTGCGATAGGTCCGATAACGAAGTTGGCCACTTCGTTCGTCCGATGTCGAGGACACTGTCTAGCATGCAGACAAGTTTCAGTTCCTCCTGACGGAAGAAGGATGGTGAACTCTGACTGGAACGTGGTGCCACACCAGAGAAATCAAGAGCTCTCCAGTCCGGAAGTCAATGGTAGGGCGATATTATTCAGGGTCAAAAGGTGTTCGCACAATTGGAAATGTTCGGAATAGTTAGCAGGTACTTAGTTAGTATGGTAGTTACTTGTAGGCCGCGCACTCTATCGATGCGGGATATAAATATCGAAGTGCCTCCCGAGCTTACTGAAATAATCACGCTACGGAGAAGAGACCTTATCAATATAATAAGTTATTACAAGAAAAATCTTTATCACTATTTTACGCACGTTTATATTGAGCCTTCCTAGACACGTCTCCGTCTACGATAGAGTACCCTGGTCTTACCCATCTCGCTTGTTCTTAGAGATCTGGTACCACCTAACAGATATTGGGCAATTCTTATATGCGATAGTGTTGAGGTCTGAGTCTGGATACATGTGATGCAGAGTTGCTTAGTTGCATGTTTTCGGACAGAACTCAGAGCAGTAGCGAGTGTCCAAACGTACCAGACGCAACTAGATATGGCACCTAGGTACAGGATGCACTAGACAAACAGAACGCAGAGTCGTAACCAGGAGTTAAGATGCAATACTAGCACACCTGATACAATATATCTTTTTGCTAATGTAAGCTATAACTACTACGAGTAGATAAAAGATAGAAGCTAAAAGGGCAAAAAATGATAAAAATAGGTCAAAGACTTGAAGGAATGCTCTCAATCAGGGGAATCCAACACATATATATACTTGGCGATCACATGCATGTAGTCTAAGTTGACATATGAGACAGCCAGTGGTTCAAAAATTTACTTATGTGTAAAAGTGTAAAGAAGACTCCTTCAGAATAGTACAATGTGAACTTTTAAAGTCTCTAAAGATTCCTCTCAAAGAGGAAAATCTAACCTGGGTATCCACTTAGTAATACCATACCTGTAGTGTGAGTAATCAGGTCAGATAGTCAGAGGTTTAAAAATATGTCTAAATGTAAAGGGGTAAAAAAGAGACCTTGAAAATTGTGCTAATAGAACATTTAAGAATGGAAAAGGATGCTCCAGATAATTGGAATTTAGCTTTGGTATCAGCTAGAAAATAGCATCCCTGTGGTTAAAGATATCATGTTGAATAGCCAGTAATTCAAAGATCTGCTCAATTGTAACTATGTATCGAAGAGACCTTGAAAAATGTGCAAATAGAACATTTAATGCCTTAAATGAATGCTCTCAATCAGGAGAATCTAATAGTAGTATTCCCATTCTGATTGAATATTTTTAGCCTGAGATATTGCATGAGATACAAGTATCTACATTGAAGAAGAAACTTAGATTGAAAAAAGGAACTGAAAGGAGTCTTTTACTGTTACAAAGAGACTGAGGAAGAGGTAGTGTATTTGAAAATCACAGTATTAATAAATCTATTAAGCCTCTTAGAGTCCTATTGGGTATTTTCACACTGTTTCTCGAACTTGCTAGTGAATTACAGCTAAGTTGTGAAAAGCACTAAGAGCAAAAGAAAAATGAGATTTAAGTAAGAACTGAAAATTTCAGTACTATTGCGCTCCTATAGAGAACTACTTTAGAATGAAGAAAGTCTCTTGGGAACTGCAGGGAACTAGTGTCTACAACAGAAGAACTTAGTAGTAGCAGGTCTATAATAGAAAGATGGATTAGAAAGAGAGGTAGTATGAGACTCCTGACAGTACCAGAGCACCCATCAGTGCCTCCTGAATCATGTAATTAGGCTAATGCTGTATGAATTTATGTATATCTTGACTCAAGTGGTAATACCCGGAATTATGACTAAGCTGTACTTGTCCAATAGGATGATCTGAAGTCCCAATTAATACCTAAAGTCTTATCATTATAAGAAACCTAGTGCTTGTTACAGGACGGAGTGGGACGGGTGTTCACTTGCCGAGCCCAGTCCTTATATTGCACTTGAGGGGTATTTTTGGGTAATCCCCACCCTGCTCTCGTCCGGGGCCCACCCGCATTCATTTCCTGGATGGGGCTTTGTTTGTTACTATCTATTTTTAATGGGGACACATCTGGGATATGGGTACGGTGGGGCCTGAGCAGGGATAGGGGCAGGGAATGCTGAAAAAGACACCCTGCACCAAGCCGTTGAGTATGGCGGGGTGGAGACAAAGGCGAGGCACCCGGGCTTTTCAGGGCCTCGTCTGCGCTGTAACCAACTCTAAAGAAACCTCGGGCTTGCTGGTAATACCACTTGTTATAGGAATTAAAGTATAATATCAATAAGGCAAATTCTTTTTTGCTGATGAAACAAATGCTGATTTGACAGCTCCTCATACCAGAAAGAGATTAGATTAGCCAGTTATATGAAATGTCTAGAGCACTTAGGACTTTAAGGGTCTACTCAATAGCAATTAGTGTATAGTAAGAATATCTGTCAACCATATACACAAATAGATATTTCACATCCTGGTAGAAAAGTGGCTTATCAATTGCATTAAGCTAAAAGCTAAAACTAATGAGGTCAGCTTCATTGAGGACATTTTTGTTTGTATGGCTACCACGAGGTCTGTTAGCCTCTACCTTAGAATGCATGGTGGACCATTATGTTTATATTGCTCTTCAGGGTAGCTGCCCTGTACTAGTTATTGAGAAGATTGCACCAAGAAGATTGTCCATTTTCTTTTCCTGTAGGACAATGCTTGTGTTTATACATCCTAGAGCATATGTTAGCACTTTGCCAATAATGAGATTGCCAATGAAAAGTATCTCTGTTTACTGTCCAATCTCAATCCCCTTGAGTACTTCTGGGTTGAGCTTAAGTGTACTATTATTTTGTAAGAAAACTGCTACATAAAACTACTACCCTAGTGGGAATAGGTTACCAATTATAGAGCGAGATATATAGCTTCATAGGCTATCAATATATTGGAACACAAGCTCCTTGAGTTATTGTAACAAGCCTATTATTAAGCAGGTATGCAACAGGCAGCGACAGTCATCTCCTGTGTAAGCAAGTCTCGTGTCTCTATACCAAGGGGGAGAAAGGTACTATCTCTTCATATAGTACGGAACTGGCTTGCTTGTTTAGTGGGGTAGTATCTTGTCACATAGTAAGAAGGGTGGATTGTTCTACATGATAGAACTATCACAATAGCTCTATGTTCGGCCAACCCTTCACTGAGACTATCACTATACTCTCGGGGTTCTTTGAGCGTAGTCTCACGTAGAGGAGGAGTGTATGTAAAGAGAGAGAAAAAATGATCGTATTGTAACTAAAGTATAGAAAAGTACACAGAGGGTTGGAGGAAGATCCTATCTCCTTGGCCCATCTTTTTTATTTCTTTTATTTTTATATCATGTATTTATTGTTAAGGTACAAGAACTCACATGCAGCGCTAGCTATAGCATAAAGAAAACCTTAATCCCAAACAACCGCCTGCTTCACCTCTTCATGGGAAAAATCAAACACCACAAATCCATAGGAAAAATGCCCCTCGCCTAGCACCTAAGACAATAATACTTCAGATACGTAAGGAAACAATTCATAGAAAGGTACAGGAGAGAGACCCAAACCCTTCTGCAGGCTTCACTAAGAGAAAAGCAAGATTGGTGAAGGCCCATTAGGGCCCATGAGAGAGGGTGGGAGATTATCGCGACGGGAGAAAACCACTGGACTTGTAGGTCGGCATTTGTAACCAGAGAAATACGGTCACGCTGGTCATTACATCGATCCAAGGCGTTGGACAACAGGCAAGAAGGTAGTGTAATACCATGACTGGGTATAACCAAGGAGGGATGCGACAATCAAGGAGGATGATGAGGTAGTAGGGTGCCAGCTCCTGTACCAGGAGAGTGCAAGCAGACAAAACTGGGAGGAGGGAGAGGGAAGGATCTTGCACGGGTTAGCCACAACCGACAAACGGGCCATACCAAGGGCCTTTGGGATAACCACCAAACTGAGGCGAGACGTAGATGTTACTAACCGAGACTTTGCCCATCGGAGGTACAAGTCCAACAACCCGATGCCTACTTCAACAGAGAGGCCAGACACTGTAACGCCGAGCATGAACAAAGCGTGAAGCTTGCCGACTGTGCAAAATGCTATGTGAGATGTAAAGCAAGTGCGGGGTAAGGGGAAGAACCGCACTTCATGAGCTGGTGTCAATGACAAATGAGAATGAGTACTCCAAGAAGGGGAGGCAGATGGGCCACAGAGGAGAGGGACAAGGTAGGCCTAACATCAACTCCTAGGCAGTAGCCATCATGGGAGAAGAGAGATGGGTAGGGAGATGTGACGTTGATTTCTTGTGGTATTGAGATTTCAATCGCCGGAGATGTAGCGGAGATGGTTTGTGCCTATCTGCTAGGCCCTTTTTTTTATATATATATATCATGTATTACTTGTTAAGGTACAAGAACTCACGTGTAGCGCTAGCTATAGCGTAAAGAAAACTTTAATCCAAAACAACCGCCTGCTTCACCTCTTCATGGGAAAAGTCAAACACCCCACATCCATAGGAAAAGTCCCCCTCGACTAGCACCTAAGCTAATATATCTTAGACACGTAAGGAGACAATTCATTGAGACGTACAGGAGAGAGACCCAAACCCTTCTGCAGGCTACACTAAAACAAAAGCAAGGTTTGATTTGGAAGAGCCTGATGGGGCCCGAAGGGGAGGATTGTGTGATTATCGAGAAGGGAGAAAGCACTGGACTTGGGGACCAAAATCCGTGACCATAGATATACAGTTGCCCTGATCATTACATTGATCGAGAGCATTGACGATAGTCACGGAGGCAGTGCAATACCATGACTGGGCGTATCAGAGTAAGGGTCGGACAATGGGAGAGCATCATGAGGCAGTAAGGTGCCAGCTTCTGCAGCAGTAAGGGTGCCAGCGGACAGACCCACGAGGCGGAAGCAGGATGGATCGTGAACATGCTAGCTACAACAGACAAACAGGCAATAAGAAGGGCTTTTTGGACGATGACCAAACTGAAGCGGGACTGAGATGTTACTAACCGAAGCTTTCCCCATCAGAGGTACAAGTCCGGCAAGGCGAGGCCTACTTTGACAGTGAGTTTGACACCGTAACACCCACTGTGAACGAAGCAAGAAGCTTTCTGACCATGCAAAATGCTAAGCGAGGTCCAAAGCAAGTGCGGTGTAAGGGGGAAAACTGACCATCATGAGCAACTCAACAACGAATGAGAACAAGAACCCCAAGAAGGGGAGGCTGACTGGCCTTAGAGGAGGAGGGATGGTGGCTTAACGTCAACTCATAGGCAGTAGCCCTCATGGGAGAAGAGAGATGGGTGGGGAAAAGTGACGATGATTTCTCCTGGTGTTGAGATTTCAATCGCAGGACTCGGAGGTGTAGAGGAGATGGTTCGTGGCCTATCTTCTAGGCCCTTTTCTTTTTCTTTTTCTTTTTTTATATCATATATTACTTCTTAAGATACAAGAACTCGCATGCCTCGTGAGATATGGCGTAAAGAAAACCGGAATCCCAAACAACCGCCCACTTTAACTCTGTATGGGAAAAATCAAACACCACAAATCCATAGGAAAAATCCCCCTGGCCTAGCACCTAGGACAATAATAGGGCAGACACGTAAGGAAAAAATTCATAGAGACGTACAGGAGAGAGAGCCAAACTGTTCCTCAGGCTCCCCTGAAAACAAACGCAAGGGTTTATTTGCGAAGGCCCGACAGGGCCCAAGGGGGAGGATGAGTGATCGTCGTGATGGGAGAAAACCATGAGACTTGTTGGCCAGCATTGATAACCATAGACATAGGGTCGCGCTGGTAATTAAATTGATCGAAGGCGTTGAATAGCAGGCACTGAGGTAGTGCAATACCACAATTGCGCGTAGGCAAGGAGGGGTCTGACGAGTAGAGAGTATGCTGGGGCAGAAAGGTGCCCGCTTCTGTAGCAGTAACGGTGTA
>Ga0307510_10008709_pt1 | contig 12086 bp, 15 predicted proteins | sample 12_EM_MG_FD_207224 | JGI IMG/M metagenome (GOLD analysis project Ga0307510, IMG submission 207224) | Populus trichocarpa ectomycorrhiza microbial communities from riparian zone in the Pacific Northwest, United States - 12_EM | ecosystem: Host-associated > Plants > Roots > Unclassified | place...
GGGGGGGGGGGGGGGTAGGCTCCTGAGGAGCGGGTGGAACCCAGGACTGCGGAGAGTGAGCCGATGAGATCGATCAGCACCTGGCGCATTTCGGGATTGGGGGCTCCCTTGCCAGAAGCGGCGTGGAAGCAGAGTGAGAGGCTTTTCCCAAGGACCCCGATTTGGTCCTTGCGTGGGATGGGTGCAACCGCGTGAGCGACGATATCAAGGAGGGGAGAGTAGTCTGGGAGGGGAAAATCGTAGACAACCTGACGGATGTCATGGAAGGGCCACCGGCTAGCCTTTGCAACAGAGGTGACTTTGATGGCACAGCGGAGAGGGGGGAGACCCTTGCTGGCGAGTGCATCCCGGAACTCGACAGCGGACAGGAAAGGCTTAGTGAAACCTGACCTCCTATAGAGGTCTTCAGCCCAGCCTGGGATGTGAGGGGTCACGTCTTCATAGCTGAAAGTATCAGGGGGGTCTGGCGGTGATTCTGACATTTAGTGGTGGTGGTACGGGTGAAAGAGGGATGAAGGGGGACAATTTGTAACATTACCCCCTTGTTAAGGTCCTAAGACCGTTCGATGGTGATCGTGGAGGGGCAGGAGTGACGACGGCGATGGGTGTGATAGAGGGGGACGCAGCAGACCTGGAAGCTGACACAGCACGAGTGAGGTTGGAAACAATTCTCCTCGAGATGCCCCCTAGTGCGGCACAGATCACAGATGCGCAGGAGAGTGCAGTTCTCCACTTTGTGTCCCTCGCACTTGCACCAGGTACACTTGTCGTTGAGTTTATCGCTAGTCCAGTTCCATGGGCTGTCGACGGCTTCTTGGATGCGGCTAATATGCCGTGTGGAGAGGGTGGACGTTGTCGGGGTGAGGGTGTTGGTGATGTGGCGGCAGAGGCGGCGGTAAGCGTTCGCGCGAGCGAGGCGACGGGTGGATTGGAGGAGGACGAAGCAGTCGTCCGTGAGTTGTTCTTGCATATCTGCGACTTGGTGGGCATGCCTGGCGACTTGAGCGTGCGCAGCCCGATGGCAGACGATTTCTGCACATAGGGTGATGTCGCCTTCCTGTTCCACAGCCCAATCCACACCTGCCGAGTGAGTCTGGAGGTCAGCGAAGAAAAACTCCTGCCGACGATCGAACGTGGGACGGGGGAATTCATCAGCATGAGCATGAAGGTGCTTCGCATGTACCGGGCATCCTCACCCTCAAGTTCCCAGCAACTCCGGACTGGTGGTGTTCCAGTCAATCATGACATATGGGGCGATTTCGTGGCGACCATCGTCTGAGGGGATTTGGAAGACGTGGTGGATGGCGGCTTCTTCAAAGTTCGTGTGCCATCCTGGGCCTGGGTGGATGCCTGGCTGGGGACCTGTTGGTGACGGGGTTCGCATCTTGTCTTCTTCCTCCTGAGCGACGTGCTCGATCTGCGCATCCATATTGCGTTGTACCAACGTGTTAACGACATTAGCAAAGGAAGGGGTGGCATCCAGGGGGTTGACCTGGAGGAACTGGGGCGGAGACGAGGGCATAGAAGGGACAGGGTCGGTCGGTGTGATGGGCTCACGATTGGGCCCGAGGGTGTGGGTGGCAGGAGCAGGGGTAGGACTGGGGTCGACGTGCAGGGTGTGCAGGTGGGCAAGCACCTCGGGGTGAATTCCTTCGTGCTGCGGTGGGGGGATAGGAAGTGCGGGAGTGTTGTCAACAGCCTGGACCTCCCAGTTGTTATCGTCTGGAGGGTAAGTCAGCTCGGGTTCATTATCAGCGGTTGTCCCTGATCCAGAGGCAGTAGGGAAGATGGGAGGGGGGTCAAGATTGCGGACTGTGGGGATAGCAATGGAGGGGGTTGACCTGAAGTTGGTCAGCATGGTAGAGATGGGTTCGTGGAAGAGGGTGGCCCAGTGTGATATCATCGCCGCATGCATGAAGGTGCGGGAATAAGCGGCACCCTGGTCATCTGCAAGCTCATCGATTCACTCGTCTTGATACTCTCTTGCGTCCTCCATGATGTTTTGGCGGATCTGGTTAGGGGTGAGGGCGACGACTGAGGCGGTCATGCAGCAAGGAATGCGAGGAGTGGCGATGACGAAGCCAAGGGCTCCGTCATTGGCGCTTTCGTCGGGGGACCAGGATGGGGGAGATGGGGATGGTGCGATCCTTCTAGCACGGTGTACGCATAGGTGGAGGTTCATTGCTGCGTTCTCACTTTCGGATGACGGAGAGGGTGATGGAGTTGAGTCGTGAGATGAGACAAAGATAGGAGACGATGGGCAAGACATGGATGGACAGATAAAAGCAGCGGAGAGGTCATCACTGTTAGTTCACTGGGGAGGGGAAGATGGGAATGTCATGGAAGGGAACAAGCCTCTTTATACTTTTGGTTGCCCAGCCATAGCGGGGTTGGAAAGCATGAACTCTGTGAGGAGTTCTGGGGCATGGAGGTCTTTTTGTGCAATCCATGAATCATCAGAGTGGGGGTAACCCTTCCAGTACACGAGATATTGTAGCTGACGCCCTCGCCCCTTGCGCCTTGCATCTAGAATTGCCTCGACTTCATATTCCTCCTTGTTATCGATGATCGGAGGAGGTCGTGTGAAGGGCGTGCCATATGCTTCCGTCTCCTTATATAGAAGGAGGAGGTCCACATGGAAGACATCATGGATCTTCATTGACACTGGAAGTTGTAGCTGATAGGCTACCGATCCTATCTTTTTGACGATAGGGAACAGACCATATCGCTTTGGGGATAGTTTTTTGTTACCAGTGATGGAGAGGTTCCGGCTTTTGAGCCATACTTGGTTGCCAACCTTCATTTCCGTTATCTTCCAATCGTCCTTGCAGTTTTGTATGTGTGAGAGCAAGTTCTGGGCTGTCTGCCTTGCTTCATCCAGGAGTTTCAGGCGTGTTTCCGCGGCAGGGGTCGGTGATTCGAGGTGTTTCAGAATTACCTGCAGTTTCATCCCAAAGAGGAGTTCGTGTGGGGATTGTCGTGATACATCGTGCCACCACGAATTGTGAGTGAATTCTGCGATGGGGAGGATCCTACTCCAACTTGCTGGCTAGCTAGTGGTCCAGGGGCAGAGATACTGCTCTAGCCATGCATTCATTTGCTCCGTCTGTCCGTCAGTACGGGGGTGAAAGGCGGTGGAGAGGTTTTGTTGTACTCCCAATGCCTTACACATTTCTCGTACGAATGCAGATGTAAAGCGTGGATCCCAGTCAGAGATGATCCGTTTTGGGAGTCTGAACCAAGGCACAAGGTGTTTCAGATACTCGTTGGTGACGCCTAGACCATCGATAGTCTTATTGCACAGGATGAACTTGGTGGCCTTCGAGCACCCTTGATCGACTATTGTAAGGACGGAATTGAAACCCTGTGATTTGGGGAGGTCTGTGATAAGGTCCATCAAGACATATTGGAAGGGTCCCTCTTCTATGGGAGTGTCAAAACATTGTAGGGGTGCCTTCAATCGATGCACATTGGTTTTCGACTCTTGGCATCTTGCACATCCCTTGATGTATTCTTCGACAAACTGACGTAGTCGAGGCCCTTCATAGTGTTCCCGTACGAGTTCCCAAGTGTTTGCAATTCCAGGGTGTCCTGCTGCTGGAGTGTCATGTAGATTGCAGAGGATCTCCCAGCATATGTCGAGGTTATCGTCAAGAAAGACCTTCTTGATTGAAGGGGGAGAGGGTGAAAAAAGAGAGTCGGGGAGTAAGGTGTGTGGGAGATCAGAATCCACCCCCTTGTTAAGGTCTTTACGACAGGAGAGGAGGTCGGCGATGGTGTTTGTCGTTCCCGCAATGTGTTCCAGCGTATAATCGAAGTCTTGTAGGAATTCAATCCAACGGGCCTGTCAGCCTGTGACTTTCTGCGGTTTGCGGAAGTACTGCAGGTTCTTATGGTCCGTGAGGACGCATATAGGGTGTTGTGCTCCCAGGAAAAGGGGGCGACCACATTTGAATCTGAAGACAACACCTGCAAGTTCCTTGTCGTGGATATCGTAATTCTTTTCAGCTGGGAGGAGACTGCGGGAGTGGAAGGCGATGGGATGCATCCCATCTCCATGTTCCTGTGCAATGACAACACCAAGCGCATATCCTGACACATCTGTATGCATGACAAATGGCTTCGACCAATCGGGAGTTTTGAGCACTGGTTCGCTAGCACAGACTTCTTTTAGCTGTTGGAAGGCATTTTCACAGTTGGGCAACCAGTTCCATTGGCGGTTCTTGCACGTTAGGTCATTGAGGGGACGCACGATGTTGGAGAAGTTGGAGATGAAGGCTCTGTAGAAGTTACAGAAGCCCAAGAAGCTCCGGACGTCTTTAACACACGAGGGGGTTGGCTATTGTGTGATCCCTTGCACTTTAACAGGGTCCATGCGAACTGCGCCATTCCCGACGATCATGCCAAGGTACTCAACTTCCTTTTTGTGGAATTCGCACTTCGTCAGTTTAAGGAAAAGATTGAGTTTTTCCAATTTTGTCAGCCATTTATGAACAATGGCTTCATGCTCTTCTTCGGTACTATCGGTGTGGATCACAATGTCGTCCATATAGACCAACCCCTTACCTTTGTCGATGAACTCCATGAGTTCGTCATCGACCATTGTTTGAAATGTGGCAGGGGAATTGGTCAGTCCAAAGAACATGACTGTCGGCTCGAACAGTCCGTCACTTGTTTTAAACGCCGCTTTCCATTCGTCGCCCTCTTTGATGTGGATGTTGTTATATCCCCATCGAACGTCAAACTTGGTAAACCATCGCTTGCTGGAGATGCGATGGATGAGTTCGGATATGAGTGGGAGGGGATATCAGTTCGGTATGGTCCACTGGTTCAATTTTCAATAGTCTTGGACTGGACGTAGTTTTCCGTCTTTCTTTTTGATAAAAAAGAATCCGCTTGCATAGGGTGACTTGGATCTGCGGATTCACTTAAGTCGGAGGTTCATGGCAAGGAACTTCTTCTGTTCCTTGCATTCCTTTGGCGAGAGGGGGTAGACGCGACAGTTGATCGAGGCAGGGGCATCAGGTTTTAGGTCAATGGCATAGTCCCAGGGTCGACAATCAGGGAATTTTTCTGAATCCTTTTCCCGGAAGACACGGGCATGGTGGTAATATTGCTTTGGCATGAGTTCTTGCCAAGGCTTTTCTTCTTTTTGCTCATTGACCTCAATTGCCAGTTGTTGTGCCAGTTTACCCTTGCGGACGACGAATTGTTGCCATACTTCATCGCCAGGAGACCACCCAGGGATCGAACACACCCAAAGTGGTGTTCTCTTTCGTTTCCATGGTGATGTTTTTGTTGGAGGTGTCTATTTCTCAGCATCGAGCATGGATAGCGTAGTTGTGTTGGCGAGTGTCGTGTCTGTCCAATCCACGATGGGAGCACAGGCTTCCAGGAAGGGATAGCCAAGGATAAAGTTATCGGGTCCAATGTCGGCGACGAAGAAAATGTGGGTAGTCTTTGTTCCTTGGTGGTCAGTGATGAGATCGATCGCATCCGTGATTTTTCCTGCTTTATTGGGCGTTCCATCGACGTTTCGAACACTCCGTGGTACGTGTAGTTTTCATGTTTTCAATGTGAGATGTTCCACCATTCGGGGGTGGATGAAACATTCTGTGGCTCCGCTGTCTAAGAGGGCCTTTTGGTCGATTCGCCTCTTTCTGGTTTGGAGCATAAAGGGAACATAAATTGCTTTATTCCTCGATCTATACACAGAACCAGTTCCTATGGCTCGAATGAGAGACGTTGCACTCAAGCCTCCAGAAACCCGTCTCAGCTCCCAGGTCTTGGATCTTGCGGACAAACGCATCCCTATCCTTGTCCGAGAATTTCATGGCGCGCTGCACCAATACTTCTGGATTCCAGTGGTAGGCCTGGCTATCCACTTCGGAGTCGCCGTCATTGATTTTGTCAATGCTCGCAGCACGATTAGTGGGCAGGCGAGAAAAGGGGCTCTGCCAATTTTTCTTTGTGGGGCAGAGGCGTGTGAGGTGGCCTTGTTTGCCACATTCAAAGCATTGCCTGGTCTTGCGGTATTCCTCTTTCTCTTTGTCCATACTTGCCTTTCGTGCGGTGGCTGATATGTCCATGGTGTTTGGATCACAAGGGGGAAGATGCTGTCGCGCCGGTTGTTGCTGATTTCCTTGGTTGCCTTGTCCTCCTTGGTTGGGTCGACGCCAATAGAAATTGCTGAAGGGTCTGTTGCGTTGCAGTTGCCCTCCTCTGTTTGGCTGCTGCAAGTTGGCACCATAGTTTCCTTTGTAGGACTGGATTTTCAGCCAGCTGCACTGATGCCTCTGTGTAGCTTCACGCCACTGCATGTAATTTTGCGGGTCTTCTTGGTGGATAACGATTTCTATGAGCGCGCCAGGGAGACCTTGTGCAAATGTGCACATATTGGAGGGGTCATCGAGATCCATGCCGGCACGGTGGGCAAGACGTTCAAAACCAGCGATATACTCGTCGATTTTCCTGTCTTTCATCTTCCACTGCTTCAGGGCGTTCTGGGCCTGTTCTTGCTCAGCAAAGTTTGTGAATGCATGGAGGAAGTCCTGCATCATGACTTCCCAGGGCAAATGTCCCATGAGCTGTCATGGGTCCTTTTTGATGGCATCTAGCCAGTCATATTTCATTTCGGACCACCCATCGACCTGAGGTCCTTCAAGGAGAGACAAGAAGTAGGTGCACTTCTTGATATCATTTTGGGCGATAGTGGCGCCATCATTCATCAGCATGAATTGACGGAACTGGGTGAGGAAGCGGCGGGTACGGGAGCGATCGCCATGGAAATGATCAGGGGGATGCCCTTTGAGGTGGAGATATCCAGCAGATTGCATGGCTGCAAGAACCATCGGGTCTTCTCCTGACCCATCGGGTTGTCCAGGCTGGCGTGGAGGTCGGTTTGTGGTAGAAGAGAAGATGTTTTCATTGTCTTCTGGGTCGTTGTCGGGGAGAGGGGGAAACACCCAACTAGTGGTTTTCTTTGGTTGTTCCTTTGGTGTTTGCGTTGGTCCCCACGGTCCTGCCATGGTGTCTGTTATGGTCATGGCAGCGGTATCAGGTATGGGGGTTGGAGCACGAGAGGGAGGACGCGTGAGTGGTTCTTCTGTTGTACGAAGGCGAGCGTAGTCAATGCCCTTTAGTGGTGCATCGATGAGGGATAGACCTTCCCTTGCAAGGCAGTGAGCCTCAAATCCTGCTCTGCGTCGACGGAGCTCAAACCAAATGCCATAAATGTTTGTTACAGCGAGTCGGGCTCCAGGGAGTAGGACATAATAGCCTGTCCAGGGGGGGCCGTTCGATGTTCCGCTTACAAGGAACTGGGTGTTCACCACATATTCTGCAGGTACGGTGTCTCATTGTTCTGGCACGGCGTCCATGGGCAACTCAAGATTGCTCAGCTGTTCCGGGGTAGGAACATTCGGGAGGGCGCGAAGGCACCAATCGGTGGGAGCGCACCCCTTTCCTTTCAATCCGGATGGAGTCAACGTCATCATTTTATTTCTGGGGACTCAAGCAAGTGCAGGGTCCGTTGTCGTGCGCGAGCGCAGGGTTGAGGTACTGACAGAAGCAATAGTCAATCTTGACTTCCTTCGTCGTTTCGGGCATGCAAGGTGAAGCTCAAATAGAAGCTCGTTATAATGTCACAGTTAGACCACCGTGTCATTGTCGAAGTCGTGGGTGTTTATCGTGTACCCAGACATCACGTGTTTCGTTTTAGGGCCAGCGGTTTAGGGCAGGTCCTTAGCTTTAGGGCCAGTCGGTATGTTTAGGGCTGGTGTTTAGGGCCGGTTGTTCAAGGGTTCAGGGATCTCGGAGATTGACTAGATTGATAAGATACTAGCATGCACTTATCGTGGCACGAAGACAATAGCAGGGGTTCGCTAAGCAGCTCAGAGAAAAGCTCTTAGAAGTCGTGATTCTCGCACACACTGAGGAGAAAACCCAAAGGTCTGTATTCCACAGGATAACAAGCTTAGAGCTCGTTCTACAGAAGATACAGGTATATATAGGGGAAGGAAGGAGTCACTACGAGTCATGTTGGAACCGCTATGAGTCAGAACGAGTCAGGAGTGTCCAACGAGTCACCATGAGTCAGAAGGAAGGGAAACGAGGCAATAGGAGTCACGATGAGTCAGCAGGAATTGTACCGGTTCCAGACCAGCCACTGCTATATTGGAAAGAGGGCACGCGATAGCAAGAAGGAAAAGAAATGAAGAGGAAGAAGGACGATTCGTGACAGCCTCCCATTCATGACTGCCAGGGCATGCTTTAGTTCAACCCCCTTTGCATGCAATCGACATCACCCACCTTTGGGGCTGTCTTGGTAATAGTAGGAAAATTTACATATGGTTCTTGGTTTGGATTCCGATAGTCGGGGCCTATAGGGCCCAGCCCAGTAGCATAGAATGTCTGCAGGTAACTAGGACAATAAAGAGATTCAAAAAATAAAATAAAATAAAATAAAATAAAATGCACCTATGTCGACCTTGCACTCACTGTCATGCTTCTCATAACCATACACTCTTTGCATTCTTACTGGTTCTCTGACTCTTTTCCCCTACAATGCTACACAGGTTGTTGCTGGCAAGAGATACCATTCATTGAGTCATACTTTCTCTTTTTGATTCCATAGTTTACCAGACTGTTGTCTTGTCCTTGTGCCTCTTGCTGCATCCCATATAAAACTTGCCACTCACCTTTGTCAAAAGATAGGCAATTTTAGCCCCACTCTAACTCTACACACATGTGCTGCTTGCTTTTCTCTCAATCTTCAACTTGACCCAACTCTGCAACCAATCACCCTGGAACCCATACATTCCAATGTTTTTCCTTGTCTCCAAACTCTGTCTTGTCCTTTTCTCATAAAGTGACCCCTTGTCGTTTTGCCTTGCACCATGTCCAACACTCTTGCTCTCATCTCAGACTTGTGTGTACAGAGCATCTTGTGTTCCACCTCTCTGTGTATTGTTTCTCACACTCTCACAGAGCACCTCATCTTGCTGTCTCGAGCCTTCCCTTTTCTCATGCTCTCATGGAGTGTATTGAACCTCATTCCATTGCATGTCTTAGGTTTTCCAAAATGCGACTTTGGTCTTATCCTTATCTCTTTCTTTTTATTGAACTCATGCATGGACCTTGTGTCCTTGTTTTACCATGTTTCTGAAGGGGATGCAGGATGCATAAGGGGAATAAAGGGGAAGTAAGAGGAAAAGGGTGTGTGTGTGTGCAGCAGGTGTGGGCAAGAGTATGTGTATGTGTGTGTGTGTATGTGGTGTAGGTGTATGTGATACAATATAATATACAGTGTGGCTCCATTTGGGGCTACACAAAATAAAAGGGGTTGTGATAGAACTTGACAGCAAGTAACAGCATACACACAGGCTCCAACTGCTAGTTAAATGAAAGGGGGATGCAGGCACACATGTGGAGAGTTTTTATGGTGACTTATGGCTTGGGTTATTGCTCAGGTGGACAGATAGCAGCTAGGACACAGAACTGGGGATGAGTGTGGCAGTACATCAGCTTGGATTGTTGTCAGGTAGTTGGGCGAATGAGACAGAGACAGAAAGAAAGGGGGGGATCAAAGCCTGCTGTTCCCAAGGCTGCCATGCAATTTTATAACAAAAGACACAAGGCCTGTCTACTTACAGTCTAGGCTACTAGTCCATAAGCAAAACTAACCAAGACATCTGAACAATAAGAGAGTCGCATGCTCACTGCCCTGTGGCATCAGGTATGTTGGGCAGTGCTCAAATTGCATGTTCTGAGCCCAGCACATTCAGGTGTGCTACATCTCCCAGGGGGTTTATGATACTGACTGTCCTCAGTCAGTCCAGTTCTGAACAGTGACAGGTTGGTGTGACTTGAGTCAGCACAGGGGATGTGTAGGTGGTTGATGACTGGGTGTAGTAGAGGCAGTACAGGTGGCTTGTATGATATTGAGGGGTGAGGCAGTGAAGTGCTGATTGGGCAGTATGGATGGATCTTCAGAAGTGAGTGACAAGTAGTATTGATGATCCCAAGGGAGTCTCTTCTAGGCAAGGAGCATAGGCAAAGAGAGTCACTGACTCACTGAGGGTAATGAGAAAGATCAACTAAGGGGACAAGACCAGTGGCTGGTAGAAAGACACTACCCCTTGTGGTGGGCTCCATTTGTAGTATAGACATATTGTCATGTGTATAAGTCTGGGCAGGTCTGTTATCCAGGTAAAGGTCCAATGTGTGTCTGCATTCCTGAAGGGGATGTGGGATGTGCAAGGGAAATAAAGGGGAAGTGAGAGGGAAAGGGTACATGTATGTATATACATACATGTAGGTATGGATGAGAGAGAGAGTATATGTGTATGTATATATGCATACGGTGCAGGTGCATGGATATGATACAATATACAGTGCGGCTCCATTTAAGCCTGCACAAAATAAAAGGGGTTGCAATAGAACTTTTTTTTTTTGTTCTTTTTTCTTTTTTGGATTCAATTTTATAGTCCACAGCATCTAGCTACAAGACTTGGTACAGGAGTGCTTTCCATATGCTATGTCCTACCTACTACTGAAGACATAAGAAGGGCCCTTAGGCGACCCTAGGTCCCTAACGCACAGGCTCCTGGGCCTGTACTACCAATAATGGCGGGACACAAATTCATCTGCAGCATCAGTAGGTTGACAAAAAATGAAAGCGACCCCACTGGGAGGTAGAGATAGGATGGGGGAAAATGCCACACATAAGAGTTGCAAAAAGGTGCGTTATGCTCAAAAAAAAGGGGGTGGAGGGGAACTGTCTAGGGACGATGGGGAGGGGGAGACAGGGGGGAGGGTAGTCGAGAATGGCTTATGACTCTTTTTTTTTTTGAATCGATTTATTTTATACCTAGCACCTGAGTATATACACACAGCACTCACCGACAAACACTAAGCTACCTGTCTGTACGTGAATCTTGGGCGATGCACGCCTCAAACCCCTCCTACAATCCCAGAGTATCGCCAACCACTGACTTACCACGAAGGGCAGCATCGCAAAGCATGCATCAGGGTGCCTTTTACCTCCTTGAAGGGGAGAACGGGGGCTGCGAGATGCTGTTTAGGGATTCGAACCCATACAGTTGACCCTCACAGAGGCGATGGCAGGAAGCAGTCAAAGAGGGAGGGGTGAGATGGAAGAAGACAGGGCCACCTAGCGGCCGGTGAATGGCTTAAAGGAGTGATTCAAAGGTGAACATTCCAAGGAAGGGGGGGACAAAAGAAGGTAGGGCCCTAATCGCGGCGAGACAAGGAAGCCCAACCAGGATAGGGGACGTTATGAGGCGTAGCGGCAGAAGAGGTCGCCATGATGTGGTTAGCACCAAAGGCAGAGACTTCAATCCAGTCGGAAGGGGGGTTCGCGAGGTCCTCAGCATGAAAACCGACAAGGGAGCCGGCCGCGTTGAGGATGTAAGTCCTGCAGGTGTTTGGAATATTGGGAAGAGTAGGGGGGAAGGGCCGAGGAGGCCCAAATGCCACAGGAGGGGTGGGGGCTAGAGCCGAGGGTAGGAGAGGAGGAGGGGGGCCCATGTTCTCAACCTGCGCAAGCAGGGCACCTTCATAGTTAGCAAGGTCATCAGCAGAGACATGGGTGAGCCGGGCATGGCCAGCGAGCCAGCAGCGCTCAGTGATCCAGTCCCGCCAGTCCTGCGGGAGCCGGCCAGCCTGTGTGCCTTGACAAGGGGGCAGAGAAGAAGGAAAAACAGGGGGAGAAGAAGAGGGGGAAGGGGAAGCGGACGGGGGGGAGCGTTTGACCCCCAAAAATGAGGGAGAGCAGGAGGGCTCTAGCCCTGAGGGGGACACGGGGCCTACTGTGCGGTCGGATGGGGTCGGAGAAACCCTGGGAGAAAAAGAAGCCCGCCCAGAAGCCACATTAAATCCATCACCTGCCGGCTCCTCTGAAGAGGGGTCCCCATACCCAGGCACGAGGCCAGGGCTCAGGGGACCAGGTGGGTCAGGTTGTGACAAGGCGACAGGAGAGGGGGTGTTGATGGCCATGGCGCCAACAGGCTGATCCCCACCCTCCTTAGGCTTACGAGTCTTCCGCTTGCGGGGCATGCGAACGC
>Ga0307510_10008710_pt1 | contig 12085 bp, 19 predicted proteins | sample 12_EM_MG_FD_207224 | JGI IMG/M metagenome (GOLD analysis project Ga0307510, IMG submission 207224) | Populus trichocarpa ectomycorrhiza microbial communities from riparian zone in the Pacific Northwest, United States - 12_EM | ecosystem: Host-associated > Plants > Roots > Unclassified | place...
GTTGGGACGTCGAGCTCGAACTTCTTAAGCTTCTCCTCCCAGTCCATGACTGACCGATACGTAGGCAACAGGGTGCTGAAACATTGATCCCACATGTGACCGCTAAGCCTTCGAAAACGAGAGTGATACAGAAGATAAACTAACGCGCAGATAATCAGCAACGGAATCAAAAGAGCACGCAATCATGCTCACGGGAATCGGTAGGCTCCTCCACTGCTTTACCGTTCAAGTCTGGAGTATCGACGATGCCGGCTTGATCCAAGTTCATAGGGAGAGCAACATCAAAGTGCTGGTGACAGAAATATCAAGTTCTCGCTGAGGATTGGGGCAGAAGGGACTAACTTGTTCAGAGATTATGTACGGGCGGCGGTATTCCATACAAAAAAATCTTAGTGAGGCGTCAGCGGTGCTAGTAGCTAATGAGTGTGGACAAGCACCTGTCAAACACGAATAGCGTCCCTAATATGAGTCAGATAAAAGTTCCAAAGATTTGAGAAAGGGACTCACACCACAACCGCCTGCGGATTTCCGCATCATCTGGTCGCATCCGCCACGTGGTAGTACCATCGCGGTTCAAGGAAACTAGTAAGAGGCTCTGAGTGTGAAAAAGTTGCCATTATTTAGGGTACCATACGTGTTTGTGCCATCCGAACGGCGAATCCAACGATGTACCAACTTTCGCCCACATTCGCTTCGTTCTGTGTGAGAGGTTGGTGCTAGAATTCAGGCAAGACAGAGAACTAACCCATTGGTACATGGCAAATAAGGCGAGTGCTTGGATGCGTTCAAGTGACGAAATCGGATAATCGTTGCAGGCAAATAGCACGGAACGCGAGAGATCCACTAAGCGTTGCTGCAGGACCTTCCTCCCAGGTGCGTAATCAGCAAACAGGGTATCCTGTTTCGTTCCTTGAATACAGGCACTCATGTAAAAAATCAAGTGGGAGAACGCACATCGTCATCGGTTTCTGGTAAGAACTGCAAGGCCGTCGCGCAAGTGATGGACAACAAGGCGATAAAATCGAGAGTCGGCGGCAACTCGCCGGACGAGAACGAGCGGTAACAGCTCTCGAAACATGGCCGATGGATGACGGAAAATTGCCAATGAGCCGACGATTTATCGAAGTAGTAAGAGAGCAGGAACGCCGTGATCTTCTGGTTGGGGAAGTGGTGTTCGAACTGCGATACCGGCGGCGGGGTCACAGAACCGCGGAACTGCCGACACGAGGCGGGTCATAAAGGAAATGCCAATGGGAGGAGAAGGGACATACAGAGAATGCTATGCCAGCGAATGCGTATTGGCCATCTGGTGCTCCTGGTTGCGATAGCTGATTGAGGGCCGTGGCAGCAACTTGAACCGCATTTTCACCGACTTGAGCGGGGGACCTCGAAAAGTCGAAACTGTCGGGAGGTGGTGTAGATACGGTGTTGTTGCTCGCATTGGGATTCTGCAGCTCCTGTAGGAGGGAGTCTAGGCCAACAAGGGCATTTGGATCGAGATTGTTCGCAGAGTCCGAGCCATTCAATTGCTCCTGGTTTGGAACGCTGCCGGCGGGCTCGGCATTGTCTTGTATGGGCCCGGATTCGGACCCTGACAATCTGCACATGGTACGTGAGACATCGGAGCGATTCGGACGCCGGTTGGCCGCGAGACCGCTGGGATCACTCACTTGCGTTTTTTGGCCTCCTTCGGTTCTTCATAGGTGCAGGCATCTGGACAACCGCGATTCACGCTAAAAGAGTGGGTAAAAATGAGCAAATACAAGCATAGGCGACAAAAACTACGGGTAAGCGTACCATCTAGAACAAGGGTGGCCGCGATCACACTGCGAGAAGGTTAAGGCAGTATTAACCTCAAACGATTTAACGACTAGCCTGCTGCTTCCTTTTGTGACATTCTACAAAGTTATATTAAACCTCAAAGAACAATCGGATTCGATAAAAGAGTCGTTGCGCTCACGTTGGCAACTTCTACATATAATAAGTGAATTAAAGTTTATAGCGTCTACTAAGTGAGGCTTACAGAATGATTCGATTTCGTCTTAATTTGCGTCTGGCACTAGTAGACTCTTCTGGAGAAGCAGTCGAAACAGAAAGCTCACTCATCCCCGACGCAAACGCCGACGAGGAGGCGGTTGCAAACGGTCTTGTAAGGGTGACACAAGTCTGCTTAACAATACAAATGATGGTCGGCGCCTGTAAACACCGATGACTCGATTTCATCGTGACCAGTCCCTTGGACCACTACATAGCTCTGTTTGCCTTATTCTGTATGTACATGTACGGTCACATGCGGTGAATGCAGGAGCAGGTGACATCAGGGTGAGGCCACAAAGAATCACATGCTATTCACGGTGGTCAGTAATGGGAACATGCGACGAGAGGTGAGTCCAACTGACCCGTAAACGAATTCGACTTCGTCTACACCCCCACCTGATGGGAAATTTCCCAGCCCATCTCTAGGAACGGGACCTAACTCCTCCCCTTCGACGTCATTATAATCTACGTCATCAAGCCCAAACGGTAAAACGGGCCGCAGCTTATCTGATCCCGCCGATGAACGCCGCGCACCCGGCCCCGCTGGTGACTTTGTGAGTGCAGCCATGGTTTTTGGGCTCATATGCTTGGGGTCCAGTCAGTATACAGCATAGCGTGATAACGGATTGCACTCGTCACCTCCCAGTTATTCAAGTTCTCGTCAGCAATTTCTCCACCCTCGCGGCCAATGTCGCGGCTTTCGTCGCCTAGTTCTCCGATTGATACGATGCTTTCGCTATCACTGATTCCATCCGCGATTTCTGATGCGAGGTCAGGGAGTCTGTGCCACCGAGAGGTACCACTAGTTTGGCCCTCCACGCCGTGTGCATGCGACGGGCCGTCTGACCATCCGAGATCCGACAAATACTCCTCATACTCTTCTTCAAAAGCAATGTCTTCGGTAATATAAGGGAGGAATATGTTCGTATCTGGCGCGTGTGCGCGGAGGGGTGGAAACACGTCGGCCTCGACCACGTTCGGTGTGCCCACGGGACGCAGAAGACCGGATAACTCGGGACCAGGATGTAGACCCTCGAGGCGATGCGACAGGCTCACAGATCGCCTGTGTGCTTGACCGTGCGCATGCACGGCTTGCTGGCCATAGCGTTTGGTGTTATCTGTATCACGATTCGTCAGCAAGTGTAAGCGGACCACCCGGAGCCTGGTAAACATACAAAATTTGACGAGTTGTCGGAGCGCCTGCTCCTGTGCCTGAAATGAGTTTGTCTTTCATACTAAGGGTCACAGCATCAAATTAAAATAAATTTTGCACCTGTCCTTCTCCGAGGTCATCCACCTCATTGCCTGTGAGCCATTCGTCGCGTAAATCAGGCCGACAGTTGAGGTAGATCGACGTAATGACCTGCATATTCGCTAAGAGCTTGGGTTAATGATGCTGCGTAACCGAATCGGTTGGAATCACGCACTCTGCCGCCATCTACGCCCGCTATAAGGAACTTGGCTCTTGATTAATTTAAGGATATGGAGTTGCAGCAACGGGTGTTGTACTTTGAGCACACGTTTGAGAACGGCCTATTAAAATGTGGCGGAATTGTAAAGAATGCAAAAATAACGCAGCAACACAGCGGTACCGTGCTCTTGTATTGAACGAGCATTCGGATACGATGCGAACGATGTTTCGAGAGCTTCTGCATGACTTTGGCAAAGTTGATTGTGAAGAAAAAGTTTCGCCAAGAGAATTCAGTAAGCATGTCAATTTCCTCGTGATTCATGGTCCCATTAGGCAGGACGGTGGTCCGCGTCACAGTGCGGCGCGGAGGGCTGAGCATGTTATCCTCCACCCGGCTAAGTTGGGGACTCTTCGAGAAGTGGCGAAGGCAATATCGAAAGAAGCTCATCGATTAAATCAGAACATTGATACGTTGTGTGAATAATGGGGGTGACAACGTACTTGTTATCGGGCGAATCTGCTCTAGAGACAACCGTCATCGATACGTCTTGCATCCCAAACATTTTCATGACAAGTAGTAGACAATTCGTATCAAGCAAGAGTTGGCCGAGATGATGGAACTTCATGACATCTAGGACAATCACTTGAGCCGGTGAGTACCCTCAGTCGAGTACACGAACCCACGCGAGACTTTGAACCACTTTAGGGTAAGTAACAGGATCGCAGATACGGCCTTGGTTGTGATCTCCCGATGGCGGGTGACGTCGATCTCGTCAAGCGTGGGGGGATGCAGCGGCGGTTGTTGTGGATCCTGAGCTAAAGTTGTTATTAGCACCGGTATTATAACAAACTAATGGACGATACTGACGTGAAGATACTCCAGGCGGAAAACTTGCCGAATTGGCGGATGTTGGTGGTTGACCCGGAGAAGACGCAGACACGATGGCCAGGAGAAGCTTCAATAGAACAAGTACCCAATTGGAGAGCACTGGGAGAATAGTGCTCTTTGACCTCGTCAGACAGGTGCATGCGCGCGATGGAGCAGAAACATACGTAAATCTGCTCTACACGCCGCAAGCGCATCAGGTCTTCTCTCTTGATTTTGAGCCTGCGTTTTTCGGCGGTGGAATCTGCCGCTTTCATCGCAGTCTCCGTCTCAGCAATCTTCGCGTCTAAAAGAGCCATATCGGGCAAGACATCAGTTTCGGCTTCTCCGACGTTCTCATTCTAATGGCCCGGGAGGTGGGGGTCATTAGTCATTGCACAATTGAAGTCGGCATCCACCTACGCTCAGCTTCATCTTATTCAGAGCTTCTGTGATATCATCCGTCCCGGAGAGGTGTTCTAGCCCACTTTCCGAATGAATGTAATCTTCACGAGTACGCCACATTTGCCATAACGCTACGCTGACATACATATGTTTGCCGTAAAGGTTCTCTGCCTCCTTGATTGCAAAGGGGACGAGTAACATGTCACCGTCCCTGCCTCTCGTCCTTGAGAACGGAAACAGGAACGGACGAGAGGGATCTGTCTGATATTGTTGCTTCTTGGGCTTGGGCGCTGCGGGAGGTGGAGATGGCGCGGGGGTAGCAGGTTGGGGCATTGGCCGATAACCGGACGGGATCTGTGAAGAGCCGTGTAAACTGTGAGAGAGGCTGAGCGGTGCTGGTTGAGTATCGTGTTCATCATGATGGTAGTGATGTCGGACAGGAATAGGACTATATGCTTCAGCAAGCTTGGAGATTGGAGGGCGCACAGCAACAGGGATTGGTTGCTCAAGAATGTTGGCACCGGGGAGTGTCGGGCCAGGGTTCGGAGGAGAGAAAGATGGATATTTGACAGTGGCTTCGTCATGGAAAGCCTCCATGTCCAAGGGTGATGACTTGATGGGGATGGCTACACCATCTCATGATTACAGCAATAAACAGGACATCAACTCAGCACAAACCTTCTTCCGGAATGGGGGCTAAGCCTGCCAATTCACGAGAGACTTTCTTGACTCTCTCGAGATCACGAAAGCCGCCACAACAAGACAGTATCGTCTTCCAGAGAACCAGGAGTAACTTACTGGGGGGTGAGAATAAGAAATGAGAACAAAAGGGTCAGTACGTACCTTCTTCACCGGGTAGCCCTTAGCACTTTTGTCTCGAAGGCCCGACACCACATTGAAGAAGTAGACTGGTAGCGGAGGATCCATGCTCACTGTAGGACATTCGAGAAAGCTCGTTGCTATTTTTAGGGGACTGAGGCTTACTGAGCTCGTCTGCGAAGTCATCATGGCCTTTAAAGACTTCGATCAAGTGGTAAAGCATAGCAAGATAGACGGATATTTCCGTGATGATTTCTTCCATAAGATCAGACTTTTCTTCGACGCCAAGTTGAATGCGTGTAGCGTCGGCATCGGAAAGGGACCTGGAGCAAAGTCAAGTCAAATTAAGGAATCACCCCCAGAGATATAGGCCAAACCAGAGGAAATCATGCTTCGAACTGGCGATCTTCATTGCCTCCACAATGTTACTCAAGCCATTTGCGTCGCGCACGATCTTACAATTTTCAAAAATCCAATGTAATTGGTGCTCAGGTGACGTGGTTTCGGCGAAGGTGCCTAACACGTGTGAATGTAGGTTTGTGCCTGCTGTGAATGCATAGTCACCGACCTTGCAGTATGTACAGCAATCTGCGCGCATTCGTGAACCTGATCTCGACGTCCATGTGTTCTAGGCTCTCGAGTAGAAGTTCGACATGTGCTCTGCGCTTTTGCGGCGGACTCCTGGTCCATTCTTTCCACAAGGGAAGTTTAATTGATGAGGGAGATTAAGCAAAGACAAAATACACACAGACCTCCTTGGAAGGAGCCCTCCCACGCCTTTAAGTTCTCGGCGGCTTGCGGCATTTCCACGTAGGAGTAAAATTCCTCTATCTCGTTGAGGACGGTGTCTTCGTCATCATATTTAAAGTCGTAATAACATTGCTATGCGAGACAGGGGGTATCATGACGTGTAATTCGGGTTGAACGGAGGAGGATGTACGCGCCTTTGGCTTTGGGGCCGAGTTGACCATAGCCTTGAGCTGGCCAAGGGTGATTGAATCGAGGTCATTACTCTGCGAAAAGGAGTTGATCAGAGATGGAGCGGATATATGCGCGTGTGGCAACTGACCATGATGAGATGAGGATGATACGCAGAGGGGCGTTTTTCCTAAACGGGAAGGCTTGTCCATTTTTTGCCACGCAAGGAGTTTGAAACTGTTCTGCTCTGTTCCTGTGTGCCGCCGTGACTCGGATCTCGTCTCTCTTTGTCTCGGTCTCGGTTCTCTCTCCATTCCCCCTCCCCTTTACCTCCAACCACCACCTACTGCCAGTCTTCTCCCATCCCACTCGAGATTCTGGCTCTTTTTTAATCCGACCTAATCTCATAGGGACGGTCCACACAAAAAGGCACGCCTTCGCTGCGCGTTCGCCGTTCGTCGACTCTGCTTTCCCCCCTCCCCTCCCTCATTTTCTCTCTCCCTCTACACCTCTTCGACCTTTATCTTACGACTTGTATCACGACCTCACTTCTTTTCTAGCCTGCTTTGGCTGAACCCACTTGGGACCCCGCATTGCCGTCAGCCCCACTACCAACTTCGGGCATCGAGGGCTCCTTTCAATTTTTTTCTCCTAGCGTGCAGATGCCCGTTCCCGTTCCTCAATACTCCCGACCTCCAGCACATCCAGTATTCAAGCAAGACCGTTACCCTGGCGACCTGAACTACCCTCAGCCATCGGCTCTCCCCACTTTTACCACTTCCATCCCTCTCCCACCTCCAGGTCTGCCCCCGTCTTTCGGCACGAGAGAAGAGTGGATCAGTTCCCTGCCACTGTGGCGCCGCAACAAGCCGCGTCGCATTTGGGAGGAGGGTGATTTGCGGGTTGCTATCGATCCTGACATGCAGGATTTTCCCAGCGGGTTGATTCGTGCGGGAAACGCACATATCATTAAAGGAGATCGCGCGCAAGCGTGTATTCCGCCCCTTTTGACTCTTTACCGAGTAGAGCCAACCCCTCCCCCCCATCACCTACAGGAGCTCGAGGAGGACGTTGACGAGATAGGCTCTGGCACTCTTGACTACGACATCGAAAGTCAGTGGAGCGGTGGCACGTCCCATTCTGAGGACCTCGCTGAGATGGAAATCGATTCCACCTATGACCGCCACCAACTCCTTTCCGCCGTTGGACGTGGGCCTCTCCTTGCCAGTGACGTATTCCTTCGACGCACTCACCTTGATGACTCATACTCTCCCCCCTCCGAAGAAGGCGCATCGTCAGAACCTGCTCCCGATGAAGATCCGGTTTCAAGCCCCCTCGGCCCGATTACTCCTTTCGGTGTTTTCGTTGACCGCGCCGTAGCCGCTGCCCACTTTCCTGCACTGCCTATCGCTGCTCCTTTTGAGCACGATTCTGTCCAGTATGGTGTCCGGCCCCCTGTTTCCACTCTTCAATACGACGGTACCACCAACCAGCGGCCGGATATACCGTCTGTGCCGGATGTTGTGCCGATGCCATCTGCTACCCCCTCATACAAGAAGATCGCAGATCCTCTAGCTGAATGGGTGGCCACTTTCATCTGGAAGGTTTGCACCACTGGCATGTGTCTTCACACACAATACACGTATGTTCATGCAGTCTCAATATCCCTCCACACCCCTCACATCATTCACAGGGACAGTCCCACTCAGCATACGCAACACTCACCCCCTCCACCTCCATTTTTGGCCAGCACCATCCGCTCCCTCCTATTATCAACTCTTCTACAGCCCTCCGCTGTTCTCTTGGCTGCCTGGTATATCGTCCATCTCCCTGTTCGTTTTGGCCATGTCTCTCTCAGGCCTGACGCTGTAAAGGAGGTACGCTTCAGACTAGAACTTTTTGGTCTTGGTGAATGGCAGGATTCGAGCAGCTTTCAAGCTGCTGAAGTCCATGCACCGTTCCGTCTTGTCCTTCTCGGATGTATGCTCGCGAATAAGTGGTTGGACGATCACACATTTTCGAACAAGACTTGGTATGTGCTTCGTGTCTCCTCCCATTACCGACACTGACCCATTCGATAGGCAGACTATCTCTGGGGTCCCGATCCAGTCTTTAAATCGACTTGAGAGTCTGGCTCTTGATATATTCTCATATGACCTTTCCATCACGCCTAATGAATGGAACAAGTGGCTCGTTCAAGTCTTGGCATACCATAGGTCCCTATCCTCGGCACCCAGTCCTCAGCTGATTTCGCGCCCATCGTCTAACCCTCACTTTATTGTGCGAAAGATGATTGAAGATCTCCTTGAGCCTGCATCTCGCTCGTGCAATGGCATGTACCCCAAATGTCAACCCCAGCCGGTATTCCTGGGTCTTGAAGAGAGGCGCCGCTGGAGATTGGACCCGACGAGCGCTGAATCGAGTTCCGAGGCATTGGAGATCGATTTGGATGAAGACGGGCCACTTCGGGAAGAGTATATGCCAAGACGACGCGTCAGTAGGAATGGCTCTTTCCGGAAAGTCAACGGCAATACGATCAACGCTCCTTTCGGGTTAGAACGAGGGATCGAATGGGAGCGTGCGCGGGAGATGCAAAGGCCTCTTCCGCCACCGGCCAAGTGGAGTCCTGCTGCGGATGAGCCACTGCGGCGTGATGTGATTAGAGAGCCGGCTCACTATGTGGCGGTGCAACCACCACCAGTACCTCCACTCATGATGATGCCTCAATACCCCTCGAGCGGTCAGGGAATGGCTTATCCGCAAGGATGGGGTACTGGACCTCCGGCATACCATTTGCCTCCGCACCCGATGTATGGTCGGCCGTATGACTATAGCCGTGTACGATCGGTATCGGTTGTTGATGGTAGGCAGCACCACTTGCAGGACGGTGGACACTGGCGATCACAATCTCAAACACGCATCGAATATTCGTGCAGCTCAACTGCCCCCAAGCTACCCTACCAGATTCCCGGACTGTGTTGGACTGGTGCCGAACAGTACGGCTACGACGCTGCGTATGGTCAAGGCTTTGGACATAGGGTCGTCTTCCCCCAGTATGGGCCACAATGGGTCGGGCACTGACCTTGCTTGCATCACCATTCTCATGACATTACACATCATACCTCAGTTTTCAGCATCGGCACTTATCTGTTTCGCCACTTGTCACATATTCGCATCGTCCCTCTTCTAGGCTTCTGTTTCATTTCAAGGCTTGAAGGCAATAGGCTGAAACCACTCCGCCCCAGCTGCAATAGATGACCCAGCTTTGTTCGCATCTTTCAGTCCAGTCTCGGCATTTATTTCTACTCTGCTTGCACCGTAATAACTTCCGGTTCCTTTCCATCATCAATTTTGAGGACATTCATCCAGTCCCTCTGCGGCCCGGCTCTTCCTTGTCTCACCACCTCAACACTTTTCATGTCATTTATCTCCCTCATCGCGCCATCCATCTCCCCGACTTTCGTTGCCCGCGGCTGCTTGCCGTCCGCTCAACTCGTTCGCACCACAGCCGCACCAGTCGGACATATTTGTGGCCCCCTCTCACGCCGTAGCTTCTGGTGCAGTTGCAATTGTATATGGTTCCCATTGCACGCCCATTTCCAGCGTTTATGCATCGTGTTTCCTTGTTGATGTGTTTCCGTGTGTCTCGCTTTCTTCTTACGATGCGTTTGTTTCGATCGAACTCTCTTATTGCATAATAGCGATCCGTCTACCAACACGGAACACCCTCCCCCTTGCTATTTGACTTTTCGCTATTCCGGGTCTTAATTTTCCCCTTGCATCTCTTTCCCTCCTTTTGAAACACCACAAAAAAAAAACTTTTTATCACACCCAAAAATGCAAGTCGTCCCTACCCTCGACATCCTTACCGCATCCGGTCCTTTCACCACTTTGCCGTCCTTACCTGATTACTCAAGTCACGGTTTTACGATACGCCCATCTGTTTGCTCGGCGATGACGCCTCTTTCCCCCTTCGTCACCGACGCGTATGAGTTCTATACAGTTGTCCTTTAGTAGATATTGGGGTCTTGTTCCCCGCTGTCACAAAATGGATGACAATTATGGCCAACCATGCGCGTGATTTTCTAACATTCCCCAGATCTCTTATTGTGAGACAAATTAACAATACAAGTTTGCTCGACCCTTCCAAGGAACTACATCACAATACTTCCACCGTGTTTCGCATTGTCCCTTCGTCTTACAATTACTTACGCACTACGATGAAAGGCACCTATACAACCACCTAGAATGAGTTAAGTGTCGGGAGAGACAATTGGGGATGCGTACCTCAACATCTTCTCCCTCTTCATCTGAAGCCATAACCTCTACAATAAAGTGGGTAACGTGTGCAGGAACGGGCTTCTTGGTGACGTGCTCGACGAGCGCGCTAAACTTCATTGGCAGACGTTCTTCGCTCTTCAAGTGTCGTGTAAGTCAGTGACACATGGGAGCACGACAACAATTGCCACGCACCTTTTTCTTTCCGACGAACGAACTCCAGAGCATGCTGACGCCCTGGCTGACCATGGAGATGTCGAGCTTGTGCTCCTTCTGGAACCACGTGATGATCTCCTTGAGGGTAGGATTATTCTCGAACACGAAGCGATCCCACAACGTCCACTCCGTCGTCCCGTACTTGTTTTTCTGGGCCGTTATCGGTTCCGAGAAACCGAAGAACGGCAGCGCGAGGTTCACAAACCCATTTTTGTAGTCGTCGAGTTTATTCTTGCCGTCGATGACCTAATGGGAGAAACCATGGGTCCATAAATGAACAATCTACAAAATAATGATAGGAAAATATCTTGCCTTGTATAGTTCTAGACAGACCAAGCCAACTATGAGGGAGGTCGTGGTAGCGATCGCGGGGATGATCTTTCCGGCAATTTGCTTGGTCGTGTGTCGATCGGCGGGGGTGATGCTGTAATTCATGGCGCGAAGGTTGGACCCAGCGGTGATGAAGTCGATGTGGTAATTGGTATCGTCGTCTTTCTCAAACTCTACGGGATTAAGGCGGAATCCAGCGAAGGATGATGGTGGAGGCAGGGACTTGGCAAGCTCGTTGGGATCAGAGGGGTCTGCAGAAATAGGTCAAAGATTTTAAGGGCATAAGATGGCTTTGGCTCGGACCGTTTCCTCCATTATCTACTGGCTCGTTCTCGTTCACTTGGATCTTAACACCACTCTTAGGTGTGAACTCAGGGACAACCACTGAGTCCGCAACCTTTCTGAAAATAGTAGGGTCTGTCTCTCCACGTAATCCGTAGTTGAACGCATGGAGGTTGGCCGCAGCGATGATGAATTGAAGGTGGGTGGGCTTGTGAAGAGTTAGCCTAGAACGCAAACCAATAATAACACGACACCCTCACATCACTCGGGTCGAATGTTAGCGGGTCCGGAGCACGCTTTGGGCTACTCCAAAATGGTTGACCACTACTCGTCACGGCATCTTTCGGGAGACTGTATAGCAATTGACGGATAGCGTTGTTGTACCTTTCCTCGAACTGTAACCGAGCCCAAACGATGCACTCGTCAAAGGTTATGGGCCTATTTTGAACCAAGTACGAGGCGATCTGCTCAATCTGCTCCTTCTGCTGACCGGAGTATTTGAGAGCGTTTTCGAGATAGCCGGG
>Ga0307510_10008712_pt1 | contig 12084 bp, 5 predicted proteins | sample 12_EM_MG_FD_207224 | JGI IMG/M metagenome (GOLD analysis project Ga0307510, IMG submission 207224) | Populus trichocarpa ectomycorrhiza microbial communities from riparian zone in the Pacific Northwest, United States - 12_EM | ecosystem: Host-associated > Plants > Roots > Unclassified | place...
AGACGGTCTTCTTTGTAAATATATATGCAAAGAGAACCTTTTTTTTTTCTTTTTTGATAAAAAAAATATATAGACTAAATCAATGAAAAGAATCTTAATTATTTAAACAAAAATTATTATGAACTTCTTTTTTTTTTTTATATAAAATATAGATCTCTAGTGCATTTAATTTTGGCTAAGCATGTAATATAGATCTCTTGTGCATGTAATTGATATAGTATAGATCTCTAGTGCATGTAATTTATGGATCTAACTTTTGAGTTCTAACCAATAACCATCACAAGTTTTGAACTCAAGAAAAATTTATTTACTGATTAAGAAATATTTGTTTGATAGTGTGTGCCTAAACGTTATACATATTTCAAGAGTGCAAAGTGAAAAATTCTTCTTTTAAAAAAAAAAATCTTATAAATTTCTAAGTTTTTTTTTACATGGCCAAAACATTATTAAACATGAAAAGATTATTGTTTTTTTTTTTTTTGAGGTAGATAAGGAGTTTCCCACAAAGAACTTTATTGAATTAATTCTCAATATTTATGTATCTCTCTGAAATCATTCTACAGTAGATGGAAATATAGCAATTTATTGCATGAAAGATCCTCATTTCCCCCAACAAAATATGTTCTCTTCTGGTCTTCTTTTGAATTGAGGATGAAATAAATGTCTTTGATGTTCCATTTTTCTCTTGTATTGATGCTAATTAATGAGGAAAGCAACTACTACTATGTAGTTCTTTCGAAATTCTTTCATTTGTATGCATTAATGAGCAAAAAAGGAGGGCTGGAGGGCTGTAGAGGTCGAGCACTTCCATCTCAAAATACAAAAAGGGCCTCATATGAAATTAAAGCAACAGCCAGATAAGAGTAGATGATCAAGGCCATAGTCATCAGTTCTCAAGAGTCATGCCAATGTCTAGTCTGGTCACTGGAATGTTACTTATGTTTGTAATGGTTTGCTTGGTGGGTTCGTTGCTACCACTGCTTGGTGTTCTGTGCATGGTTGAACCATGGGCTAGCTAGCTGCTATATAATATGCGGGTTTGTTGCTGCTTTGGTGTTGATTGGCAGCAACAAATTGGCCGAGACTTTCAACTTTGATGATCCATTAGAGGCTAAGCAATTACATGGTGGATGTGGGACTTGGGGTGTCATTTTCACTACCTTGTTTCCTTCTTTGGTCTCATTTTCGTTGTCCACAAACAAAGTAAAGCAAGCACATTCAACACTTATTCTAGATCGTGCTCATTGTTTTAATTGATATTGGTTTTATTTTTTATTTTTTAATTATTAAAAGTTTGGCTTAGCTTTATAATTTTTTTGTGTTTGTTTTTTATGAAATAATTCTAATAACATAATCACTCGAGTCATTAATTTTGAAGATTATTCTATTTTGATCAAGTTCAGCTTTATAATTTTTTTCTTTTTCTCCATAGGTTATCTCAAATCAAATAGTAGACTTGGATTTTTTGTTGTTTTTTTTTTAATTATTTAACTTCAGTTTTTTGTATTCCGGTATAATATGGCTATAAGAGATATAAAGAGCATGAGTTAAAGTTAAAGGAATAAATTTACAAGTTCAACTTTTGAATGTGAGAAAGTATTTGAATTAAAATAGAATTCATATTCAAAATGAAAGTAATGTGATAACAAATCCATAAATCAAAAAAAAGAATTCACAAAATCAACCCCCACAAGTTCAAAAGTTACAAAATAAATTGCACAAACTTAAAAACTACTATCTAATTATCAGAAGCGGGGCCTTTTCTGCTGCAGCTCCGAGAATGATAACGTTGTCTTCTTATGGGTTTTTTTACAGACAAGCTCTGGAAGAGCTCCAAAGTCTGCAGTATTATACTGATCGGGGAGAGGTGGCTCAGAAGAAGCTGGGGGGCATCACTGACTGTAGGAATGGAATTTTCCTCATTAACGTTCTCAGTGAATTCAGGCTGCTCTTGTTTTTCTCCAAGCTTTGCCAACCTGCTGAGCGATTCCATATTGAATTCGGGAAGCTCGATCCTTGGTCAGAAAATTAAAAGTGACTTGGGATATTTGGATGACCTTGGTGACAAGCACGACTTCAACATGTACCTCAGCCCTCCCTCAGAAAACTCAACAAGCTCATTCTGGAATTCCTTCGAGGCTTTGAAACTATTGATGCCTTCCACCCTTACTTTTTCTATAGCATCTTTTAGCCTGTTAGCTCAATTAGCTTTCAGATCATTTAGCTCCTTTTCGAGGTCTTCAATCCTGGACAATACTTCAGAGTACCTACTCTTGACGTGCTGATACCCCCTCTGAGTCTTTTCTAATGACTTGCTCAAAGTCTCCTTCTCCACCTCAGTGCATGTTGAGAAGTCTTGATCGACTCAAGCTGCTGCAAAAGATCAGCTCGTTAGACCATGATCGCAGCCTCAGTTTCCCTTGATACTTCTGAAGCAGTGTGTTATCAAGAAAGCATGAATATTAATGCATCAGTTGTGAGAATGTGAAACAACAAGTACATAAAAACAGCACTTACCACAGAAGTGTGATTGTATGAAGAATGAGTGTTCACGATGCTCTTCAAGAAAGATTTGATCTGATAGGATTTTTAACAATAAACGAATGCGCTTGTCCTGAGGATGTCTTGTATCTCCAACGATAAACTCATGAGCCTTGCCATCCAACTCTATAACAGTTGACCCTGGGGGTTTTTTAATACCTTTCTCCTTCATCAATCTCCTTATTCTCGTGACATCATCCCATCTTTGATTGATAGCATGTATATTAGAAAGCAGCACATAAACGCCACTATCATGAGAGTCTAACTCTACAAACCGGTCTAATATTTCTTGGGGGAGATCCGTATTCCCATTTTCCTTGCAAGCACTAAGAAGAGCTCCCATTATCCGAACATCAGGTGACATGGGCATAGCCTTTGTCAATTCCAACGCCTCATCCAAGAGTCTAGCCCTACAAAGTAAGTCCACCATGCATCCATAGTGTTCTAACCTCGGAGGAAGATTATATTGCTGACCTTTCATCCAATTAAAGTACTGACGCCCTTCATTGACCAAGCCACAGTGGCAGCAGGCTGTCAAAATGGCTAGAAATGTCACCTCATTTGGCCTCATGCCTACCCTAACCATTTCTTCGAAAAGTTCAAGTACCTTGTAGGCATGCCCGTGCATAGCCAAGCCATTTAGCAATGCATTCCATGTCAAAACATTCTTATGAGGCATTCCATTAAAGATCTGCATTGACATCTCTATACAGCCACACTTTGCATACATGTCAACCATAGCAGTTCCAATCTGAATATCCCATTTGATTGCCTTGCGGTCGATGTGCTCATGAACCCATCTGCCATAATCAAGAGCTCCAAGCCTGGCACAGGCTGAAAGAACACTGGTAAGTATAATCCCATCAGGCTCAATACCAGAGCTTTGCATATCCTGAAACAACTCCAAAGCCTCCTTGGGACAATTGCATTGCACCAATCCACTTATAATACTGGTCCAAGAAACAATGTCCTTCTCAGCAAGCTCATCAAATACTTGTTTTGCTCCAGGCAAACACCCACACTTCACATACATATCTATGAGAGCATTGCTAACCTCCAAACCTACCCCAAACGCACTCTTGAAACTCAACCCATGAATCCCCTTCCCTACACTCAAATACCCCTTTCTCCCACAAGCAACTAATACACTAACAAAAGTTGCAGCATTAGGCTCAACATCCATCCTCAAAAACAAACCCACAGCCTCATCAAACAAGCCTGCTCTCACATACCCTGATATAACACCAGTCCAAGAAACCACATCTCTCACAAGCATTTCATCAAACACTCTGCTAGCATCAACAAAACTCTTACAAACACTGTAAAAATGAACAAGAGAATTTTCAACATAGATATTACATACAAAACCCATCTTAATAATCACCCCATGAACCTGCCTACCCTCACCAATCCCCACAAACTTAGCACATGATTTCAATACAGCAGGGAAAGTAAACATATCAGGCAAAAACCCATCTTTCACTATCCTTCTATAAACCAAGAATGCAGTCTTGGGCCTATCACCAATAGCGTAACCAGAAACCAAGGCATTAAATGGAAATGAGCTAACTTTCCAATCATATTCACTCAAAAAATCACATGCATAATCAACAAAGTTAGGACCTTTTGCAAAGAACTCAACAACCCTGTTGACAACAAAGTCATTAGAAACAACCCCTGATGTTATCAACTGTGCATGGATTTTCTTAAAAGTTGTCAACTTTTTGCATCTCTGAATGCTGTCTAAAAGAACCCGTTTCAGAGAATGCTTAATCTTGCTCATATTCTTACTTCTTGATAACTAAATTCTCCTATGTGAAGAACAAAGAATGTAAGAAAAAGCCATTGATTTTTGCAAGCCAAAATATTGGAGTGAACATGTACAGAGGACACTGAAACTGGAGTTAACATTCGAAAATCAGTGACTATTGTTTAAGCAGTTGCAATTTGCGATTCAACAAATCAGTGACTATGGTGGTAATATTTTTTTGACAAATTTCAAAATTAGTCCTCCAATTACATGGTAAATTTTATTTTAGTTTCTAGATTATTCTTTTATTAATTGAATCTAAGAAAGTTCATAAGTTCTCGATTGCATTTTTCCTTCTAAACCCATCACATATTTTTATTGTGAAATTTCAACCCCTACATATTATATTTGTTTTGGTGAAATTGTTGAAAATTAAGAAATCCATTTGTTTAATAAAATATTATTTTGATGAATTTAAGCAAGGTGCTTGAGAATAAAAAATGTTTTTCATTAAAAATTAAGCTTAGCTCAATGCAGATTATTAATAGAAGCTCAATTCGTTAACTAACTAATATGGTGAATTATAATTAATTTTATTTGCGAGGTTATTTTAGTGGCTGCTAAATTTGATAATCTTTTAATTTATTATTATTATTATTATTATTTTGTTAAAAAAAAGCTTTTGAGTTCACATTATGTCTTTCTCAAATCCATAAAAAAAAAAAGAGAGAGAAATAAGTCATATCATGATACAACTCGGGGTTTGATTCAATAAAGAACGTGATTATTGGATCATCATATAAACTTCTGGATCATAGATTAATTTATTTATTTTTATTTTCTAAAATAAGTCATTTTAATTAAAATGAAGCATTTCCAATAAAAAAATGTAAGCTTGGTTTGGTTCTTTGTTTGATTATGATATATAGCCAGAATATTTCTCTGTCAAATCTTGATAATTAAAAAAAACTAAAATCATTTTGAAAATCATTGTAGTTTTAGATTCATTGTTATTATTCACTAGAATAATATAATAGTTTTTTTGCTTTTACATATAAAAATAATAATATAAACTTACAAAAGGTATTGAAGTTTTTTCATGTAGCTTAATTATCATTACTAAATAAAGCAGGAATAAATAATTATTTTTCCATCGTGATTGCATAATAAAAAGACTTCAAATACCCTTAAAAGCAAAAAATAAATAAACTTGGTGTCAAGGGATATTTTATTATTTTCATAATAGTTTTTTGGTTATTCTAATTAAAGATGAGAAATAATTTGGTATTTGATCAAATATAAAAAAATTATAAATATTTAAAACGCATAATGAAATTATAAAAATACCCTTAAAATAAAAAAAAATAAGTTTGAAGCAAGTGGTATCTTTGTTTTTTCACAATGATTTTCTTTTTTAATTTCATTTTTCAACATTATGTTTATTGGATATTACAATTTATAATTTTATCATTCCTTCATAATTTTTTTTGAAGTTATCTTGGTTATATTACCCAAACTATATGTTTAACTAATTAACTAAATTGACTCGAGTTTTTTTTTTTTCTAATTGATTTTTTTTTAATTTCAATATCATTTAACATTGGGTTGATTGTGAATTAAGCTTCCTGATTATTTTTTTGTTTCCTTTCTATGAGGTTTTCATTATCTCATGACTCGGGTCACATATTTAACGAGTTAAGATGGGTTGACTAGAGTCATTTTTTAATCGAAACTTTTTTCAAGTTCATCTTTCAACGCTTGGTTAATTGAGAATTGAGTTTCATAATTTGTTTTAATTTTCTCTCTGTTGAGTTATCTCGATTTCATGACTCAGGTCGCGAGTTTGCTAGGTTAACTTGGATGGACTTAAGTTTTTTTGTATTTTTTAATTTCATCATTCAACATTGAGTTTATTAAAAATTTAGTATTATAATTTATTTTGATATACTTTCTATAAAGTTATCAAGATCTCATGATCCAATATGTAAATTGATAAATTAACTTGAGTTAACTTGCATCAATTAAATAGATTACCATCCTAATATTTATATAAAAAAAAATATTTATCTTAATAAATATTTATTTTAATTCAAACTATATATTTGAGCTCTAATATGGGGGTACTGATATGATATGTTAGCATATTAAATGTTTTATAAATTCTTCAAAATGGCTTTTACATTTCTTCAAATACCAATTGACTTTGCAGTATAATATAATAAAAACATCATGTTTTATGTTTTTGTTGGTGAAGTGAGTGTTTGGAAATATAGTAATGGTTATTTTTTAAAGTGTTTTTTGCTTGAAAATGTATTAAAATAATATTTTTTTATTTTAAAAAATTATTTTTGACACTAGCACATTAAAATGATTTAAAAAATTCAAAAAATATTAATTTAAAGTAAAGAAAAAAATAAAATAAAATTAATTTTTTCAAAAATACTTTTGAAACACAAAAATAAACAGACAGGATACAATCATATATGTTTATATTTTTTATAAAAGTTATTAAATTCGCATGACCTAAGACTAAGTTTATCTAGTCTAATTTAAAATGATATTATTTAAAAAAAAATCAAATTAATTTTAATCAAGATTTTATCCATCAAATCAATCAAATTATTTCAAATTATTTCTAATTGGATTTAATTCAAAACTCGAGTATCAGCCCATCACTGCCAAATCAAGTTTACAGTGTTTTAATAGGAACCTACTATCTATCTGAGCTCCCCACTTTCATGCAAAAGTCAAATTAGTTCTAATCTGTTTTGTTTTCTTTTGTTTTCCTCTGTTTTCTTGCAACTTTTTAAAGTTTGCATATAAAGTGTTTTTAAAATTTATCAAAAAAGATAATGTTTACCTTGCTTTAGCCCTCGAGTATATAAAGTTGTATTCTTAGGGTGTGTTTGGCTTGGAGGTGTGGTGGCTTTTTGTCAAAGATACAATACCTTTTAAGCATAAACTACACCTCTAAAAGCTATAAAAACATGCTTTTTACTTAAAAAAAACACAAGCTACCTCCCATTCAAACACCCTCTTAACAGCAGGCCGCAACCCTAAACCTAAATGAACTTCCATACATGTGCATATGGCTAGTCCATTACACCTGTGAATATAGACATCAATTCCATACAAGTCTCAAAGCCAAAAATTATGAGTGAATATTCTCATCTCTGATCTTTTTTAGTTTTTTTTTTAATCTTAAAAATTATGATGTAATTTGTAATATTCTTAGTGAAAGATCCCTTTTAACATGAGAATGAGTTACTAACTTCGTCGTTAGTAAAAAGTTCAAAAAAAAAAGAGAGATATTTTTAATTTTTTTTTTTGAGATGGTATATTTGTTTTCTCTAAAAGCAAGTTCTTTATTAGGTGTTTTTACTTTTAAGGATTAGATTAAAAATTGATTACTTTATAATTACATCATATTCAAACAAAATTTAAATATGTTGTCACTAATAAGTAACGAGGTGATGTGTTTGCAACTTTGATTATAAGGTGTTATTTACTTTTATGGTTTTCCATATTTTGACTAAATTTCTTTTGAAATAGTTTTTTTTTTCTGAAATAATATTAAAATAATATTTTTTATATTTTTAATATGCTAATAAAAAAATATTTTAATATATTTTTCATTAAAAATCAATTTTATAACATACACTAAATCAACAATAATCAGAAATGAGTTTCTTAAAATCACAACACCTAAAAGTTCATTATTTTGGATTGGCTTGTAATTAAGATAATATTGATATAATTTATTTTGATTTAACTTTTATTTAAAACAACTTTGCTAATTAGCCCTCTAAAACTATATTTAAATTATAAGATCATACAAATTCTATTACAAAAATAATTAAAAAAAAAACTAAAAGATGAGGGGATTTTATTGTGCCTCTCCTCATAAAATAATATTCACTAAAATATTGTTTTTTTTCCTTCTTTTAGTTTTCTTTTAATTTCAATTTTATCTTTCAACATTAGGTTTATCGGATATTGCATTTTATAATTTCATCCTTCCATTATAATTTTTTTTTGAGATTATCTCGGTTACATAACTCGAACCATATGTTTGACTAATTAAATAAATTGACTAATTAAAATGTTAGAGTCATTTTTTAATCGAATCTTTTTTCGAGTTCAACTTTCAACACTAGGTTAATTGAGAATTGAGCTTTATAATTTGTTTTAATTTTCTCTTTATTAGTTTATCCTGATTTCATGACCCAAGTCGAGAGTTTGCTAGGTTAACCTGGATTACCTCAAGTTTTTTTGGTTCTTTTTTTAATTGATTTTTTTTAAAATTTCATTTTTTAACATTGAATTTATTAAAAATTGAGTTTCATAAGTTATTTTGATTTATTTTTTAGAGAGTTATTAAAATCTCATGTCCCAACATGTAAATTGACATGTCAACTTGGGTTGACCTTCATCAATCAAATATGTTATTATCTCAATATTTATAAAAAAAATATCATCTTAAATATTTATTTGGAGTCAAATTATGTTTTTACAGTCTATTTTGGTTATTTTTAGACTCGTCAAGTCAACAGGATAACATTAAATTAATTAATAAAAAATATTATACTAGAAAATACATTATTAACGGCTAGACATTGTTTTATATTAAAAAAATATTTGATCTAACCTGCAACGAAACACGAATCAATAATCTAGTATCATCCTATATCTTAAGAAAATAATTATTCTTTATAATTCAAATTAGTTTTCTTACAAACAAATGGATCAATGGAAGATATTATCACATTGATGAGAGTTTTAGAAATGAATTTCTCCTGATTATGGTAATAGGTTGAATTGATATAGCAAATTCAAAACTATCTAATTTTCAACCACCACAAATTCGTAATTTGAAAAATAATTATTAATTACTTACCAGCCTTGACCAAATTGAAAAAACACCGCAAACAGTTCATCTTCATCTTATCCAAGATAGGTCTCACCACGTGTCACAATCCCGTCCATTGATTCTTCTTCTTCCCCAAATTTATAATCTGGTTTGAGGGTCCCTCTCTGCAAAGATAAGTGGGGCTAGGGTTTAAAGAAATTTTTGAATTTCACAAAAATTAGAGTTGATTCCATCTGGGTTCATCAATATTTTCGTGGGTCCTTGTTAATTTTTTCTATTTTTTTCTCAATTTCTTGTTTAACCATGGACTCACCAACCCATCATCACCACCGTACCATTGAAAAAATAGACAAAGAACAGAGCATAACCACAGCAAATCTCTCTAGCCAACCAGAACTCAAAGACGAGACCTTAACAGACCCAGAAGAAAGCCAAGAATTTGAGGAACACAACAACAATAAAAGAATCAACAACGGTTCTTCTTCTTCTTCTCTTGTTTTACATCAAGTACAAAGAAAGCAACAGCAAGTGGTAATTGCAGCAAAGAGGAACAGAAAAGACAGGCACACAAAAGTAGAAGGTCGAGGACGGAGAGTTCGGATGCCAGCAACATGTGCAGCCAGGATTTTTCAGTTAACTCGAGAACTAGGTCACAAGTCTGAGGGTGAGACAATAAGATGGTTGCTTGAACACGCAGAGCCAGCAATTATTGCAGCAACAGGTACAGGTACAGTACCTGCTATTGCTGTTTCTGTTAATGGAACATTAAAAATCCCAACTGAAACACCAGCCAGAACAACAGCTGAAGCGGACATTGATGCTGATGGTTTGGTGCCTAATAAAAAACGTAGGAGACCTTGTAATAGTGATTTTGTTGATCTTGCAGAAGCCGCTCATCAGAATTCAGTTTCTTCAGGTTTGGCTCCTATTGCTAGTACAAGTCCACAAGGGTTGGTGCCAATTTGGCCAATAGGGACTCTTCTGTTCCCACAAGGGAGTAGTGTTGGTGTTGGTGAGTCTAATCAGGCTCAATTTTGGGCTTTTCCCGCTGCCAGTACAACTCCATTTTTTAATATGGCTGCTAAGCCTATTTCTAGCCTTGTTTCTGCTATGCAGCCTGGGGTCCAATCGGCTGGTAATGTTGGTTTTGGTTTTGGTGGAGGTATGTCACCTTCTAATAACATTGGGTCAATGAGTTCTTCAAGCTCAGGATCAAGTACCACGAGTGCTAGTACTGGTGGCGGCGGCGGCGGCGGTGGTTCACAAATGTTGAGGGATTTTTCTTTGGAGATTTATGATAAGAAGGAGCTTCAATATCTGGGCCATCCTGTGAATCATGATCATCAACAAGCACCATGTTCAGAATCTTGCATTTTGAGATGACTGGCTTGCGTTTAATCAACTTGGGGGGCCAACACAAATGTTAATGCAGTAGAGATAGTGTTTTACGATTAGGGAGCAGTTTTTTTTTTTTTTTTGTTCTTAGGTTCTAGGACAAGAACATGGTTTTTCTTCAGGTGTTGTTTATGTTATCTTTGTGGGATTTTTGGATATTAAGCTCTTTTGTCTTCACTTTGTTCTTATCATTGATTCATTTCTCCTGGTTCTTTATGGAAAGTTTGGTTTGGTCAGCCTATATGGTATGTTGGGAAAAGTTGAGCATTTTTAGCAAAAAAAAAAAAAGTGTGGTAATAATGTTAATTCTTATTAATATTAAAACATTTTAAAATCATAATTACAAAGTTGATCAATTTTGATGGATTAATTCGATGACACGCTAACTCACTCAAACTTGATTTGAATTGGATTTAATTTTAAATAAGTTTTTTTTATATCAAAACTGAAGCTCTATCTTCGAACTCTAAGTTAGATCTCGAAGAGTCTTACAAGCTTAAGATATCTTCACCAAATACAAGAAAAATCCCTGAAAGCAAAAAACACTAAACAGGCTTACATGAGGTTTGCCTTGCACGTGCAAGGTGGGTCCCACTGATTTTTAGGCATGTGGTGTTGATTTGCATAGGACCGATGGATTAATTAAAAAAAAAAAAACAAGGGTGTCGATTCTGTTTCCTCATGTCCGGGTGGTTATTGTTTACAAAACAGAACAAACCCAAATAAAATTAATCTTGTTTGGAGTCTTGTTCTGTTTCAAAAATTTCAGTCAAATCCCAGCTAGAACATTTCTGTAAAATAATATTAAAAAAAAAATCTATATTTTTTTTTAATTTCACTTTTCAAGATTTCTTAGAAATTGAATTTCATAATTTATTATGGTTTATTTTTTCTTATAGCTATCTTAGTTTTATGATTCATATCACGAGTTTGACGGGTTAACCCTGTTGAATTAATTTTTTAATTAGATTTTTTTTTCAGTTTCAACATCTTCAACATTTGGTTGATTATCAATTAAATTTTGTTTTTTGTTTCATCTTGTTTTCTATGAAATCATCACAGTTTCATGACACAGGTCACGGGTTTTACAAGTTAGCTTGTTTAGATTGATGTTGTTTTATGATCTCATGACTCGGGTTAATCTAATGTATTATCATTTCAGTATTATAAAAAAAAATTGAATTAATATTTTTGCTTTAAGTTATCATTGGTTCATACACAAATTTAAATTGATATATTTCAATTTAATTTCTTTATGATAGCTCCTTTAGATTCAACCCTCCATGGATCCAAACTCTCTGTATAGTTCAATTATGGGTAGCAGATTTGACTTGAGAACAAAACACCTCCCATACACTACCCTTTCTTAATTTATTTGTTATAAGTATAGTGTGACCGTGTTTTTTTAAAAAATTAATTTATTTTTTATTTAAAATTGTTTTTTTGTGTTTTTTTTTATCTATAGTTAACACTTTTGTTCATTGGAGGACTTGAATAGTGCTCTTGAGTAAACACTTTTGTTCATTGG
>Ga0307510_10008713_pt1 | contig 12084 bp, 4 predicted proteins | sample 12_EM_MG_FD_207224 | JGI IMG/M metagenome (GOLD analysis project Ga0307510, IMG submission 207224) | Populus trichocarpa ectomycorrhiza microbial communities from riparian zone in the Pacific Northwest, United States - 12_EM | ecosystem: Host-associated > Plants > Roots > Unclassified | place...
GAGTTTTTGAATGGAATTTTAAAATATAATTTATATAATTCTAATGATAAAAAAGGAGAGTTTAGTTTTTCTATTTTGGTGAGTAATATATATTATGTGAATAAAATTAATGTAGATAAAAAAAAAATACATAGAATCATTTAGATAGGTTATATTTTGATCTGATTAATGCAAAATCAGGTTGAGAAATTTGTTGCATACTTCTGTTTAATGAACATAATTATATATTTGGTTTATACTGCTGTTTATTTCGCTGTCCTCAATGTATCAAATATATAATATATATTACTCATTAGGTAAAAGGCCAGGCTAATTATAATAAATTTATGTGCTAGTAAAAATTCTAATTGCAAGGAATTGGAATTCTTCTAGCTTGGATGGCAAGGAGTGTGGGGGTACGCAAGTTCAGTTTTTGATGTTATATAAGCCATCGGTGTTTTTATTATTATTATTAATTAATATGAATGTTTGGGTTAATTTGCGTGAACCTCAACTAATTTTACTTTGAGGTTCGAACCAGTGATTTTTAAAAAATAAATCTAAGACCTGACCAGTTGAGTTATACCACTCAGAGTTCATGAATTTTTTTTTTATTTTATAGCAGTCGTGTAAATAAAAAATATTTATTTTTAAATAATATTTTTAATAAATATAATCTTAAAGGTTGTTGTTTTTTTATTTTATTTTATTAATTTTATATTTATATTTATCTTTAATATTATACTCGCGGCAAAGCGCGTATAAAATAGCTATTTCATATCAAAGAGTGTGAGATAGTCGACCTATCATTTTAGAAATGTCTCTGGTACTTCAGGAGTATCCACCAACCGTTACTTTATTTATTAATTGAGTATCCCATTAAATTTATATGTTTTATATGTAATTTAAAGAAATGGAAATAAAAAATAAAAATAAAAATTACATCAATTTTAATTGTCAAAGGGTGTGAGAGAGTCTACCTGTCTTTTTAGAAATGTCTCTGGTACTTCAGCAGTACCCACCAACCGTTACTTCATTTATTAATTAAGTATCCCATTAAATTTATATGTTTTATGTAATTTAAAGAAATGGAAATAAAAAATAAAAATAAAAATTACATCAATTTTAATACGTGGTTGTTGATATCAATATTATGAGTGACTGGATATAAATAATGTAGATGAAAGTAGTCTGTTACATTCTCATCATAATCTTTCATCGCTCCGTCAATAGGAGCGAGCAAATATTGATATCAAACCTATCCCTGAATTTATTGGAGCTGCAGATAGGCCACGACATGGCGCATCCTCTCGACTCGAATAGCAACTGGCCTTATCTAATCAGTAACTTTGCCGGAACACCCAGGTGACCACCAGCCCTTTGATTTGAACCCAGAACTCAAAACGAAGATAAAAAGAACCTGTCAATCCTCAGGATCACCCAAGACCCTTCATCATATTCAGCAAGACTTTGATCTTAAGCTCGTCCAGTAAACGGGTGATTAATAATTGGCTAAAAGAGTCGGTAACTTGATGCCTCGAGGGAAGGGATTTAGGGAATTGAGGGAGAGATAGAGGGGAGAGAAGTGAAATTGGAGGATAAAAGGAGAGCTTGGCCTAATTCATTAAGTGAAGCCAGCATTAATGTACACTATATTTTATATCCCTGGATTCTCAATGGCAAAGAAAACAGGAACTTTGAAGAGTAGAAATTGCATGAGAGGACATCTCAAAATGCTCCAAATGACTTCATAAATCAGTACCATGTTACATTTACACGTGCAATAATCTGGTTTAGGTCCTCTAGATTATCGGTAAGATCGACTTTGGAGTGATTTGATATAGAATTTGGACTTGAAGATAAAGAAGCGGTCTTCCATAGGCTTGATGCTTGACTTGACTTGATCTGATTTGTAAATCGTCTGAAGAGAAAGAAGCGGTCTTCCATAGGAGGAGACATGGCTTGATTTATGGAGATTTAAAGATTTACTTTGCATGGATATGAAGTTAACTGGTTTGATTTGACTTTATCTATAAAGATTTGGATATTTGAAGATTTTATTGCAGAATCGATTTGAAGTTACTTACTTTTAGAAATTTGGAGTGCTTAGAAGATTAGTGAGCTTTTTTCTCTCTTTGCAAAATAAATGACTTAATGCCTATTTATAATGATTTGAAGAGCAATTCACATCAAATACCCCTTATATCTCCTCCTTTCAACTTTATGTCTCGAGTAGAATCAGATTCTGGCTTTGTAAGAGCTAAATATACTCTCTGTCGAAAATCTCTGGATAAAGACAACATCTTTCTCATTTCCCGCGCTGGATGAACACTCTTAGTGGCTTGATGTCATTGATTGAATATTTTGACTGCCTCCTAACGTGAGATGTGTCAGTTGATAGTTACGGCCAGTTACATTTCTACACTTCCAACCAGATTACTGTTCTTTTTCCCTTGTTATGAATAGAAAAGGTGCCTCCAAGTGTTCGTCTGCTGCACTTCTGTGTAAAATTAAGCCCTAATTTTAGAAAAGGAGAACATTGTTATACATTCAAGGATGGGGCATCTCTTGCGTCACATATTATATTCTTTTTATGAACTTGCGTCGAATATCACTAATAATAAATCTCTGGTGCTAGCTTTTTCTTTAATTTGTTTCTTTTTTTTCCCCTTTCTTGTCCTCCTAAGGATAGAAAAAAAGATACATTCGGTGGAGCAAAGTCTTGCCTTATGGAGCTGAACAGATCTAAACAAAAGCTGAATCCACAATATATATGTCGATAAAAATATACTTACAAGATTTTTTTACTCCCTTTCATCGAGTCAAATGAACTAGAAGAGAAACAAGCCAGATGCAAAGAGAGCCGGAAAGAAAGACGAACCCAAGTGCACCGCTCGCAAACCCCATAATTTCTAAAGACTCGGATAACATAGCATCTCTCTTGTATTTGTGATCATAACCAGACTGATAATTCCAGCCATTTTTTAGTCTGCACCATGCGTCCAACTTCTCCTTCATCTTTACTTCTGCTATTCTGCCTCTTAGAATGCCCAGATTTGCATCAACGATATTTGCAGATGTTCCTGCCAACCACGGTTTCAAAACTGCATGAGGATTTCATACAAAAGCACCCAATATAAATTCTTTGGTAAAGCTAAAGTATTTAGCATCACTGATAAGAAAGGAGACAATAGTCATTCTTGTGTGTGTATATAACACACAGATAGGGGAGAGGTCTCTTAATTAGGAGGATAGGTATTCATTTTGTCTAAACTATCCCAATTTAGAAGGACAAAAGGAGGTAAATATATACCATCTTCTCGAAAGCTCTGGCATCTAATTACTCGGGGATGCTTGGAAGTGATCAGTTCCTTGTGCCTGCGAAAGGGAGGACTCGAGCAACTGGTAGGTGGGTGAGAGGAAGCCATGTCAAGGTGAAGTACTTCCTCCTCGAAACTATTGGTATATGAAGATGTGGAGCTCTGATGAATTTACGGCTGGTAAGGGAATCATGTAGCTTCGTCAACTTGCAGAGATGTGAACACCTGTGCTCTTTTACCCAATTAATTTATCGGTGGTGTTTCTCGTATATGGATTTTCAATTATAATAGAGCTATCACTTTTATTTCGGGAAAATGATTTGCAATTAAATAAGTAATGTTAGGGCTTATCTTATCGTTTTGCTCTTTTTTTTTTTCTCAATTATAAAAACAATTGTTCAAATGGAATATTTTGTGCTATTATTTCGTTAGATAAAACCCTATATTTGTAAAATTGAATAAAAAAATTAATAGTTAATTGTTATCCAATTACTATATCATTTAAACAAACAATCTTCGCGACATGAGATGCAAATTGTATCCAGATACATGTTATTACTTGATTAGCACATGATCAACAAAGAAAATCATCACCTGGGCCTTAATTAGTTTATGTGTTAATCACATGATCAGTCTTCTTTATTGAAGTGTAAGACACGATCATCTTAATTTATCCTAAAATCCAAACCTTTATTTCTCTCTTAAACCAATTAGAAATCCTTCTAAACTTTGATCAAACTAGATACTGTTCGTATTCATCTACATTTTGTGTTTATTTATTATATGGATCAAACTTGAAGAAAATGAACTTAATAATTAACGAATATTTATGAAATTTTTATATAATTTGTTTATTTGGAGATATTTTTTTTCACGAGAAGAAAGATGGTGTTAAATTACTTATCAAGGACCATGCGCATGCATTAACTATATTTCTTACCCCGCATATATATCCTTTGAATAATTCAGTTGGAAACACACTTCGTCTCCGTCTTGTTTATGACTTGGCACGCCTCCATCAATTTGGCCTTTAAATTAATAGCTAGTTCCACAGGTTTAGGTCTCCCGTCACTAAAGAAGCCACTACTCAACTTTTCTAGTTTCATTTTATTTTTTTAATTGCTAGCTAGTTTCAAATTTGAAGGCAAGCTAGCAGGCTTGTGAAGTGGAAATATTCTCTCTATATAATCCATGATAAATAAAGGGATGACTGCCAAATTATGCTTAGCATGAACCAAGAAAATAGAGGGCACGTACGCAACTCTAGCAATAATAGAGAAGCCCTTCGGTAAATTATACCTTCTGTCTTAATTTATCATTTATTTTTCTTAGGTTATAATTCTTCAGGGATCAGGATCATGGTATCTCTCTCTTTTTTTTTTCTTAGGTTTGTTAAAACATAATATCTCATCTTTTCAACTAATTTCGATGCCAATGAATTAACCACTGATCAAGATTACGAATAAAATGATATAGAAAATACATGCTATGCCACCTGTATATCATATTGCTTTCATTAATTTTAAACTCCTTCAGTAATTACGTATGTCAACTGGGGAGTGGGAGATGCACCATTTCTTTTTAAGGGAGAGCTTTTGCTTTTATTTTTAGGTTTTTTTTAAAAAAAATATTTTTGATTTAAAAAAACATCGAATTAATTTTTTTAAATATTTTTTTGATAATTTTAATATATTGATGTCAGAAATAAAAAAAAACTAAAAAAAAACTATTTTAAAAAATACATTACAACACAATCTCAAATACACAATTATATTGTTCATTCTATAGCTATCCAGAAGAAAATAAGATTATCTGCATTTTTTCTGTGAGTATATTCATAAAAAGAACAGATAAATTTCTGCGAGTATATTCAGTACTTTGAAGTAAAATATATTTTGAAACCCACAAGTTTAACCATTACGTGCTTAGCCATAACTCAGCAATTTTCAAGAAGTTGTTGCATGTATCGAAAGCAATTTATGAAATCCCTGCTTGTGTGTGTGTGTGTGTGCGTGTGTGTGTATATAAAAACTACGAAAAAGATTGTAAAAGAGAAAGACACGGTATAAATACACTTGAAAAGAGCAGCATTAAAGAAGGAGCACAGTGAATAAGGTTTGGTTATATATAATTACTACAAATCATGATCATAAACAAAGTGGTTAGGTGCGATGATTTGAAGATCCGATCATGGTGCTCCAAATTAAACAGCTAGAAAAGAGGCCAGTGCAAGAAGACCCGGCGGGGGCCTGCTTTGAACAAGTGTCACGTTTATGAATCCTGCCTTAATATTTTTATGTTCGAATTCTAGTTTTCCACCACGTAGCACTTTGACAAGAATCCCTGCCTCGTCTGCCTGTCACGTATTACGATAAACATTGAAGTTCTTATATTAATTATTTCTAAGATTCTATTCAATCATGCAATTCAAGGAATTAAGACAGATTTTGTCTACTCATGGTTGTATGGATTCTCTGCACATTTGAGCTAAGCTGCTAACAGCTATCCTTCGATTACCTGTTAAAATTATTCAATATTGCCGATCAATCTGTGCTTTGATTTTTTGTGTTACAATTATTCTAAACACTTAATAAAATTAAAATATGTTTATAGTAGCACTTATTTAATTCATTAATATTTATTAAAATATTGGATTTTTATTATTTGCTCAACTGGGTTTAAAAAATAAAGTGGCATTTAGATACTGTTTAAGAGATGTTGTGAGACATTCATTAGCTTTTACTGTATTAAGCAGATCCAACTATAGTGGCAGGCATGGATACAAAAATGAAAATAAAATAAAATAAAAATAAATACAGGGAAAATACTAATTCGCAATAGAAAATGTATTTACAATCTGATGGATTTTATTTACATAAACTCAGAGGGATTTAGTAGCACGTATATGTAGTGCAAACTCAGATCAAAATCTAATTGCTAATGATTTCTAAAAATAGTTCACACACGTGAAAGCTTTGTATTTCAAGGCATATTAGCTGTAGGGGAGACTGCCACTATTTTTTTTTATTTTTTTAAAGTGTTTTTTATTTTAAAAAAAATATTAAATTAATTTTTTAATATTTTTTTATTGTCTTGATGTATTGATATCAAAAATAAAAAAAACTATTTTAAAAAATATTATATCACAATCTCAAACATAAACACACCACAGTAATTTTTCTTTATTCAGGTGCCTGGAAACATATATCATTCGCTTGCTTTTAAATACCAGACCCCTTTTCTTTTCATTTGGCTGTGATGCCAGGCTTAACGCTCTTCTCGTCTTATTCATATGATTTAATCTCGAGAAAGACAAAACCCTACCAATAAGTAAACTCAGTTGTGTTTCCTATTAGTACTGAAAATACAATCAATTGCAAAACCTAATTTCTTGGTAAAAGTGGTTACGTATAACCAAACATGGTATTCTTACCGGAGGATAGAGTTGCCATAAAAATACCATGAGATGATGTATAATCATATATTTATGTTTGGTTGGAATGCAAGGGGACGAAAGCAATGGAGGTTTTTGTCAAAAGAAAGAAAAGAAAAGCGATGGCAGTACACTTGTTAATTTGATGATGGAAAAGGTTGAAGGTAAATAATATATATATTATTCATATGCTGTTCCTTCTCATAAGCACTGCCAGATGAACAAGTGTACATCCCAATGCAATTTTAGTTAGGCCGAAAAAGAGTAAAGTGCATTGCGAAGACAAGATCGATCGATCGATCGATCAGAGCAAGATACCTGTAAGCACTGATGCTCCACTTAGTAGCCAAGACAGAAGAAGGAACGACGTTAGCTTTGTAAGAAGTGATACTCCACTTCATATCGAGGCCAATAGTTTTGTAAAAAGTGAAATCAAAAGATGACAATATCTCCACCTTCCCGGGATGAATGGACAAAATAAATTGTGTGACTCTTATTTACGCTCAAAGCTAGTCTACTTTCATAGAACGCACATCCCTGGAAAGTGGAAGCTCAGGTTGCAAACAATGCCACAGCATATTTGACGGAGACTTCAAAATTCCCATTGCAAACAGCTATGAGGTTGTAGATGGCTGTCACATTTTTTTTCCCTGTTTCTCACTCTTGGTGTCTGATATGTTCATTTCTCCACACATAATTTCCTTTTCTAAAGAAAAAATACACATCCAGGACACCCATCCAATACTCAGTAGAGGATATTTACCAAAGTCCTTGGAATATGACAAGGAATTGAATATACTCCAGCAAGGTTTTACTCACATGCCTAGCATTAGATTTCAGTTACATTTATTTTACAGGTAGCATTTTATCAAGTACAGAGAGCAGCAACTATATGCATACACAAGTTGGAACACAAATCCTACCCACTTAAGTGCCATGAGTCTATGGCACTGTTTTTTACACAACTACAGACGGATGTCAAGGATCTTCACATATAAACATCAAACAGACAGTCCATCCCTATCTGCGCTTACATGTCCATGTCATCAAATATTTCTCCATCCTCCTCATAACTTGAGTCATCCATGAGAAATCCTTCAGCAACCAAGTTACTGCCACAAACAGAAATAGCAAAAAAAAAAAAAAGCCATTAGCTTTGATGTCCAAAAGCTTAAAAAGACAACATAAAATAAAGCAAAACGTATCGACCCACCTAAAACAGCAGAAACGGAAGCTCACAACCCTCTTTAGTTTTCTGTTGTAGAAAAAGAAATTGAAAGACCAACTGTTGAAAAAAAAAATCCATGTCAAAACTCTTCCTTTAAGGGAATCCATAGCAGAACTAATTTTTATTTGAAGGCTAGAAGGTGACAGAAACTTACATGGCTCCTTTCTCTAATGATGGGTCTGCGTCAGAATCAGGATCATAACTGTAGATTTCACACTCTGATAGTTTTACAACCTGCACCACAATATTATCACAACACTGCCTCTTGGTACAACATGCCTTTGGTTTTTTGAGTAAGCTCACCTCATCCAGAGCCTTGTATAATGTTTCCAGCAAGGAGCTGCCCTCATTTTCCTCAATCCATGCCTGCACAGATCATTGAATCAAGGAAATAAGGCTCAGAGTATTTAGCACGATAAAGCTACTCATAATATCACAATAGCCATCCAAGAATCTGAAGCAGTTAGCTAGTACCCTTGATGCTTCAAACATGTAGCTATCAAAAATCTGCTTAAAAGAATCCCAGCTTTCCTCTGTGAAGAACTGGTGAGCATTCACAGCACTGAAAACCGCAATGGAGGGGAATATCGTAAATTAAGGAAACCAGAAGGAATAATACTAATGCGTCCAAGTAGAATCTGGCTATGAAACAAAACTGATATTAAACAGAAACCGGGGCAACCATACAAATGATCAGCATCAGATTTGGGAAATGGAGAGACTTGAACTCTCAGCTCCTACTAGAGCAACAGTATGTGAACTGTCTGTCAAACCTTTTGACAACACTCCCAATGTAGTTGAGAAAGGATTATATAGCGGGTTGCCATGTCGCCCGAAAAGCTGACAGTAGCATTACCCATAATCCTCCTTTGAGAAATAAATACATTATATAAACAAACCTTTTGACAACACTCCCAGTGTAGTTAAAGAAGGATTGTATGGTGGGTTGCCACGTCACAGGAAAAGCTGACAGTAGCATCACCCATAATCCCCCTTTGACCATCTGTGAAAAATACAAACACATAAAACAATGAGATACAATGAAAGGTACAGTGTTACCTGAAATCATAATCCGGATACATGCGATATAGCGTAAGAACCAGGTAAATCAACGTCTTTCGGCTGGAATGAGCATAAAGAAAAACCAGTCAAACAAACATAAGGGACTAACCAGTATTTCCAAAGCTACCTCGATAAGATATAAGATTCACCACCTGGATCTGCTCAATAAAAATTCAGCTGGTGACGATGAGTCTGTATCTGAAGACTTCCCAAGATAATCAAGCATCTAAAGTGGAAGCAGTTATGGAAACCACCACCACCCAAAAAGAAGGAACTAAAATTTAGATCTAAGGTACCAAAACTCCACCATCACAAATAATATTTTGCAATTTTGCACCTTCTACGGGACTGCATAACAATCTTAGGGGAAATATAATTAAAGCATCTAAAGTGGAAGCGGTTATGGAAACCACCACCACCCAAAAAGAAAGAACTAAAATCTAGATCTAAGGTACCAAAACTCCACCATCGCAAATAATATTTTGCAATTTTTCACCTTCTACGGGACTGCATAACAATCTTAGGGGAAATATAATTAGACCACTCGACCAAGAAATAAGAAAAAAAAATACAAAGGAAGCATGCAATGCTTTATTAAATTAAATATTCCAGAATCACCTCATTCTCCAAACTGAGGGAGAGCTTTTTGTCCGTTCCAGTGTGTTTACCTTGAGAAAACACAACACGCATATATATATTAAAAAAAAAACAGATTTCAAAATCAAATTCCAGTTAGTCACAGATTTCAATTTCGGACTTACAAGAGTAAGGTTCGAGATATCCCTTAATTGTTCGTTCTCCGAGATTTAAATGACTTAAGAATTCATTCATTCTGGACCCAAAAAAAAAGCACAAAATCAAATTCAAAATGACAGATTATGAAAAGGAAACTAAGGGGAAAAAACAAACAAAACTAGCAAAGATTTTTACCGTTCCAGTGGTGTATATTCTAAGAACTTCATGCTGACTGTTTCTGGAAAAAGAATAAACAAAAACAACAAGGACAGCATGGAGACAGATCAGTTAGGTTAAAGGAGATAGAAATTGGTCACAAACAACTCAATTCGGTGCTAATTGAGAAATAAACAAAGGGAGATGATTGATTAGTTTACCTGAATTGAAGTCGAGATCTGAAACAATTTACCGTGATATTTTGCTAGAATTTAAGCGGTTTGTTGTCGGAGAATCGATGAGGTCCGAACCCTGAATTCTATCGAATATTCGATTGTAATTGGTTGTTGGTATGGTCTTTATTTTTAGATAAGTTTCGTGCGTTGACTCGACATTGTTGGGCTGGATTAGACTCTGACCCAATAGCCCTCCAAGAACGACCTGTGAAAGTCCAGTTGGTTTGCTATGGCCTTGGGTTTCTTCGACGAAAACGTTTTGATCATATGAGATAATTTTTCGATTTTTTAAGTGGGAGTAATTTTCAAGACAAGGAAAAAAATATATATATATAAAAGGTGTAATCATTATTGTTTTTTTTTTTATGATTATTCTTTTCTGGGTTAATTAAATAGTTTTTTTTATATAATGTTGTGTGTTCTTTTGTCAAACACGTGACCCATTTTTCATAAAAGCTTTCACAAGGTCAGAAGAATTTCAATTGTTGAACTCAAATTTGCATCAAACTCTTTGACTTTAAATTTATCAAGTATTATCAATAAATAATTTAGTACTATTAAAATATTAATTTATTGACTCGCATCCATGTGCTTTCAAACGATGAGTTCTGTATGTGCACACTGCGATCTACGTAGCCTTAAATCAAGTTCAATATATTTTATTTTTTAAAACATAAAAAAAAAATAGATTTAAAAAAAATCACACGTGTTCTAAATCATTTAAGATTTTTCAAACTCTCGGTGCGTACACAAATTGCCAAGAATTATTAGCTGTTAGGTGAACTGACTTTGCATGTTGAGTGAGAACTGTTTTATGTCATGTCCGGTCAAGATGATTGCAATTGTATTTTTAATTTAAAATGATAGAGAAAAATATAAATTATATCTTGAAATATTATTTAATAACTTAAGTTATTGGGTTAAAATAGTTTTTTGATATGGTATCAGAGTCTTAATAACCAAGCGGTCATGAGTTTGAATTTCACCATCCTTATTTATTTGATAAAAATTAAAGACAAGGTAATGTGGACTTGTGCAAATTTTAAGCTCAAAGAGCTTTCACTTGATAAGATGTGTTAGAGAATAATATAAATTATATTATGAAATATCACATAACAGCTTAAACTATTAAATTAAAATGATTCTTTGACATAAAGTTCTAAGTTTATTGCTTGCGTTTTCATTACAGTTTAGATATAAAGTTTTCTGGAACCTAAGAAAATAATATTTAGACTATCATAAATATTTTGTTAATATAATCGAACTCGATACAACATTATAACTTCAAAGATCTTGATTTAATTCTTTAATTAACCGGTATTTTAGATCAATTATTGTAAGAATTGTTTCAATGCGACATTGTTATTAGGCAAATGTAATAAAATATTTTTTAAAAAAAGCAAAAAGACATATTCATCTTGTTAACTTGTTAAATCTGTAATCCGAATTAAGAACTTCACTCATTTTTGTTTTTTATTTTATTTTATTATACGATAAAAAAACACAGACTTAGAATTAATTCAATACTAAATACTAAAATTTAATAAAAACTAACAGGTAAATAAGAGAGCTGAAAAAAACAAATGGCGCTAGAAAAAGGGATCACATACTTAGGCTTTTATTTATTTTTTATTTTATAAAAGGATGGACAATTTATTGTCAATTATTTAAAAAATAAATCTAATAATCTAAAGTCTAATCTTAGCGGGGTCAATGAAAAAGTCGATTATTTTTAAAATAATATTGATAGATTAATTAGAGACGACTCATATGACCCATAACTTAAATCTTGAACAATATCAATCAAGGCAACCAGAGCAACACCTTGATCGAGTCTTGTAACCACGAAACCAGCAATAATTTGAAAATCTAAAAAAATGCATTAAATGCAAAGTGGCCATCACCAATGACAAGATAGCTGGTAATTCAACCCTG
>Ga0307510_10008714_pt1 | contig 12084 bp, 12 predicted proteins | sample 12_EM_MG_FD_207224 | JGI IMG/M metagenome (GOLD analysis project Ga0307510, IMG submission 207224) | Populus trichocarpa ectomycorrhiza microbial communities from riparian zone in the Pacific Northwest, United States - 12_EM | ecosystem: Host-associated > Plants > Roots > Unclassified | place...
TCGATCGCCGAAATCCGTCATCCCAAATTCACGGCAACCCTGTTCGACTTGCTCACCGCCTATTCCGCGCAGCGCCAGCAGCGCGTGCTGGCGACGGTGCATATGGCCAAGCGCACGGTGTGGTCGCTGGCCGAAGCGCGCGCCTCGCTGGAGCGGCTGGTCGGCATGACCGAGTCCGAGGACTGGAGCTGCCTCGACGATTTTCTGCTCAGCTACGTCGTCGATCCCTCGCAGAAGGCGACGGTGTTTGCGTCGAGCTTCGCCGCAGCGCTCGAACTGGTGCGCGAAGGCGAGATGGAATTGAACCAGAAAGAGGCGTTCGCGCCGCTTTATTTTCGTAAACGTCCGCCGCAGGCAGCGATGCCCGCGCCGGATATGACGGTCGAGTAGTGGAAGGAGACCCAGCCATGGCAAGCTTGGCGGAAAAACGCATGGAAGATGCCGAGGATCATCCCATCGACCAGAATACCGAAGTTGAGGCGCGGCCCGAGGAATTGCGGCTTCTCGAAGCGCTGCTGTTTGCCTCCGCCGAGCCGATCGATCAGGCGGCGCTGGCCAAGCGCATGCCCGATGGCGTCGACGTCAAGGCAGCGCTGGCGCAACTGCAGGCCGAATATGCCCCGCGCGGCGTCAACCTGGTGCGCGTCGCCAACAAATGGACCTTTCGCACCGCCGGCGATCTGTCGTGGCTGATGACGCGCGAAAGCACGGAGACGCGGCGGCTGTCGCGGGCGGCGATCGAGGTGCTGGCGATCATCGCCTATCACCAGCCCGTGACGCGCGCCGAGATCGAGGATATCCGCGGCGTGATCACATCAAAGGGAACGCTCGATGTGCTCCTGGAAACCGGCTGGATCCGTCCCCGCGGCCGCCGCAAGACGCCGGGCCGGCCGCTGACCTTCGGTACCACCGAAGCGTTCCTGTCGCAGTTCAGCCTGGAAGCGCTCGGCGACCTGCCGGGTCTCGAAGAGTTGAAGGGTACGGGGCTGCTGGATTCGCGGCTGCCTTCCGGCTTCAGCGTTCCGACGCCGTCCGACGACGTGGCGCTGCGCGAGGATGAGGATCCGCTCGACGCCGGCGATACGCTGGAACTCCTGCTGGCGCCGGCCGCCGAGCCTGAAGAGAGCGGCGGAGCTGGTTCTGAAGGTTCAGCCGGCTAGCCCCGCAAGCGGGGTTAACAATAGCAATAATACGTAGCCGCGACAGCGATTTGCCGCGGCGTGGGTCCTTGTTTTTGACACCCGCCGGGCCTACCTTCCGCCAAAGCTTGGCCGGTATCCGGCCGTCTCTTTTTGGAGGGTTGCAGGATGGGTTCGCTTAGCATTTGGCACTGGATCGTCGTGATCGCAGTGGTCCTGCTGTTGTTCGGCCGCGGCAAGATTTCCGACCTGATGGGTGATGTCGCGCAGGGCATCAAGGCCTTCAAGAAGGGCATGCAGGACGACGACAAGACGGCCACCGACAAGCCCGCCGAGCCGGTGAAGACCATCGATCACAATGCGGCGCCAGCGCCGACGGCGGCACGGACGGATGTCGGCAGCAAGGCTGTCTGAACCAGGCATCTTGGACCGGGCGTCGGTTGAAGGACGCCGGTTGAGAAAAGGCGCGGGCAGCTCCAGATCTTGGCTATGATGGATTGGGGCGCGGACGTCTCGCGCGAGCGGAAGAATTCATGTTCGACATCGGGTGGAGTGAACTGGTCGTCATCGCGGTTGTCGCCCTGATTGCCATCGGCCCGAAAGAGCTGCCGGGCGTCCTGCGCATGGTCGGGCAATGGATGGGCAAGGCGCGCAAGATGGCCGCCGAATTCCAGGGCCAGTTCCAGGAGGCCATGCGCGAGGCCGAAATGGCCGACCTCAAGAAAAGCTTTGACGAGGTCAAGGACGTGGCGACAGGCCTTTCCCCGGCCAACGTCATGACCTCGCTGCAGAAGGACGTCAGCGACGCCATGCAGATCGGCGACATCGACAAGCCTGCCGTCACAGCCAACGATGCCCAGGTGGCGTCCGCGATCGACGAACCCGTTACGCCGACGACACCGGCCGCGCCGACCCCGGAAACCTTCGTCGAGGCCGAGGCGCATACGGCGGCGCCCGAGCCGCTTGCGATCACGCGTGAAGCTCAGGCGGCGCAGGATATCGCGCCCGCGGCGCCTGACGTTCTCAAGGACGCCAAAGCGTCATGACCGTCGAGGACATCGAGGCCAGCAAGGCGCCATTGATGGATCACTTGATCGAGCTGCGCTCGCGGCTGATCAAGGCGCTGCTCGGCTTCGGCATTGCCTTCATCTTCTGCTTCTTCTTCGCCAAGCAGATCTACAACGTGCTGGTCTGGCCGTTCGTCTGGGTCGCGGGCGCGGAAAATTCAAAATTCATCTACACCGCGCTGTTGGAATACTTCCTGACCCAGTTGAAGCTGGCGATGTTCGGCGCCGCCTTCATCTCGTTCCCGATCGTTGCCGGGCAGATCTACATGTTCGTGGCGCCCGGCCTCTACAAGCACGAGCGCGGCGCGTTCCTGCCTTACCTGATCGCGACGCCGTTCTTCTTCGTGCTGGGCTCGCTGCTCGTCTATTTCGTGGTGCTGCCGATGCTGGTGCGATTCTCGCTCGGCATGCAGCAGATGGGCGGTGACGAGACCGCGCAGATCCAGCTCTTGCCCAAGGTCGGCGAATACTTGTCGCTCATGATGTCGCTGATCTTCGCCTTCGGTGTCGCGTTCCAGTTACCCGTGATCCTGACGCTGCTGGGCCGGATCGGCATCGTCACCTCGAAGATGCTGCGCGAGAAGCGGAGGTATTTCATCGTCATCGCCTTCGTGATCGCCGCCGTGTTGACGCCGCCCGACGTGATCAGCCAGGCCTCGCTCGCGATCCCGCTGCTGGCGCTCTACGAGGGCGCGATCATTGCGGTCCGCATGGTGGAAAAGAAGGCCGCCGCCGCGCAGGCCTCGACCACGCCTCCGCCCGCCAGCCCTCCTCCGGAAGCAAATCCGGCGGAATAGGCCGGGTCTCTCGCCCCAATCGGCCGTCATTCCCCGCGAAAGCGGGGAATCCAGTAGGCCAGGGCCTGTCGGTTCTATGACTGCTCTGGAATACTGGATCACCCGCTTTCGCGGGTGATGACCGGTGTGGTACTGGGATCGCGCCTTTATCGGCACGATTCAGGAATGGCCCAATGCACGACATCAAATCGATCCGCGACAACCCCCAGGCGTTTGACGCCGGACTGAAGCGCCGCGGGCTGGCGCCGTTGTCGGCTGGGCTGCTGGCGATCGACGAGAAGCGCCGTGCGGCGATCCTGGCGTCGGAGCAGGCGCAGGCGCGGCGCAATGCGGCTTCGAAGGAAATCGGCGAGGCCAAGAAGGCCAAGGACGACGCGCGCGCCACCAAGCTGATGGCCGAAGTCGCCGAGCTCAAGACCACAATGCCGGAGCTTGAGCTGGCAGCCAAGACGGCCGACGAGGAGTTGGCGAAAGAGCTTGCCGCGATTCCGAACCTGCCGCTCGACGACGTGCCCGAAGGCGCGGACGAACACGGCAATGTGCAGCGCCACGTCTACGGCAAGATCCGCAACTATGCCTTCACGCCGAAGCCGCATGACGATCTCGGCGGCGCGCTCGGCTACATGGATTTCGAGGCCGCCGCGAAATTGTCGGGCGCGCGCTTCGTGGTGCTGAAGAAGGGATTGGCGCGGCTGGAACGTGCGATCGGACAATTCATGCTCGATCTGCACACCAACGAGCATGGTTACACCGAGATCAACCCACCGCTATTGGTGCGCAACGACGTGATGTTCGGCACCGGCCAACTGCCGAAATTCGAGGACGACCAGTTCTGGGCCATCAAGGGCGAATTGCTCGTGGCGCCCGACGAACGATTGAAGACCGAGCGTCTCGGTCTCATCCCCACCGCCGAAGTCCCTCTGACCAATCTCGTCCGCGAGTCCATCGTCGACGAAAAAGAACTGCCGATGCGGTTGACCGCGCTGACGCCATGCTTCCGCGCCGAAGCGGGCGCGGCGGGCCGCGATACCCGCGGCATGATCCGGCAGCATCAATTCACAAAGGTCGAGCTGGTGTCGATCGCAACCCCCGAGACCAGCCGTGACGAGCATGAGCGCATGCTGTCCTGCGCGGAGGAGGTGCTCAAACGGCTCGATCTGCATTACCGCGTGATGACACTCTGTTCCGGCGACATGGGTTTCTCGGCGCAAAAAACCTACGACATCGAGGTCTGGATGCCGGGGCAGGGTGAGGGCGGTGCTTTCAGAGAAATCTCGAGCTGCTCGGTGTGCGGCGATTTCCAGGCACGGCGGATGGACGCGCGTTCGCGCGGACCCGACGGCAAGCCGCGCTTCGTCCATACGCTGAACGGCTCCGGCACGGCGGTCGGCCGCGCGCTGATTGCGGTGATGGAAACCTATCAGCAGGAAAATGGCGCGATCGCGGTGCCTGACGTGTTGCAGCCCTATATGGGCGGGCTCAAGACCATCGAACGGGACAAATAGCGCAGAGCAAAAATGGCATTGCATCGCGACATCTTTTGGATCGGGAGGCAATGGGCTGTTACCGGCCACGGGATGCAATTGATCGATCAGCGGCTGGAGGGAGCCTTCGATATCGAAGTTATCAGGCTGTGGGACGACGATCTCATAGCGAGCTTGCGTGCCAAGGCGTGGCTCAAGGCCGAGGATTTCGACAAGGGGCTGGCGGTTGCGCGGACGCGTCATCCGCAGCCGTCGGGCGCGGTGCTGCCGGTGCCGGTAACTGCGCAGGTTCCGGTGCCAGGGCCGATCGCGCCGCCTCCGTCTGCCGCGAAGCCGGAAGCGCCAAATCTCGAACCGGCGAAGCCCGAACGTCCTGCTCCTGTCGCGCGTTCGTATGCAGCAGCGGCGCCGCCGGCGCCGGAGAGCCCACAGCCTCTACCCATCGAGCCGCCAAAGCAGGGATCGCCGGACCTGCAGATGAAAATCGACGGTGGCGCCAGATTTGCGCGCCCCTGGCGCGTCTGGATGAAGAAAACATGAGGAAATCGGCCGGTTTGCCTCGGCCGCGATAGCCGGATAAGACGACGCCAAAGGCAAGAGCCTGCCTCGACCCGAACCAGAAGGCATTTTGACGGATGCGAATTCTCTGCACCAACGACGACGGCATCCATGCGCCGGGGTTGAAGATCGTCGAGGAGATCGCCCGGGCGCTGTCCGACGACGTCTGGATCGTGGCGCCGGAGCTCGATCAGTCCGGCGTCTCGCATTCGTTGTCGCTGAACGATCCGTTGCGGCTGCGCGAAGTCGGTCCGCGGCATTTCGCGGTGCGGGGCACGCCGACCGATTGCGTGATCATGGGCTCGCGCCACATCCTCGGCGAGAAGATGCCCGATCTCGTGCTGTCGGGCGTCAACAAGGGCCGCAACGTCGCCGAGGACGTGGTCTATTCCGGCACCATCGCCGGCGCCCTTGAAGGCACGATTTTGGGCATCCCGTCATTCGCGCTGAGCCAGGAATTTTCCATCGAGACCCGTCACGCGCCGCTGTGGGATACCGCGCTGAAATTCGGCCCGGATATCCTGCGCAAGGTGATCGACGCCGGCGTGCCGAAGAACACGGTGATCAACGTCAATTTTCCCGCCTGCACGCCCGACCAGGTCAAGGGCGTTCGCGTGACGCGGCAGGGCAAGCGCAATCTCGGCTTCCTCAAGGTCGACAAGCGCCACGATGGCCGCGGCAATCCCTATTTCTGGATCGGCTTTGAGCGCGCCGCGATGATGGATACGCCGGCCGAAGGCACCGATCTTGCGGCGCTTGCGGCACGCTACGTATCGGTCACGCCGCTGCGGCTCGATCGTACCGATGAAGCATTCTCGGAAGCGCTGGCGACGACGCTGAAGTAGCCGCGGCAGGCAAACCCGTCATACCCGCGAATGCGGGTAGTACGCCGCGGCTTCTCGATTCCTTCGCAGGTCTCTGGGATACTGGATCATCCGCTTTCGCGGATGATGACGGCTAAGTGTGCGGATAGCAGCCTAAACCGTCGCGCTCTTCATCGTCGAGGCGATCACCTGGGCCAGCGTTTCCAGCTGGAACGGTTTCTGCAGCGCGGGGCGGTCGCGATATTCCGGGGGCAGGCCGGAGGAGCCGTAACCGGTCGCAAAAATGAACGGCCGGTTGCGCGCCGTGATCAGCTCGGCGACCGGCGTGATCACCTTGCCGTTGACGTTGACGTCGAGAATGGCGATGTCGAATTCGGTCGATTGCGCCAGCTTGACCGCTTCGCCGATTTCGCCGGCCTCGGCAGCAACGCTATGGCCAAGCTCCTCCAGCATGTCAGCGACCATCATCCGGATCATCACCTCGTCTTCAACGAGGAAAACAGAACAGCCCGCCGGCCGTGGCGCCATCATGAGGGAATCCTTGCCGTTCCAAGGGTTTGAGGTTCGCAAAAAATACCTCTTGGTGCAACGTCGAGATGGATCAGCGCGCTTTGAGGCAAAGACTCCCCGCAAAGGATTTTCCGTGCCCTAACGCGGGGGGCGCGACAACGGTTCCCCCAGCCGGAACCGAAATCTTGAGGAAATTCTTCCTTAAGTGAGCGGACGCTATTACATCTCGCGAGGCCTGAACATTGGATTGGCGGCAGAAGCCCCGCTGCGAGACCGCAATGTCGCAAGAACCGCCCGAGAAGATGATGTTTCAGCTCACCCTGCGGCGGCGGGGGATCAGCGACCAGGCGGTGCTGCGCGCCATGGAAGAGGTCCCGCGGGAGGTTTTCGTGGCGGCTGGCGACCGCGGTCATGCCTACCGTGACAGCGCGCTTGGTATCGCCTGCGGGCAGACCATCAGCCAGCCCTTCGTGGTGGCCTACATGACCGAGCAGCTGCAACTGCAGAAGAGCCACAAGGTGCTCGAGATCGGCACCGGCTCCGGCTATCAGGCCGCGGTGCTGTCGCGGTTATGCGCGCACGTCCTGACCATCGAGCGCTACCGGACGCTGGCGGACACGGCCCGCGACCGCCTCGAAGCGCTCGACTATTACAACATCGAGGTGATGTACGGCGACGGCTTCGACATTCCGGCGGGCGCCGGCGATTTCGACCGCATCATCGTGACGGCTGCGATGGAGAAAATTCCGGAAAAGCTGCAGGAGCGGCTGTTGCCGCGCGGCATCCTGATCGCACCGGTCGGCCCTCATCACGGCACCCAGACGCTGGTCCGGGTAACCAGGACGGATAGCGGGTTCGAGCGCAAGGAATTGGTCGATGTCCGCTTCGTCCCGGCCCTGCCGGGAATTGCGCGCGAACTGTAAAATCCCGGATTGGCGGTTCCCGCCAACATCTTATTCCAAGGGTTAAGCGCTTATTTACTCGGCACGTGTTTACTCAAAACAGTATTTTGTTGCGTACGAGTGAGTAACCATGTCCCGTGTCGCCGAGTTGCTTCGCTCGCGTCGGATGCCGCAGGTCGCGGTGCTGGCGCTGATGTCGGTCGGCTTTGCCGGCTGCAGCGCCGATATGCAGACGCGCCTTTCCGATAGCTCGTTCTCCAATCCCTTTGCCTCGCAGCCCGAAGCCACCGGTTCGGTGCGCACGCCCGCCGTCGAACGCCGCGAGCAGCCGCAATACGCCCGGCCGCAGGCCTCCGCGTCGCAATTCCAGTCCCAGGCTTTGCCAGCGCCCGCCGCCGTAGCGCCGTCAGCTTATCCGGCCAGCTCGGGCGGGGTGTCGGGAGGAGGGCGCGGGATTTCGTCCTATGCGCCGCCGTCCCGTTCGCTGATCGAGACCACCGCCACGGTGCCGCCGCGCTCGGTCGCCGCCGCGCGCCCGTCTGCGCAGAACGGCGCCACGATCATTGTCGGCACCAGCGACACGCTCGATGGTCTGGCCAAGCGCTACAACGTTTCAGCCGCCGCGATCCTGCAGGCCAATGGCTACAAGGGCCCGCGCGCGCTGTCGCCCGGCCAGCAACTGATCATTCCGAAGCAGACTGCGGTGGCTGCGGCCGCACCGGCGCTTGCGCCGGCGGCCAGCAAGCCGGTTGCCGCAGTGGCGGCACCGTCGAGCGTCCATATCGTCAATCGCGGCGATACGCTGATCAGCATCGCGCGCCGCAACAATGTCCCGGTTGGCGAACTCGCCAGGGCCAACAATCTCGATCAAACCGCCAAGCTCAGCCTCGGCATGAAGCTCACCGTGCCCGGTTCGAAATCCGCTGCTGCGGCGCCAGTCGCGCAGCCCGTCGCTGTCGTCGCCGCACCCGCCCAGCCGGTCGCCGCGGTTGCGGCGCCGGCCACCAGGATGGCCGCAGCCGGTGGTCCGCCGCAAAGCGCGCGGCTGGCGTCTGCCACGACCAATGTTGTCGAAGAAAAGCCCGTCGTCGAAGCGGCGTCCGTCAAGCCCAGCGAAGCCACCGGCGCGCTGCCGACCTTCCGCTGGCCGGTGCGCGGCAAGGTGATCACGAGCTACGGCTCCAAGACCAACGGCAAATCGAATGACGGTATCAACCTGGCGGTGCCGGAAGGCACGCCGGTGAAGGCGGCGGAAGATGGCGTGGTCGCCTATTCCGGCAACGAGCTCAAGGGTTACGGCAATCTGGTTCTGGTGCGGCACTCCAACGGTTACGTCACCGCATATGCCCATGCGAGTGAACTGATGGTGAAGCGCGGGGATACGATCAAGCGCGGCCAGATCATTGCCAAGTCGGGTCAATCGGGCGAGGTGGGGTCGCCGCAGCTCCACTTCGAGATCCGCAAAGGATCTTCTCCGGTTGACCCGCTTCAATTCCTGAACGGGGCGTGAGGGAGCAACCGTAGCCCGGGCGAGCGAAGCGACCCCGGGGCAGTTTCCCCGCATATCGCTTTCGCTCATGCGGGCTACGAACTGCGCACTGGATCCAAAAGTTCAACTGTCGTCGCCCGCGAAAGCGGGCGATCCAGTATCCAGAGCAGTTGCGGTTGAGCCGAGAAGTCTCGGCGTACTGGATCCTCCGCCTTCGCGGAGGATGACAGTCTAAGGCTGAGGCGCGACTACACCTACTTCCCCGAAAGCCTCACGCCCAGCCGTCCCGCCAGCTCCTGCGTGAATTGCCAGGCGACGCGGCCAGACCGCGAGCCGCGCGTGGTCGACCATTCCAGCGCCTCGCGCTCCAGCGCTTCGTCATCCATCTTGATGCCGTAGTGGCCGCAATAGCCGCGCACCATCGCCAGATATTCGTCCTGGCTGCAGCGATGGAAGCCGAGCCAGAGACCGAAACGATCCGACAGCGACACCTTCTCCTCGACCGCCTCGCCCGGATTGATCGCGGTCGAGCGTTCGTTCTCGATCATCTCGCGCGCCAGCAGGTGCCGCCGGTTTGAGGTGGCGTAGAGGATGACGTTGTCGGGACGTCCCTCGATACCGCCTTCCAGCACCGCCTTCAGCGATTTGTAGGAAGCGTCGTTGCCGTCGAAGGAGAGGTCGTCGCAGAACACGATGAAGCGGAAATCGGAACTGCGCAGCAGATCCATCAGGCCGGGCAGGCTCTCGATATCCTCGCGGTGGATCTCGATCAGCTTGAGCCGGTCGGCCGGCTTGCGGTCGATGTTGATATTGGCGTGAGTGGCCTTTACCAGCGACGACTTGCCCATGCCGCGCGCGCCCCACAGCAGCGCGTTGTTGGCGGGCAGGCCGTCGGCGAAGCGCTCGGTGTTTTCGATCAGGATGTCGCGCATCCGGTCGATGCCTTTGAGCAGGCCAAGGTCGACGCGGCTGACCCGCGGCACCGGCGAAAGCCGTCCGTCCGGATGCCAGACAAAGGCGTCGGCTGAGCCGAACGACCCGGGGTTTCCCGCCGCTGAGGAGGCTGCAGAAAGGTGGCCGGCGATGGCTTCCAGCGCGGTTGCGATCCGCTCGGCGGTGGCGCCGTTGAGCGTGCTTGCCGGACGTTTTGTCGCGGTTTTCGCAAGGGCTCGCGAGGCGGCCTTGGGGGTGGCGCGAGTCGCTGTTTTATTGGGTTTTTTCGACATTTTTGCAGTTCCTGACGGCGCAGCCTTAACGGGCCTTGGAAGGTCCCGCAAGCGGCCTAAATGAGGGGTCCGGCCACGTTGCAATTGGGCCCGCCGCCGCTATAGTCCGCGCGAATTTGCCCGGACCGGCGATTTGCCCAAGGCGCTAAGCCCAGGCATGGCCGGTTCTTTTCCTTCTCACGAGGATTGTTCGAATGCTGATTACCCCTGCGTACGCCCAGGCTGCGGCCGGCGGCGATGCCAACAGCATGCTGATGTCGTTGCTGCCGTTCGCGCTGATCTTCGTGATCATGTATTTCCTGATTCTGCGCCCGCAGCAGAAGAAGGTGAAGGATCATGCCGAACTGGTCAAAAACATCCGCCGCGGCGATACGGTCGTCACCTCGGGCGGCCTGGTCGGCAAGGTCACCAAGGTGGTCGACGACGACCAGATCGAGTTCGAGATTTCGGACGGAGTCCGCGTGCGGCAGATGCGGCAGATGATTTCGGGCGTCCGCGCCAAGGGCGAGCCGGCCAAGGAAAAGGCTGAAGCCAAGGACGAGACGTCCGCGAGCTGAGTTTTCCGCGCCGCTCCCTGCGGCGCATTTTCCTGGATCTGACGGGTCAACTCGATGTTGTATTTCACGCGGTGGAAGGCGCTGGCGATCATTCTGACCGCGCTTGTGGTCTGCCTGTTCGCGGTTCCGAATTTCTTCCCGCAGGAGAAGGTAAAGACCTGGCCGGTCTGGGCGCAGCGCCACATCGTGCTTGGCCTCGATCTGCAGGGCGGTACGTATCTGCTGCTGGAAATCGACGCCAATGCCGTGAAGAAGGAAAAGATCGATCAGGTGCGCGACGAGGTTCGTCGCGTGCTGCGCGAGGCCAAGATTGGTTACACCGGCCTCGCGTCACGCGCGGACAGTGCCGAAGTTCGCGTCAAGGATACCGACCTGCCGACGGCATTGAGCAAACTGCGCGAGCTGTCGCAGCCGCTGGGCGGCTTGCTCGGCTCCAGCGGCCAGCGCAGCCTTGAAGTCAGTGATGCCGGCGGCGGCTTGATCCGCCTGACGGTGCCGCAGGCCGCGATCACAGAACGCGTCCGGCAGGCGATCGAACAATCGATCCAGATCGTCGAGCGCCGCGTCAACGCGCTCGGTACGGTCGAGCCGATCATCCAGCGGCAAGGGTCTGATCGAATTCTGCTGCAGGTTCCGGGCCTTCAGGATCCGACCGAGCTCAAACGCGTGGTCGGCCCGACCGCCAAGATGGAATTCCGCATGGTCGATTCGACCGTCTCGCCGGATCAGGCCCAGCAGGGACGCGTGCCGGCCGACTCGGAAATCCTGATGAGCGAGCAATCGCCGAAGGTGCCCTACGTCATCAAGAAGCAGGTTCTGGTTTCCGGCGGCGACCTCACCGATGCGCAGCCGGGCTTCGACCAGCGCACCAATGAACCGATCGTCAACTTCAAGTTCAACAGTTCGGGCTCGCGCAAATTCGCGCAGGCGACGTCGGAGAATGTCGGGGTGCCGTTTGCGATCATCCTCGACAACAAGGTGATCTCCGCGCCCGTGATCCGCGAACCGATCACCGGCGGACAGGGGCAGATTTCCGGCAGCTTCACGGTGCAGGCCGCCAACGAGCTTGCGCTGCTGCTGCGGGCCGGCGCACTGCCGGCGCCGTTGACCGTGATCGAGGAGCGCACGGTCGGTCCGGGCCTCGGACAGGACTCGATCGCGAAGGGTGAACTGGCGGCCTATGTCGGCTCGATCATGGTCATCGTGTTCATGCTGGTGACGTACCGCCTGTTCGGCGTGTTCGCCAACATCGCGGTCGCCATCAACGTCGCGATGATCTTCGGCATCCTGTCGCTGCTCAACGCCACGCTGACGCTGCCCGGCATCGCCGGCATCGTGCTGACGGTGGGTATCGCGGTCGACTCCAACGTGCTGATCTATGAGCGCATCCGCGAGGAGCTGCGCGGCGGACGCAATGCGATTTCGGCGATCGACGCCGGCTTCAGGCGCGCGCTGTCGACTATTCTGGACTCCAACATCACCACCTTCATCGCCGCCGCGGTGCTGTTCTATATCGGCACCGGTCCGGTGC
>Ga0307510_10008716_pt1 | contig 12083 bp, 12 predicted proteins | sample 12_EM_MG_FD_207224 | JGI IMG/M metagenome (GOLD analysis project Ga0307510, IMG submission 207224) | Populus trichocarpa ectomycorrhiza microbial communities from riparian zone in the Pacific Northwest, United States - 12_EM | ecosystem: Host-associated > Plants > Roots > Unclassified | place...
TAGGTCCTGGGTTCAATCCCCAGTCTGGCCATATTCTTTATATGCCCCCACATGTAGTCCCTCCAAGGAGGCCCTTTCATATGTGGTATCCCTCTAATGAGGTCCCTCTGGGGTGCATTTCCAACAGTGGGTGGGGTGGATGCTGTGGTGGACTTGGTGGATGTGTTGGATGCGGTAGAGCAGTTCAGGGGAGTCTGGACATATAGAAAAGGACCATAGGTCATTTGTCCTCACATAGCATCAAATGATCCCAGTTTTTTCTGATGAAAATGGGCATGAAATTATTGTTGGAAAGAATTAGAGTGCACTTTTACAATGCTTCAAGCTTCAAGAACCAGTGGTAAGGGGATGGAATAGTAGCAAAACGCCCTACGTTCCCATTGCTAATGCACTAGTACTAGGCTTAGCTACCAGACTGTAACTTTGTCTACTAAATTCTACATAGTTTATAGGTATATTACCCCTGCCCACAGGCCTGATGCTCCTTCAATCAATTAGCAACCGCTAGTGGCTGTTATGAATGTTCTATTGCCCTTACTGTATCTATGGCTAAACTATGAAGTAGTTACCCCTTGCTAGTGCAGGAGGGTTTTCCTGATGTATATACCATCAGAGGGTGCATGTGCTGTGTGCAAAGGATGAACAATGGGATTTCAACATTAGATGCTAAACTATAATTTTGGATATATAACATGAAGAACAGAACAGTACTTTTGAGTCTACAACATCCTTATGTCAGTCTAGAGAGCCCTACTCCACTGCTGTGCTCTCCAAGTCCATCACAAATTTCCCCATTGGATGTATGCTGTCTTCTACCCTGGAACAAGCCCTTGAACCATGGGGCTTGCATTAGCTTGTCCTTGTATGGATCAAGGTGTGCTTTGATGGGGTTTTTGAGGTCTGGAATGGTGCCAGTTGTGTCAAGTCCAAGTGCACCAGCAAGCACAATAAACTTGTCCTTGTATTTGTGGACAGAAAATGGGCAATTGAAGACCTTGAGAACTGTATCCTTGATGATTTGAGACTGGCATGCATAATTGTCAACTTGTTTTTGAGCTTCCTTCTCAGCATTGCACCACTCTTGTTCCTTCTGGTTGGTATCTTCAGCTTCAAAAGTATCCTTTAATTCTGGTAATGCTATCCATTGTGCTTGATTTTGCTAGTGCCTTACTGTTTCTTCTTTGACAGGTTGGCAAGCTGTTCATTTGCGTCAGCCAGGGCTTGAGAGGTGATTGTACAGTGGGCTTCAGCAGCCTTGAGTTGGGCCTTCATCTTGGAAAGCTTACAGTGTAGACCATACATTTCAGTGAGCACTTGCCCAAAGGTCTTCTGCCAGTCAGGTATTTCAGAAATGGGTACAGATGAGCTAGGTGTGGGTGGTGACAAATGCAAACATATGGAGAATGTGGGTGGGTAGATAGGAATTGAAAAGCCAAGGTGTTCTGGTGGCATAGAAGCAGCTGGTTGTCCCTTGGTTGAGATATAGGGGGTTGGTATTCTGGAGGTGCACCACCTGTGATGTATTGGTTGTTGGTGGGGGTTGTATGCAATGTGTCAGAATTGAGGAGTGGTGGTGCCAGTGTAGGCTGGATTTCATCAAAGGAAACAATGCATCTGAAATTGTCACAGACCTTGTCCTTACATCCTTCATTGTCAGAGTCATCCTTGTCACTACTATCTATCTCTATATCAGATAAGCATTCTGGAATGAAGTCAGCAATAGTATTCTTATTATCAGTTGGAATAGCAGGAGGTGAGAAGGGTGTAGGGTTAGGATAAGATGATAAAAGATGGAGAGTTGATGATAATACCATGCTTGGCCCAAAATCCTGTTCTGAGAAGATGGAGGGGTTGAATGGGAAGATGCCTGTCTTCCAGAATGCCTTGATAATCAAGTCTGGTGTGATCACCTTCTTGCAAATGGCCAAGTATTCAGGGATAAAGTTGTAGTGATCAACTGTTATCCTTTTTGCTGCTAGGTTACTACAATGTACATTCCAGGTGTGCTGCAGTACTGAGAACATACCAACATTGAGTGGCTGGAGCTTATGGGTTGTTTTCAATAGGAGACAAAACAATATGATATTGTTATCATATGCAAGTCATTGTATCACAGGTGTTTCATGGGACTCATGGTGATCATATATAAGAATGATGGGCTTTGTAATATCAACACATTGAGCCACTACATTTAGAATAAAGCTCTTGCAGAACTATATTTCACAAAGCTCATTATCAGTCCACCCAGAATTAGAATGCATGGTACTGGTGAAACTAGATTGAGTTGCAAGCATACAACAAAATTGAGCACTTACATTCCATAAGATCCATGTGAAACCAACTGCAGATCTGGTATGGTTCTATCTTTGAGGATGACACTGGGTGGAATGGAGTCACCAGATGCTGATACACACTTGATGACCATGGCAAGCTCAAGGTTGTCACTCTAGATACAATACTAATCCTTGGCCTTGACTGGAAAAAGATATTGTATTTGGTTGTTTGTATACCCACCTCCAAACTGACACCCTTTCTCATCCATATTCCACTCCTGCTCAGATAGAATACCCCCATACTTCTCATTGAACCACTGTTGCTTCCTGAAATAGTTATCAACAACTGTCTTGTTGAAGTTCTTGGCATGTTTAGGGTCAAGTCCCATCATTTTGCAAGCTTTCAGCCCAGGGTGCTAGTGAAGAAACCCTTCATACCATTGTCAGTTAGAAGGCTCCTTTCATGCAATAAGTATAGCCAGAGACCATATTCCATTGTAGCTAAGTGGCTTTCCAGATAATGCCAAATGTACACACCAGTCAGCTAATGCTAACTTCTCTGATAGGGTGAGATACTACCACTCAATGGCAGATTCCCTGTATGTTGGAACACCCTTTGCCTGCCACATTAGTATTGTGTATGGAACCTAGAAAGTTGATATGGTCAGTGCTTATGGATGCATTTGGGTCACAGCATTTATACATATTGAGAAGCCTTGCTGCTTGTGTTGGTATTGAATATATGCCAGTATTTACTCCAGCAATGGCCTCTTTGAACCTTTTTTCAAAGTCTGGTTCCACTGTACTTGACTGTTGAGAAACTTGAAATGTCTAAGGCATCACTGTATTGCACATTATACTATGTGCTGTAGAACATGCAGAACCGCTTCAATGACATCATATGGATGCTTTCTCTCTTCAAAGTCCACACCAGCAGGCTTAGTGGGTATGACAAGAGGTGGTGACCTCTAAAAATATGGGAAAGCTTACAGAATTGGTTTCTCATCTGCAAAAGTAGATTTTGGTTGCTGGAATAGCATAAAATAACCATTTGAAGCAGTATTTAAGGTGTAGAATGTAAGGAAGTGGGTAACTAAGAATCTGACCATTGGGGGTATTTTGACTACTACAAGTGCAACAATAGTATCTAAGAGTTGGGCCTTAAGCCTGACTTAGTTTGCAATCTATTGTGTTCTCAGTCCTTGTTGCTTGCAAAGTGCCATTTCCCTTTACTCTTTCTTAAAGGTCGTCTTCAATCTCTTGAAGACTCTTCCCATTCCTCTTTATCTTCACCCAGACATTGGTCTTAGTAATCCTGTCATGGTCAGACCACCATGTCAAGTCAGTTGGGGATCTCAGGGATCTTGGGGTCTTTGGTCAAGGTTTGGAAAGTGGATTATGAAGAGGGGTCATTCCCAAAGAGGAAATCAGTCACATGATGCATCATGTGACATATAGAATGACAAGTGAAGATTATACAAGTCAGTCATAACTTGGAATCAAGTAAGACACTAACATATGATCTCAAAGACATAGAGAAGTCAAGGGCAATTAGCAGTAAAGCTGACTAATCTACCTGTGCTGCTAGCACCTGAAAGTCTAAGGTGAATACTCAGCAACCCAAGCCTTCCAACAAGGCACAGCCAGTAAAACATGGTGGCCAGGCAAGGAAGACTGCAGATAGGAACAAAGAAGACATGGTCATAGACCCAAAAGCTAGCATACCATGTATCATATGGAATGTAAATTGCACAGAGCAACTTATCCAATGGTTGGAGGACAATGTTGAGGATTGCCAATAGTTGTTTTCCAACTTGGCATAGGATGCTAGAGAAGAAAACTGTCCTTATCTTACTACCAGGAGTGTCAAGACTAACTTCCATCTTAGAAAGGCTGAATATATCTTCTTAGTTGATAAGAATGAGAGGGTCAGAGATAATATAAAGCTGCATGGAGCAAAGGAATACACAAAGGTGGTTGATAACCATATCTCAAAGTGAGTACTTTTTGTTACTGCCACTATCCATCCAAATACTAATGTTGGCAAATAAGTTTGAAGAACAAGTATCAAGAAATCAATGCTAAGCTTGGGAAAACAGGGGTTGGGTTGACTGCTGAGCAGATCAAGAAGAACCCCAAATTGAATAACATTCTAGGTACATTTATATTTGAACATCTGTGCAACATCTACTGACTGGTGTTTTTATTTAGATTGGCTTATTGTCAAGCTTCCAGTCTAGGAGTGCTTGCACAGGTTTGGAGAACTATCCCAAATTTCAATCCTCATATGGTCTTATTGGAGCCCAGTTAAGATCTAGAAGCCAAGGTAGAAAGAAATCTTGTTTCCATCATACAGAAATGGAAATGCCAGTGGGAGAGAGAAGCTTAAGGACAAAATCAAGGATACAAACCTGCTGGGAATGATAGAAGGAGCTGCTGGGGCTGTGGACATAGGCAGTGAGCTTGGAGGATTTAATGATGAAGCCCCTGACAAGGTACAAAGTGTCATTATTTTTCTAACTTTTATTGATAGTGCTGAACTTAGGGCAATCATGATGACCATACTCACTTTCTCTCTATCAAACCCTCCCAGTATATGCCAGCCAAGGCATGAGAGTCTTTGAGGGTTGCTATTGGGCAGCCTGGAATGATATCCAAGCCTTGGAAAAAGGACACCCTCTCTGGGCATTCATGCACCCCCTCAACTTCAATGGGTAGCTTGGTTGGCTGTAGTCATCCCAAGCTATTGAGCAAGCACTCCCATATGGAGAGTTCAGTTGATACCATTAGCAATCAAGCTCAACTTTCTGAACTTGTGAGGGATATGCAAGATGCCAGGATGGTACACTTCAATATCAAATGCAAGAAGTTGGAACTCCAACTCAAGCTCAAATAGATATGCATATGCAAGTAGGATTGCAAACTTGAGCTTGAACAGGCATATGAACAGCATGCTGCTGATGAACACACCCTGTTACTCAAGTAGCAGATGCAGAAAAAGGAGCTTATGTATAAGGAGCAGATGATCCAGGACAAGCTTGAGCTTGCTTAATTGAATGCAGGACAGGCACCTCCTGCCATGGGTGCCAATCACACTCCTATTGGGTTTGGGCAGGATTTTTCATCAGATTCATTTGTCTTTGGTGCAGGCATGATGAGTTCTATATTACCTCCACTCCCTTCTACCAGTTGGGATTCTGGGGCATCTGCATTGTTGCCATGATTGCTCATTAATTACATAGGAACATTTTTTATTGTATAACTTTACTAGAATAGGACAGTTTTTTTGTTATAAGCATATAATGCTATGATACCCCCAATAAAGTTATCTCACTTGCTACTCTGGTCACCTCACTGCCCCACTCATTGCACTACTAAACAATCATCCTATAATTTGTTGTTGAAATGCTTGCCCTTCCATTGTCATGTATTGTCAAACCTCTTGGAACTTATCATCACTACCACCTGAGTTGGCCACATTGGGGATCCTTGGTGCTAGGTATCCTCTGCCAGCTTCATAGAGATGCTTGCAAAATGCTAGGTCAAAATCCCCACCTTCAAGCCTAAGAATCAAATTATGTAGGATGATACAATAGCAGATGAAGATGACCACCCATTTGTGATGCCTAGTTGATGTGATTTGAATCTAGAGTTCACAAAGAGCCTGGAAGTGGCCTTTTTTTTTTTTTTGAATTCAAAGTTTATTCTCCACTGTACTGGGCAACAAGAGACCATGGTACCTGACAAAAGTACTATGTATGTAATGACCCAGGAAATATAAGGTGTTAACAGAATGTCAAGCTGGTTGGGTGAGGTAAATATGGGAAGGGTAGGCTATCATGCCAAATAAATGGACCAATATTGGACTGTATGGAATCAACTGACAGTGATGCCAGACCTATCAGTAACAAGAGGGGGAAAGTGTGGTAGAACAGAATAAATAAATGGGGCCATGAAAGACCCTGCATAAATATGGAATATAAATATCATAAGTCTGCAAGAGATACTTACCCATTAAGGCACTCTGTACTGAGAAATGCATGGTGAAGGTACAGCACAAGCAAATACCCCCAACTGCTCTGACCCCCCTGCAGAGGTCTAGATAGGGGCAGAAGGGCCAAGTTACTGGGAGCAACACCTGCCAGAGATAGTTGAAGTGCAGGCTAGGTGATCCACAGAGCAGCACCATGTAGAGGCACCAGCCTTAGCACATCAAAATAAGTAAATGAACACAACACTTTGGTGCTGCCATCAAGGAGAATGTCAAGTTCCAGCAAGGGAAGGCAGAAGTCTAGTTTGTGGATGCTAAGAGGTAGCGAGGGGACAGAAGGATCATCATGCACCAAAGTGCAACAAAGGGGTGGTCACCAGTCCATCATGTGTACTACCTTGTACTTGTTGGTCTCCACACAACACACCTTGAGCTTTTTGGTGATGTTCTTGCAAACAATATGGCTGGCTGCAAAGATGTAAGCATGTGTTGTAAGAGAAAGCTTGCCCTGTATGAGAAACTCCTCCAGCTCTGAGATATGTTGTAATCTAACCTGTAAAGGGCCCTTGAGTTATAGAGGAACAAGGGGACTGCAATGGAGGGATTAAGACTGTATTTCATTATAGGAAACAATGTACTACATACCTGCAATGGAGGGATTAAGACTAAGGGAAAAATCCGCTCCACTGCAGCAAATATCAACCTGACTAAGCCACAACTTTGCTAAATAAGGAAAGGGGTTGTGGCATGTCATTCTGCCAGAAAATTAACACTAAGGTGATACCTTAGCACATAAAAATAAGTAAATAAACACAACAAGATAAGATGCTGGTCTTTGGTATCACAGTGGTACTGGTATTGTATGTTGGAGTGCAAGGTGCTAAGGGTGGTGGTAGGAGCTAAGGTTGCTGGTAGAGGTGCTGAAAGTTCTGGGGCTTTGCTGGCTTTGTCCCCATGTTTTCTTCTCTTGGTGGTGAAGACTTTGAAGATATCATAAGAGTAGTCTTGCTCTTGCTCCTTGTTGGGGTTGGCAGCTTCCCTGACCTGCAAGATGTGAGACTTGATTACCTCTTCTATCTGGCTGGTTGGGGCATTGTATGATTTGAGGTGTGGTGGTGTATCACAAGTGAAGACCACATTGGATTGTGTGGGAGCTAAGGTAGATAGAGGCATTCTGGGTGGTCTGCCATGTGTCTATACTTGCCTTAAGTCTGTGTCTTGAGCTGTTGAAGGGCACCAGTTGCCCATTTGGAAGATGGATCCTATTGTTGATCTAGGAGGCATGCCCAGAGTGGATATACTTATTGGTGGTGGTACATGTGTAGAGTCAATGGTCCTTAGCATGGCAAAAGGTGCATAGCTCAGGGTGAGGGCTGAAATAGAAGGAGGAGGAGGAAGTGCTGGTGTTTGCAGAGGGTGCAGCTGGAGTTGGGATAGGTGTGGTGGCTGGCATGCTCCACATTGGTGGTGGTAGAGGTGCCAGTACTTGATACACATAGGAGGTGGTGGTGTTGACCTGAAAACCTCCTGGCTTGGGGATGCCTAGTGTTTTAAGGTCCAGTCTATTGGACTGCAAATTTAACTGGGACTGGACTGGACTGGACTGAAAAAAGACTGGACTGCAGTCTTAGTCCATACCAGTCTTAGACCAGTCCAGTCTACAGTCCAAGGGTTTCTGAGATTTTACTGGACCAGTCTAGACTGGTCTAGACTGATTCTTTGAATTTTAAACCTAGCTCCTCCATTTCTTGTTGTGTACATGCAAATCAGACTATTCCACTGAAGAGTAGTTATAGAAAATTTTAATAAATTGTTAAACAATTCTAAGAGTCTTATTATTTAGAAAGCATTGAAAACAAAGTTTAAACAAATGTAAACCCTAATTACAAATAGTTAAACTTTTCACAGATTACCCACATCAGGGTTTACATTTGTTTAAACTTTGTTTTCAATGCTTTCTAAATAATAAGACTCTTAGAATTGTTTAACAATTTATTAAAATTTTCTATTACTATTCTTCAGTGGAATAGTCCAATTTACATGTAGTCAGCAGTCAGCAGAATGGAATGGAGTGTTTTTGACCATGTGATAGCATCAGCACAGCAAATCTGATGTGTTCAACTGAACCATTGCAATGTTGCAATGCATAGATTTGCTATGACCAACCTTGGATTGCCACCACTTTACCCTTGGATACCACACCTCTGCCTTCTCATTCTCCTGCTCTGTTATTGCCTGTGGCCCAATTCATTGCCCCTGTCACCTTCAAGTTCCCCCAAGGCCTCGCCTCAAGCCTGCCACCAACATCTTCCATATTGACACCCTTTCTGGCTGACACCACAAGGGTGCACTTCTCAATAGGCCTCAATACTTGTCAGTCCATGTTAGCACAACATGATCAACACCTTGCCAGTCAGGCCCCTGCTCAGGACCACCCCCTACAGGATACAGATGCTACTATTTTTAGGAATATTTCACTGGCTTTTGTATGTTTCCACTGTCATTCATTCATATTAAACCTCTTGCTCCCTTGCAGTTACACCTTCCACCTCCTTTTCATGCCTGTTCTCACCTCCAACTCACATTGTTGACTGGCCCTGCAAGTGTCACCACCTCAAGGCCATGGTTTCACATTTCACACATCACACACAGCCCCTTGCAAGTCAGGGTCTTACTTTGTTGATGTGTAGACTCAACCTTTTTGGTACATTTCTTTTTCTTTTTGTCTTTTGTCTTAGGCTTCTCACTCTCCATCATTCACTTTCCACCACCATTGCTTTCACACTTTTATCATCAATTGCCTCCTCCCCCTCAAATGTCAAATGTTGCTGCCCCACTCAAATGTCAAATGTTGTTACCCCTGCAAATGTCAAACATCACCACCCTACCCTCTTAAAATGTCGTTACCCCCTCAAACTTCGCTGCTGCCCCTCCTTGGGCATTGCCACTACTCAAATATCACCCCTCCCCTTTGAACTTTGCCCCTGCTCAAATGTTGCCCTATCAATTATCACTGTCACTCAAACATTGCCCCCTCAAATATTGCCCCCCCTCAAACTTTGCTGTCTCTCAAATGTCACCCCCCTCTCAAACTTCGCCACTGCTCAAATGCCCCCCCCCTCTCTTCCCACCTTACATGTAGAATACTTGTGTCTGTATTACCTTAGACTCAATGAATATAATACTTTTTTGGTCTGTTTTATGTAGTGGGATGTGCATAGCATGTATCTGTGACCTGGGTAGGATACCCCAACATGTGCAATTGCTGGCATATAAACATGGATCTGCTGATAAGTTTTGAGAAACAGAGCAACTGTGATCAATGCAAAAAGGAGTGCTGATTCTTTGAAAAGACTGGTCAAGACTGGTTTATAGACTGCAGATAGACTGGTATGGACTGGTCTTCATCAGTCCAGTCCAGTTTTTTACCTTTTCATGAAAACTCTAGACTGGTCTTGGTCCCAGTTAACCCCAAATTAGGTCCAAAAACCAGACCAGACCAGACTTTAAAATACTAGGGATGCCTTGCATATGGTTAGGAAAATGGGCAGTGCATTGTGTGTATACCAATGCATATTTTAGATCACAAACCAGAATTAGGGCCTGTTTGGGAACTAGCTGGTATCTTGAGATACCAGCCAAAGTTGTATTTCGTCAAAATAGAATTTGAGTTTGAAAATTTGTGCTATTCAGAGACAAAAACAGGCACATGAAATTGTATTTTGATTCCAAATAGTGCAAGCCAAATCCAAATGCACCTCCAACCCTCAATTTCATCCAAATTGTGTGACTGTGTGATGGCACATGTGACTTGTGTGTTACTTATGTGATGCAACAAGATATGCACATGAGTGAAGAGCCCCATATGCATCAATAATGTAAATGTTATCTTGATCCATAGCACTTATGTGATCAGTTGTATCGTTAACAAATCCAACTTCATTGCACAATGTCTTTGCAATAGAATAACAACCTGTTCTACAACACGAAGGGTCCATTGTCCCATATCAACCTATGCAACCACAATACCATTTCTTTTCCCTTTCTAATGCCCAATTATGCCCCTTTGCAATAGCATTTAAGCTGCTTCTTGATGTAGACAGTGTGCTGCTTGAGATTGGCAATGGCCAAGTAAACATTGCTGATTTTGTGGTTGTCTGTGTAATAACCCGATATATAGAAGGGCCCTTGAGTCACAGAGGACCAAGGGGACTGCAATGGAGCAATTAAGACTGTTTCATTAGAAGAGACAATAAGCTACACACCTGCAATGGAGCAATTAAGACTAAGGTAAAAAGTCGCTCCACTGCAGCAAATATCAACCTGACTAAGCCATAACTTCGCTAAATAAGGAAAGGCATTCCGGCGCGTCGTTCTGCCACAAAATTAGGGCTAAGGCGATGCCTCAGCATCAGAAAATAAACAAAATAAACACAACACTCCCCCATGGCAGCACAAGGCGCCACAATCCTACTCTGAAGCCATACCAAGCATTCTGACGCATTTCTGAAGTTTATAGCGGTCCAGGGACTTTGTGAAGATGTCTGCAGCCATGTCCTGAGTCGAAACAAAGGTAGGTGCAATTAGGCCATCCTGGACCGCATCCCTGAACCAAAATAAGCGAAGGGAGAGGTGCTTCATCTTCCCATGATGCTCTGGGTTCTTGCTCACTGCAATGGCAGACTGATTGTCCATCCTGAGCAGAGATGGGCCAGAGGTGTCATAGCCAAGCTCCCCCATCAGCTGGCGCATCCATAGGATCTCCTTTCCTGCCTCAACAGCAGAGATGTGCTCTGCTTCAGTGGTGGACAGAGCAACAAGAGATTGGAGCTTAGGACTCCAAGAGACTGCTCCAGTGCCAATCTTCACCACATAGCCTCCAGTTGACCTCCCATTGTCCGGATTGCCTCCATGATCTGAGTCAGAATAGGTGATGAAGAGTTCAGATGAAGTGGAGGGGGAATAGACAAGTTTGTGGTCCACTGTGCCCTTCAAATAGCGAAGCACATGCTTGGCAGCTTGCCAGTGAGGAAGGCCAGGATTAGAGTTGAATCTGGCAAGAACTCCGGCAGCATAGGCAATGTCAGGCCTTGTGGTGAGAGCAAGGTACATCAGTGACCCAACAATGGAGATATAGGGGTACTGGCGCATTTCTAAGGCTTCTGCTTCGGTCTGGGGGCACATAGAGGTGGAAAGACGACATCCAGGATTGAGAGGAGTGGATACAGGCTTGCAATCCTGTAAACCATGCTCCTGGAGAACGTTGGTGATGAATTGGCTCTGGGAGAGGGAAAGGGTGCAATTAGGATGATCTCTGTGAATCTCCATGCCCAATAACTGAGTGGTAGGCCCAAGATCACGAAGTTTGAAGTGGGAAGAGAGTTCCTGGATGATGGAGTCAAACTTGGCACCCTTCTTGCCAGCCAGAGTGATGTCATCCACAAAGACAGGCATGAAAATGCAAATATCATCCTTTGAAAAGATGTAGAGACCATGATCTGACTGGATCCTCTGGAATCCCATAGATAGGAGCACAGAATGAAGCTTTCTGTTCCAGACCCGTCCAGCTTGCTTGAGGCCATAGAGAGACTTCCTCAGCTTGCAGACATAATCTGGTCCACCAGCCTCAAATCCTTCTGGCTGCTGCATATAGATCTCCTCCTCCAGCTTGCCATTGAGATAGGCATGAGAGATGTCCACAGAGCGAAGCTCAAGGTCCTCCAGAGCAGCAATAGCAAGGATGATGCGAATGGTGGAATACCTGACTGTTGGAGCGAAGGTCTCCTTGAAATCAAAGCCAGGGCGCTGGGAATAGCCTT
>Ga0307510_10008717_pt1 | contig 12083 bp, 12 predicted proteins | sample 12_EM_MG_FD_207224 | JGI IMG/M metagenome (GOLD analysis project Ga0307510, IMG submission 207224) | Populus trichocarpa ectomycorrhiza microbial communities from riparian zone in the Pacific Northwest, United States - 12_EM | ecosystem: Host-associated > Plants > Roots > Unclassified | place...
TTTTTTTTTTTTGAATTCGGAGTTTATTCACCACTGCTACTAGCAACAAGTGATCGCGGTACAGACTATCAGTAACTAGTCTACGTGTACTACTAAGTAACCCAGGATTTATTAGCAGACTGTCGAGCTTAACGTAGGTGAGTAAAACAAAAGGGGCGCGCAGCACCCTCAGGCAGGAAAGGGCGGGCCGCGTGAGATTAGTCACACGGGGGGATCCCGAGCTAACCGGCAAAGAAGAGAAACGGGGGGGGAAAAACGGGGGAGGAAGGAGGGTGTAATGACCGTAAGGCAGGAACGACCGGGTCAGAGTCAAACCCATAGGGGGATACGCAGGCCCCTATAAATACGGAACATAAATAGCGGAAGGGGAGATACGCACGCGACCTCCGTGTCCTATTGGACGCTCTGTACCCAGTACGCATGACAGAGGCTGCTTGAGGGCCTCCTATGGCTCCGGCCAGGGCCTGATCCGACTGAAGAGATGAGGGCCATAGGGTCGAGTAAGGGGGAGCGACGCCCGCTAGGGGAAGCCGCGTTGCGGGCCGGGGGCCGCGGATCGAAGCCCAGGGAGAGGGGCGACAGCACCAAAAGGCGCTACAGGCCGGCGAGAGGCAGGTGGGCCACGGTGATGTTGGGCCCGGAAGGCGCAGGGGACGAGGCGCCTCAGAAAAGGGGGGGGAAAAGCGAAAACCGCTGGCCGCGGCTGGAGACCCCCTCTCAGAGCCCGAAGGCGAGGGTCTCACGGCTCCTGTGCCCATGCCCGTGAGGGGTGGGCAGAGGGGAGGGGTCGACGGAGATGAAAAGGGCTTACATGCGTGAGAGGCCTGTTGCCAGGGTCCCATTTGATCGCAATGCCTGTGTGCCCGAAGGCGAGGTGCTGTGTGAAGCCGGTGAAGGGTCACAGAGGGCGAGGGGTGCCGTGAGAAGCCTGCTACAATCAGGGTCCCAGAGGGCAGGGTGGATGGGAAGGGGGGGTCCCAGAGCCGGGTGGTGGCATGTCTGAGGCGGCGGGAGACAGAGGCCGGGGGGTAGTCGATGGCCGTATACCTAGTATGCGGGTGGGCTGTACCTTTTGAAGAACTGGCTGTGGCCAGCAGGGCGATCCCAAGCCGCCAGGGCGGCGGCCGATGACAAAGGGGTGGGGGTGTTGACGGTGGTGCTGAGTAATAGACCAAGGGGTCGTCGACGGGGTGTCAGCCAGTGAAGTCCGGGGTTTTGAGGCCCAAGAGTCGCCAGCCGGCGAACCCCCCTGGTGGGCGACGCTAGGTCAAGCCCGGTCCCGAGCGTGGTCGCTTTAGGGACACTAACCAGGAGGGAAGAGGGGGTGAGGGAGAGACGAGGGGAGTGTCGTCTATGGCCCGAAAGAAAGTAAGACCATTGGGCAAGGTTAGGAAGGGGGGTGATATCTTTCTTTGTGACTGCATTGAGTGGGCGGTAGTTGATGATATAGTGTTTTTCTTTGCTGTCCTTTTTAGGGACCATGAATGTGCTGAATCCATAGGGTGATTTGGATGGGACAATGTATCCCTTCTCCAAGTTTTCGTCGAGGAACTGGTTTTCTGCCTCCTGATCTTTGAGGCTCATAGGGTAGGTTTTGCAATTGAACTTCACTGGAGCTTCCGCTGTGAGCTCGATTTTATGGTTGCAGGGACGTGATGGGGGGAATTTCTTGGCTTCTTTGTCTGAGAAAAGGAGGGCATGTCATTTGAATTCCTCTGGCAGGGTGATTTCTTCTTTCTTGTGTTCTTCCGTGTACTTGTGAGCCATTTCTGTGGCGTTGTGGGTTCTGTTGACTTCCATAGTGGTTCTTCCAATCCATATGTTCGGTTGGCTTTGGTTTTCAAGTTCTTCCATAATTGCTTCATGGGTTTCCATGATGAGATCATTGTCTTCTTGTTTTTGTCGCTTCTCCTTGAGGTAGCCTTGCGCTTTGTCCCAGGTAATTTTCCGGATAGTTTCAACTTTGACTTTTGGTCCTTTGAGGGTTCCTGCTTCCCAATCGATGTTGGGCTTAAATGCTTTGAACCAGGGGTAGCCGAAGAGAAAGCGATCTCTTCCTAAGTTTGTGACGAAGAATCGTAGTTGTCATCGTAAATTTCCTTGGCTAACCATGAGGTCGCAGTAATGGCTGATCTTTCCTTGTCTGTTGGGTGTTCCATCAACATTAAAGATGGGTTGCTGGTAAGGGAGTTCTTTCATTCCTAAGCGGAGCTTTTTGACTGTTTCTGAGTTGATGAAATTTTCTGTGGCTCCGGTATCGAGGAGGCCAATTTCTTTTGTTTCCCGTTTGTAGCTGATGACCGTGAACTCAATTTGTACTGAGTTACTTTTGTTAACAAAGACGCTGTCTAGTCCGAAGGTCTTGGCAAGGGCTTCAATTTTCTGGATACTGAATCCAGCTTTTGGGATAAGCTTATTGAGCGTTCTGATTTTTGTGTCATCATCCATAGTTTGGATTTGTTCTTTGAGTGCATCTCCCATCTGCTGTGCAGAGGGCTTCGACTTTGGATAGGCATGTGCGTCTTCCAACTGCTTTGCAGTGGACTTTGACTTTAGGTAGGCATGTGCGCATCTCAATCGCTGTGCGATGGACTTTGTCTTTGGTTTGCATAGCTTGATTAGCTTCTGGCAAGTGGCCTCATCAAATTTGTGGGCGTTAGCTGCGATACAATCTTGTATCGCCTTGATTTTCTGTGGTCCTAGCGTATGTGCTGGTGGTTGGTTATCAGCAATAATTTTCTCAAGTTTCTTTGTGTCCAATAACTGTGGGGGGTGATCCAAGGTTTCTTCCTTGAGAGTGTCGAAACTATTGGCGCTCTTGTTTTCTTGGATCCTTTTGGCAAGTTGGTTCATGGGTAGGATTCCCATATCTGGACAGCTTCGAATGGCGCTAATGACAGCGACTTCTTGTTGACTATGATTGACTCGGTGTCTAACTTGGCAGTTATGGGCGTAGTGGCCCTTCTTGTGGCAATGAAAGCATTCTTTGCTTCTCATAAGTTTGTCTGGCAGTGTCACAGTCAGACCACCGTGTCAGATCGAGTCCGGGGATCTCAGGGTTTGGGGATCTCAGGCAAGATTACAAAGATGGATTTCGAAGAGGGGTCGTTCCCAAAAGGGAATCTGGTCACGTGAAGCGTCACGTGACAAAGGAGATGACAAGTGAAGATTACACAAGTCAGATGTGACTTGGAATCGAGCAAGACACTAGCACGTGATCTCGAGACATAGAGAGTCAAAGGCAATTAGCAGCTAGACTGACTAATGCAAAGGGGTTCGTTCGATAGAAGCCACACGCATTCAATAGTGAGAAGAGACTGTCAAAGTCTGATTGCACGAATAGAACAAGCTTGAGAAAGCCGTTCTATGCTATGTAGTACAGTTTATATATGTCGACAAGAGAAACTATCAGAAGCTAGGAGAAGGTTGTGGAACACGGAAGAATCAAGACGGAAACTGGTGGACAAGTATGGAAGTCTCTAGAAAATGCAAGAGCAGTCCATAGATAAGTATGTAAGCAGTGGGCAACGCAGCCTGGAGTCACAGACAGAATTGGAACGAAGAGACAGAATAGGAAAGGAAGGATGAAGTAAGCAAGGCAGTCCATGACATTACCCCCTTGTTAACGTCCATTAGACGTCAACACTGCCATCTACAGCAGTGCAATACCCATGTTCGAAGTTAGGATGAGTCAGATAGACCTTGCAGTCGCCATACTCAAGACACATGCAGTGGGGATCCCTACAGTCGATCCCGGAGTGTCCTTGGCGTGAACAGTGGCGACATAGGCCAATGCAGTAGCAGTCGTCGATGGTATGCCCCACCTTACTGCACCACATGCATTCTTTAGGATGGCAGGCCCATTCCTCAGTGACTCAGTTGCGGACTGAAGCGCGGATCTTCTTGACCCGCGCAGTGGAGAAGGAAGGGGCGATGTGGAGGGAGGTGTCGATGTGACGCTGAAGGCGTCCTATGGCATTAGCTCCTGTGAGGCAGCTTGAACTGCGATAGAGAGCCTGCCTCTCTATCTCTAACGACTTGCAGAGTTGCCCCATATGCCTGGCAAGGCGATTGCAGGCCTTCTTGTGAGATCGGAAGTGTTGAATCTCACCGGCCAACGTGGGGTCATCCTCATGAAGGACGGCCCAGTCAACGCCCCTAGTCAGCTCCAAGTCTGGGTGGAAGAATAACTTGTTTTGCGGTGACAATGGGGAAGCGCGAGACGTCTGAGGAACGGCATGGAGGGGGCGTGAGTGGACGGCGCAATGGCGTCTGTTAGTGGCTAAGAGTTCGGGGAATGGGTTGCAAAGGTCATAGCGAATGAATGGGGCGATGACATCTTCATCACCCAGAGGGATGACAAAGAGGTGGCGCGTCCCTGTAGCATCGAAGTTGTCCTGCCAGCCAGGACCGGGGTGAGTGCTAGGCTGGGGGTCAGTAGGGGATGGCGCCTGGTTCTCCTTGTCCTCCATTAACTCCTTGATCTTTGCATCTTGGTCCGAGACTTGGCGATAGAGGACCATGGCTAGCTCCTCGTAGTCTGTCGTATCCCCTAGGGGATGAGATACTTGACGGATGGGCGTTATATCGGCAAGAGGAATGCGAGGCGAGGAACGGCGGAGTTGGACGCTCTGTTCCCATTGCTCTTCATTCTCATACTGTTCTCCATCCGCCATGATAACAATCATGGACGATTCAGTAGGGGGGGACAGAGAGGCAGACAGTGGCTCGGAGGGAAAGTTAGGATCGTTGTACTCAGCTAACTCGGACCCTGGATAGGGTCCGACTGGAGATCCTGAAAGAAAAGGTGGGGAAGGAGCAGGCGGGACGAAAGCGGGCGATAGGGCACGAGGAGGAGGGATATTGATGGGTAGGAGAGAGCGATTGTCGGGGAAACGGCAGCAGACTTCCTCAATGTCAACCCCCAGTATGGTGGAGACATGCTCCAGCATCATTTGATGGGGCCAAGCTGCTTCGGAATTGGTGGGACTGTCCGGAGGGGGAGAGGTGACCACGTAGGGAGTGCCGCCTGCAGATTCCTGGTTGGGCGACGGAGAGCAGGATGGAACAAAGATGGCGGTGTTGGCGTCGGTCATATCTTCGATTTGTTGGTTGAAGATCTGTGTGAGGTTGTCGGCAAAGGTTGAGTTGTCGCGGCAAAGACTGAACAGATTTTGTTGAAAGCATTCATCGTAGCCATAGAAGATTGTAAAGGGGGAAGCCAGTGTGAAGAAACGATGGGGGGATGAGATTGGATTGGGGGTTTCGACAGATGTCTTTATACGGTTGGTCGTCCAGCCATAGCAGGGTTAGTCAGGTAGAAATCTGCTAGTGAATCTGGGGCATTGAGGTCGTTGTGATCAACCCATTGGTCGTCGGAATGAGGGTACCCTTTCCAGTGCATGAGGTATTGAAGTTTACATTTTTTACCAAAACACCACACTTCTAGAATGTTTTCGATCTTGTACTCTTCTTCGCTATCAATGATCGGTGGGGGGCGTGTATAGGGCATGCCGTATTGTTCCGTCTCCTTATATGGAAGGAGGAGATCCATGTGAAACACGTTGTGAATTTTCATCGATTTGGGAAGATCAAGCCGCATTGCAACAGGGCTTATCTTTTGTAAGACTTTGAAGGGGCCATATTGCTTTGGGGAAAGTTTGCGATTACCGGCGATAGAGAGATTGCGACCCTCTAGCCAGACTTGGTCACCTTCTTTAATCTCTGTCAGCTTTTTGTTATCCTTGCGGCTTTGTACGTTTTGTAGAAGCTTCTGGGCCGATTGTCTAGATTCATCCAGGAGACGTAGATGCGTTTCCGCAGCAGGCACCAGTCCTTCTAGATGTTTCAGAATCACTTGTGGTTTGATTCCAATCAGAAGTTCATGAGGGGACTTGTGTGCTATGTCGTGTTTCCAAGAATTGTGCGCAAATTCTGTGATAGGAAGGAGTTGGCTCCAAGCCGAGGGTTTTCCCAAGGTCCAAGGTCGCAAGTACTGCTCAATCCAAGCATTCATATGCTCCGTCTGTCCATCAGTATGAGGGTGAAAGGCTGTAGATAGGTTTTGTTGAATTCCTAAAGCCTTGCACATCTCTTTCGCGAATGCAGAGGTAAACCAGGGGTCGCGGTCCGATATGATCTGTTTGGGGAGTCTGAACCACAGTACGAGGTGTTTCAGATACTCGAGAGCTACTCCTGTCCCGTCGATCATCTTAGTACATGGAATGAATTTAGCTGCTTTGGAACATCCTTGATCTACGATCGTGAGAATGGAATTGAAGCCTTGTGACTTGGGGAGGTCCGTGATTAGATCCATCGATACGTATTGGAAAGGTCCTTCTTCAACGGGTGTATCAAAACGTTGTAAGGGTGCCTTTGACCGATGTATGTTAGTTTTGGACTCTTGACAATGTGCACACCCTTTTACGTATTGTTCAACGAATTCTTGAAGTCTAGGGCCTTCGTACTGTTCACAGACAAGTTCCCAAGTGTTCAAAATGCCTGGGTGTCCAGCCGCAGGAGAGTTGTGGAGAGTTTGTAAAATGTCATGTCATAGGTCAGGGTCGTCTTCAAGAAAAACTTTGTGTACCTCGATGGGATTTGTCGGAGCGAAGAGGTGGTCAGGGAGTAGGATGTGAGGTTCATTGGAGTCCACCCCCTTGTTAAGGTCTTTTCTTCGCGACAACAAATCAGCCACGGTGTTAGTTGACCCAGGGATGTGTTCAAGGGTGTAGTCGAAGTCTTGGAGGAACTCAATCCAGCGTGCTTGACGACCAGTGATCTTGCAAGGGTCCCGGAAGTATTGGAGATTCTTGTGGTCTGTGCAAATGCGAATTGTGTGTGTAGCACCTAAAAAGAGAGGACGACCACATTTAAAACCAAAGATCACCGCTGCAAGTTCCTTGTCGTGAGCGTCGTAATTTCGTTCGGCCGGTAGAAAACTCCTAGAGTGAAATGCAATAGGATGGACACCATCTTCGAACTCCTGAGCAATGACCACACCTAGGGCATAACCAGACGCGTCCGTTTCCATAACGAATTGTTTGGACCAGTCAGGCATGCAGAGAACTGGGTAACTACTGCAGATTTCTTTGAGGTGTAAGAAGGCCGCATTACATTCTGCCGTCCAAATGAACTGTTCGTTTTTGCAAGTGAGGTCGTTGAGAGGGCGTGCAATGTCAGAGAAGTTCTTAATAAATGCTTGATAGAAGTTGCAAAATCCTAAGAAGCTTTGCACGTCTTTGACTGTTAGTGGAGTGGGCCATTCGGAGATACCCTGGACTTTAACAGGATCCATTTTGACTGACCCATTGCTGATGAGGACTCCAAGATACTCGACTTCATGTTGGTGAAACTTGCATTTTTCTGGTTTAAGGAAAAGGTCAAACTTTTCAAGTTTGTCCAAAATGTGATTGATGCAGAGTTCATGGAGAACTTCGTCGTCTTCGGTGGCAATGATCATATCATCCATATAGATGCGTAGCCACCCTTGAGTGATTTCTTCTTGAAAGATGTCATCCATCATGGTTTGAAAAGTGGCTGGGGAATTGGTAAGACCAAAGAACATGACTGTGGGTTCAAAGAGTCCTTTGCTGGTCTTGAAGGCAGCCTTGTACTCGTCCCCTTCCTTGATGCGAATGTTGTTGTATCCCCAGCGGATGTCGAACTTAGAGAAGAGGCGTTTTTCCGCAAGGTCGTAGATTAGTTCAGAGATTAAGGGGAGTGGGTATTTGTTGGGGATTGTCCATTTATTCAAGTTTCTGTAATCTTGGACAGGGCGAAATTTGCCATCTTTCTTACGGATTAAGAAAAAGCCGCTTGCATAAGGGGACTTTGATCGACAGATCCGTTGGAGGCGTAGATTTTGAGAAAGAAATTCGTGTTGTTCCTCTTTCTCTTTGGGGGATAGGGGATAAACACGACAGTTGATGGAAGTGGGAGCGTCGTCTTTGAGTTCTATGGCATGGTCCCAAGGGCATTGGTCAGGAAAACGTTCTGAGGCCTTTTCTGAGAAGACTTTCCCGTGACAGTGATATCATTTGGGGACTAGTTCTTGCCAAGTGCGCTTTTTCTTGTCCGTAGCTGCTTCAGCAAGCTGTTGTGCTATAGTAGTCTTTGCAACTCTGGTTTGAAGCCAAACTTCATCGCCTTCTTCCCAACCGGGGATACATCGGACCCATGCTGGAGTAGAGTCTTGTCGCTTTGTACCTTTGGCAGGGGGTCGCCAGCTATCGGTGTTTACAGAAGAGATTGTGGTGAACCCTTCGATGCAGCCACCACTCCAGTCAACATTGGGATTCGAGGCTTCGAAGAAGGGATAACCCAGGATAAAGTCGTCTCGTCCAATATTTGCAACAAAGAATGCATGAGAGGCCTTTCGTCCATTGTTGTTGACTAGAAGGTCGACAGCTTCTAAGATTTCTCCAGATTTATTAGGAGTTCCGTTGACATTCTGTACTTTCCGTGGTTTTGCTAGTGTTCTTGTTTTCAGTTTGAGGTGTTCTACTGCATGTGGATGAATAAAGCATTCGGTAGCACCGCAATCTAATAGTGCTTTTTGGTCGACTCATTTTGTTTTGGTTCGTAGCTGAAAGGGGACTTGAATTGCATGATTTTGAGCTATATACATAGAACCAGAACTATTCAGAACTGCCTGAGTAAGAGCTGTAGTACTCAGGCGCCAAGAAAATCCATATCTTCTCCCAAGGAGCGCATTTCATCCATGAACGCTCCGCGATCTTCTTTGGTTAGACATGCCACTTGCGCAGCAAGGGAAGGGGTTGGGGCGAACAAGGAATTGTCACTGGAAATGGTCGATTGACTGTCTTCTATTTGGACAGTACGAGCGCGCGCAGGTTTGTTGGGACAGTCGCGTGCTAAATGACCTTGCTTTCTGCAGTGAAAGCATCATCCCGTACGCTGGTATTCCTCCTTTTCTTTTTCTGTAGTGGCTTTGTGAACTACTGACGTATCCATGGCATCGTCGTTGCGAGGAGGAAGTCGTGGATGGGGAGGTTGTGTGCGATTCCCTTGACCATGCCAGTTTTGGTTGCTGGGGTTTGAATTTCCCCCAGGGCAATGCCAAACCCAACCAGTGTTTTGTTTCTGTTGGGGGTTCTGGCCAGCGTTTCGAGCAGGATTGCAAGTCCCATACTCAGAGTGTAACACCTTTTTCTTCAGGTAGATTACCTGTTGTCGTTGGGCTGCTGCTTTCCACTGTTCGTAGGTGTCAGGATTTTCCATGGCCAGACAAGCGTCGGCTAGTTGATGTGGAAGTCCTTGGGCAAACGTATGCAGATTCGAAGGATCATCAGGATTGAGCTTGGCGCGATTCCTGAGGGTTTTGAACAAGGCCAAATACTTGTCAAGGTTATCGCTGGTCATTCTCAATTTCCTGAGTTGATCTTGAGCACGTTCCCTCTCTGCATAATTGGTAAACGACACCTTGAATTTTGCTTCCATCATTTTCCAAGGATTAGAGAATCGATTGATAAGGCTGGGATCGGCTTCGATTTCTTCAAGCCAGTTGAAGGCCATGTCTACCCATCCATTGACTTTTTCTCCGTCAAGAAGCGACATGAAATAAATGCATTTGGAGATGGGATCTTTGGCAATGTCCGCTTTGCAATTCATTAACATGAATCTATTGAATTGGTTTAGGAATCGCCTAGTTTTGGATCAATCTCCTTCAAATTTGTCTGGGTGAATCCCTTCCAGACAGCGTCCTTTATCGTTTGTTCTTTCAGGTTCATCAAGAAGGTCTTCGAGGCCGAATGGGTCATCCCCGGTTCCTTGAGGGCAACGTGGAGGAGGCCTGGACAGTTGTCTAGCCGTTTGAGAAGAACGCATCCTCCAAGACCTGAACCCGGCGAAGGACTTTCGTTTGGGTTGATCTGCGGGATCGGGTGAAGAAGATTGACTCATGTCGCTAGCCAGTGCTTCTCTATCATCCGGGTTAGTTTCATGGAAGACATCCCCGTTGTGTGGCATGACCATGGTTGTATCTAATGGAGCCAATCGAACTGGAGATGTGGCCCGGGAGGGGGCCCTGGTGATGGGGAGGCTGGTGAGTTTCAATCATGCGTAGTTGATTCCTTTTATGGGGCAGTCTTTCAATTGAAGGCTAGGTCGTGCCAGTCGAAAACATTCATATGTGTTCCCTGCTCGAAGTCAGATTTCAAACCAGACTCCATAGACATTAGACAGGGCAAGGAGAGCTCCTTTGAAGCAAGCATAATAAGCGGTGAAGGGCGCTTTCTTGGAGACTTCTTTCCCATCTATGCGAACAACGATGTCTTGTCCTCCAACTAGATGACGGACTTGCTTGGAAAACTTGGATGGGACGGTGTCTTTAGTTTCAGGCTTTGTTTCAAATGGAAGGTCCAATACTGCTAGTGACTCTTCTGTTGGTTGGTCTATCGCACATACACGCCAGTCTGTGGGGATGCCTAGTCCTTTGGGGGTTTTCTGCTTTTCCTTCGATCCGGAAGGAGTTGAAGTCATCGTTGATTCGTTGAGGAAGGGAAGCTCGTTCTAATGTCACAGTCAGACCACCGTGTCAGATCGAGTCTGGGGATCTTGGGGTTTGGGGATCTCAGGCAAGATTACAAAGATGGATTTCGAAGAGGGGTCGTTCCCAAAAGGGAATCTGGTCACGTGAAGCGTCACGTGACAAAGGAGATGACAAGTGAAGATTACACAAGTCAGACGTGACTTGGAATCAAGCGAGACACTAGCACGTGATCTTGAGACATAGAGAGTCAAAGGCAATTAGCAGCTAGACTGACTAATGCAAAGGGGTTCATTCGATAGAAGCCACACACGTTCAATAGTGAGAAGAGACTGTCAAAGTCTGATTGCATGAATAGAACAAGCTTGAGAAAGCCATTCTATGCTATGTAGTACAGTTTATATACGTCGACGAGAGAAACTATCAGAAGCTAGGAGAAGGTCGCAGAACACGGAAGAATCAAGACGGAAACTGGTGGACAAGTATGGAAGTCTCTAGAAAATGCGAGAGCAGTCCATAGATAAGTATGTAAGCAGTGGGCAACACGGCCTGGAGTCACAGACGGAATCGGAACAAAGAGACGGAATAGGAAAGGAAGGATGAAGTAAGCGAGGCAGTCCGTGACAGGCGGTGGCGCGTGCTTATGACCTCCATATTCTAACATAGTTTTAATTTGAGGGTGGTTTAACATGCTAGTACTGTATCGTCCTCCTGAATAACAAGTTGCATTGACCTCAATAGGGTCCTCTTGTTTCATGATCGTTGGTTCTTTGACATTGAAGATCTCATATAGAGCTTTGCGAAGCTTTGCCTTTGCTTTGTCCTGTGGTTGCGTCTTTTGCGCCTTTGTTTCTCCCATTGATGATCCAGTGGTTCCCTGGTACAACCGATCTGTTGTCGGTTTGATTGCTCCAACTCCAGTGGTTGAGCGTCCTATAGCTGTGATGCCTTTTGGTCTACCAGTGGCCTTCTGGTCTTTGATATGGGGTGTGCTTTTCATAGCAGCAACCACGGCATATGTCTTTGTGTTGTTTACAAGTGTCGTCATGACGTCTTTTATGGGTAGGTAGGAGGATGGGTAGATGGGTGTAGTGGATGTATGTGAACCAAGGTCTTCTCTGCGTTGAGGGATAAATGTGTCTGTATGACCCAAGGCTGTCTGGCTTTCGCCTGCCTCTTCATCTCAAGGGACACGAGCCCAAGAAACTTCACACCTTAGTTCGGTTTATGTGCTCCTCCACTTCAACACCTGTGAGGGCGCTTTGATCCTCCTACACAAGACTTTCAACTCTGGGTAAGGGAGGTCTTATGCAATAGATTCACAAAGTTGTGGATTAACAGAACCACCGGCACTAATGTATGGGGTGCTAGGAAGGTAGGGGATGTGAACGTCTGGGGTGGTTGTCTACTTGCCAAGCTGGTGTGTCAAAAGAAAAGCTTGACTTGTGTTAAGGCTTCAACGGGCCTTGATAGTACGACTTGTACTAAGGTTTAACTGGTGGCGAGTACTTGAAGAGGTAGAAGTCTCTAGTATTGCTAGAGACGACTCTGAGTGGCTTATGTAACAAGTGGG
>Ga0307510_10008718_pt1 | contig 12083 bp, 7 predicted proteins | sample 12_EM_MG_FD_207224 | JGI IMG/M metagenome (GOLD analysis project Ga0307510, IMG submission 207224) | Populus trichocarpa ectomycorrhiza microbial communities from riparian zone in the Pacific Northwest, United States - 12_EM | ecosystem: Host-associated > Plants > Roots > Unclassified | place...
GGGAGGTAAGACAGAACGACAGTACGGTTTTTTTAATTGATGGTCGGAGGAAGGAGAAACGCTGTCTGTTGCATTACGGCGTGCAGCCTTTTGACACTCTTCCCTTCTTGCGCCATATAACAAATGAAAGGCCTCGTACCAGGAACGTATGGCGGCACTTGTATACCATAATTATTTACGATATTTGTATTGACGTTGTTGCTGCCGTTGTTTCCCGAGAAGTGACCTCCGATTGAATTTTGAACGGCTGCCGTTTTTAACGCTTCCGGACTAGTGCCCTGTTAGCCGCCTTAGACCCATAGAGGGAAACAGCCTAGTGCTTTACCCGGGGGCCATTTCTCTTCAAGTCCTCTCCTGCCACCAGAGATATTTGTGGGTATTCGAAGTTGGACGGGAGGGATGAAGGATATAATGCCGGAAGGAAGGGAAGCAGGAGCAACCATGTTAATATCGTGGATACACTAGGAGAAGGTAATCGTGCTGGGACGTCAGAATTCTTCTCGGCTGCGGGAGGGGAATGCGCCGCAAACCCAGCTCGGAGTCGGAGAGGTAGGACAGCACAGTACTATACTGTGCCCCGTCCTAACGCACTTATCTTCCTGAGTTTTTATGGTAGACAGTGGCCTTGGTGCGAAAAGCGCAGGCAATACCCTTAAAACCCCGAATCTCGGACTGCGCATCGGGGATACAAGTAGGGGGGCTGGGGACTTGAGGGTGCATTATTGGCGGGAAAAAAGGCAAGATATTACGATATTCCTAGTGTCGAGGCGTTTTCCGAAAGACTACTGTTGCACATCAGAGTACAGCAGTTGAGCCGCCTTTAAAAAAAACAGCCCTTAGAGAGTGCAGGAGGGAGTAAGCTGGGCGTGAATTAGAGAAAAATAGACTCGCACGCCTTGGACACATCATGCTGTTATTCTAAAATTAAGGCCATCCGTGAAGGGTTTGGCTGCATAGCGGGTTTGTAATGTTACTTGCTGTACCCGAGTAGATATTTGGTGGTGTATCACACCGGCCACGAATTCGGACTTCCGACGCACAATGGCATACCACTTCTTTCCACCCTGTAGTGTACTCAAGCAAATATTGGGAGTGAGGACGCCTTCCCCGTGTCACGAAATGGAGCTCAATCTCCACTCGCTGCTACCTAAAGTTCGTAAAATGGACTTCTCTAGCATACATCACAAAAATTCTTACACCCTCTGCAATAGCGGCCCGTTTTACGAACCTTAGGCAATTACGAAGATCATACTAATCATCCCGGGTGAGCCAACCATGATCTTTGGCCTCAACTAGCCGCCTAAGCAACTGGCCGCACAAAACTAAAGTCTGGATGGCGCCCTTGGGGAGCCCAAAAAAGGATGTGGAGATACTGCTGATATAGAGTTCGATTTTTGAAAAGCTCTCCCCCAGAACTCCCTCCCATGAAGGCTACTACATGCCTTCACTGATTCTCTTCAATAAGTTCTCCCCAACCCCCGTGCTTTATAATACCGGTCGCCTTAATAGGTTGAGGTGTTAGGCCCCAGTTTGAAAACGATCTTTTCGCGTGGCAAGCTGTGAGTTGTTCTGTCAGTTTGGTATGCAAAGGGGCGCCACACACACACACTAAAAGCTTTCAGCTCGAAAAATTCGCATAAACGTTTTCCCACTCCAAGGCTGAGTGCCTCTGCTCTGTGGTGGTTTATGACTGACTTAGGTTACCGGTCGTGTTGAATGTGAAGTCTTGGCATTGAGGAACCTCATCGCATTGGTTCCAGACACTGCAGACGTGAGTAAATTTTAGAAAACAAACTGATATTGCATGCAGCTGGATGTCGGCCAGAGCATCGAAACCTCGGTGGTGGTAATCGCGGTTTTGCGCAGGTCATGACGCTGCAAGTACGGTAAACCCCACCCACAACAGGGTCTATTTAAATGTCAAAAGCCAGAGATTCTCGGCGGTTGCATTATAGGGTTTAGGTTCATTAGTAACCCCAAGGGACCTTGATATAATACACACCACGGGAGGTCTTGAAATTCTCTCTGATCTCTGGATCCAATGGCGAACCTCTTGAGGAGGGTTGGTTCTTTTTCTGTCACAATATATGACCAGCCTTCTGGACGTGTTAGATCTCATTAACTGGTATACGCACATCTGATGACCCTATCCTGAGCTGACGGACATACCGGATTGCAGGAGTTTTTGCGGTACCGGTCTCCCACCTGTCCGTTCTTTTGAGATTGTAGTGCCTGTCATATCCTTGCAACTTCTGACATTTAATGTTTAATGCTCACCTCCGGAGGTAAAAATCCCAGAGATTGTGCTAAAGTGAGCGCAATACGCACTTTCACGAAGGATAGGCTAGATTGGCTGAAATAGGCAGATAGGAAACCTTGTTGTTGGAATGTGAGTGAGGGGTACATAATAAACCCTCAGCCCGGGGGCATTCCCCCAAAATTTCATTCCATCTATTTGAGCATTTCTCTACACTCACCACTCCACCAGTAAAAGAATCTATATCGCCTACTAATTTTAACCGCCGGTGTTTCCGTCTAGTCTGCCCCCCCCCCCGATCGGGCAATGGCAACAACCAATATCCTAACAGGATGAGGTCACGATCTCCTCCCCAGCTGCACCCACTCCAGCATAATCACCACATCAATGCTACGAACCCCCTAGGCCCCGCTACCGGCTCATTTTATCGTTCAGACCTCCCACATTCGACACCACCCGAGTCCTGCGAGTCCTGCGAGCCCCAGCTTCCTGATAGATAACTTCGCCAAAATCCGGAAAATACATTCGGGAGCCCTAGAGGCCGTCCAGAGGCTCAGGATTCGGAACAGCGGACTGCTACAGCACCTGGAGACCTTCAATGCCGAGAGATATCGTACGGCTTATCAAGCCAGCTTGCCGGAAACGAATTGTTGGAGCCTGGGGGAGCAACGAAAGAAGGAAAAAATAAAAGTGCGATCACAATAATCTCTAAGTGCAGCGGAACATGGAATGATGGTAGACTGCTCCTCTCTTCTAGCTAAAGACAGGACAGGAAATATATATCTCCGCCTAACTAACAACACCGCAAAAACCCCAAAATTCGATGAACTCTAAAGAAGCACGCTAAGCTGACAAATCTTGAACCCTAGAGATCCCAGTCAATCTAGAACCGTCCTGATATCTCATGAGCCTCCGTGATCCCTAAAGCCCACACCCCACCAGTGTGCTAACTCTCGTATGTCTAAGGACTAAAGGCATGATGCAAGCATCATAAAACCAAATACCCGATACCTAATTCCCAATGGCAATGGATATCAACAAAACCAAAAGCCAGTACCCCATGCCTAGCGACATAGGAAGTGAAAACAACAACCCGCCGCTAGGTACCAAAGAGCCGCACACACCACAAAGCCACATACCCGATAACCGTACATCTTCTAACCACATCCGCCAATCCGCATACCCGCATACCCGCATATCCTTGCAGCTGCATATCCGCATAGCCACATAACCGCATGCCCTATTGACAGCCCAACACAAATGAAATCGGTAAAATTCTCGGAAAAAAGGCATGTTGCACATACGCGGAGGGTGGGGTCACAAAGCGCAGAAAGGGTCCCTGCTGCCGGCTTTCCGCATGCGCATCTTAAGGGATTGGTACCCGAGCTTTCGTCCTGAGGGGTGGAAATGACCGAGAAAATGGCGGAGGTGATGTGCGCTTCCTGGAGGGGCGCTGGTTGTGGTAGGGAAGAGGGGGTGGTAGTGGTGCAGATGGGGAGGTGATACCCATTAGCGGCGCTGGATGTAATAGGTTCTCCCGGCTTCTGCTATGAATTCCGGGTGCTGGAGAGTGATTCCCTAAGCAGGTGCAGCAATAACGAAGAAAGGCCCGACCCCGAGTCAGCAAACTGTTGAAAATGATGCTGCTCGTCATACTCTCCCGATCCCTCCTTTGTTGTTTGGATAGCCGTCGGGGACCCACTCTTTTTTGACTTTGGATATGCCCTAAGGATCCGGGCATATGGCTCCGGCATCGGGTATAGGTTTGTCTTCGGAGACTCGCTTTGGCTTCGGGTATACGGTTCGGCTTTGGGGGTTTGATGCGCGATAGTTTTGAGATCGTGCGGCTTTCGGGATTCGCCGGGAGAAAAGCGGAAGTGCTGTAAGATCAGCCAGAAAGAGCTAGAAGTCCGGAGGTAGGAAAGTGTTTGTTTTCCTTTTAGTTAGCCGGGAGTGCTCACGGGGGAAGGAGAGACCCACATAAAGTGGTGTAGCGCCTCATAGACGGATGAGGTCTTTGTAAATATATACTCCTGCGATCGCCCTTAGTTAGTTAGTTGAGCCTCAAATACCAAGAGGTGTTGTTGAGCGTGAGCCTGAGGTTGTTGTTAAAAAGATTTTCCCTGCTTGTGAGTGTGCGATCGTTTTTCGTTGTGAGTTGCTTGGCGTTTCGTTTCGTTTCACCACCCACCACTCGCAGTGTATCGTTTCGCCGTGTAATTATCGTTTTCGCCTTCAAAGTCCAAAACAGACGCATACAACAGGTAAGAGGTATCCAAACACTGGGATTAGCAAAGTGTGTAGTTAATTATCTATCCGTATCTGAGCACCCATACTAATTGGTCCGGGAATTCATAGTCACAGCTTGTCCGCTACCTGTACAATACAATCTTCAAAATGAGTACCGTAGTCCATCCCAGGTCCTGGCGGTCCAATCTATGATACCTCCCTCCAGCCTCGTGGAGCCCCTCCGGCTAAAGCGAACCCGCCACATCGCGCACGCGGCGGGGACTATCGGACATGTGACCGCGCAAATCATTAACACCAAGGATCTGATGGCACAATAATCCCAGTAGTAGAGTATTTTATTAGAAGCACCGAGGGGCTCAGGCAACAGGAAGGCCACATGGTATAGGGGAACACTGAAGTGTGGACGTGCGAGCCAATTAGAGCATGAACGGATATAATACTCACAGAATTCGCATTTCAACTGCTCTTAGCACTTTTAAAGACTAGTAAATTGGCCCTACAACATTAATTGACCTATAAATGGTGCCGGCCGAAAGTTGTAATGAGGGCGAAAATAATTAAGTAGGTTGTGAGCATTATTCCAAAAAATTCCGGGGATGGTTTGATCAAGCATAGCAAATTTTGGTGCAAAAGAGCCGTTTCACAGAGACCTTTTCTTAGGGGCTATACAGTACTTTCGCCAATGTTTTTCTACTCATATTTCTCCACCTTTTTCATTAACTCCCTCAGCTCCCCCCCCCCCCAGTATGTCTAAAAACAGTATCAAATCTTTCCTGACTAACTTCTTCTACTTATTCAACATCCCTACCACATCCATACGGTCCCCCTCCCCTTCCTACCCCCATCTTGCCTCTCTTCAATTTCTCTTTCTCTCGACCTTTCCCGCCTTTCGCATATCAATCTTTCCAACCTTTGCCCGGATGGAGGTGTTGTCGTGGGCAGGGAAAACTACTGCCGTATATAGAAGCACCACTATGGATCTGCCCGGAGGCTAGCGTCGTGAGAAAGACCCGGAAGAAAGAGCGCGATAATGAAGCCGATGAGTATGTTCATATTCGATGGAAGTAACGACGTACAGAGAAAGGAACGACGCTCTAGGACTAAAGACCGCCTGTGACGGTTAACTCTCATTGTTGACCTAAGATCCCACATTGCCGGAAAACCAGCCCTCTCACCGCACCAAACTTGGTGACAGTCCCTAAACCAGTTTACTAAACGTATCGCTATTCCCACACTCGCTCTAAACCTCCCGCCTATATACTCCCATCTATGCTTGTTAGAAATCGTGCTTGGGCTCTCGGATTCTCGGCAGTCACGAGTGATACCCCGTGACTGCATGTGTCACTCACCTGTGTCTACCCCTATTTCTACCCCTATTTCTCAGCCCCGCTCCCTTCTGCTCCTGTTCTCGTGCTTTTTTCTTTTCTCTCTTCTCTCTTCAACCTCTTTCCTATCTCTCCAATAAGCCATACAAATTACTTGCTTTCTTCGGTTGTGGCTCTCCGCTCGCTCCCCCGCGATACTATCCAACACCCCTTCTGTATATTCCCATTATCACCCCCCTCCCTTCCCTTACCCTCTATACTACTTTACCACCCCCCGTCCCAATCCACTTATCCCCACCACTTTGTCATTCCCTTGCTTCATTATACATCCCCCAACGGCCTCCTTCTGTATCTCTGCTTCTCCTTCATATCCCTCCTCCTCTTTGTCGTTGTTTTCCCTCTTTCCCAGCGCTCTCACTTTTGCTCTTGCCTTTTCTTCCCCTTCGACGTACCTACGGCTTGGGTAGAGGATCTCCGATATATTTCGTACGATAGGCGAGCTATGGCATCCCTACTCAATTTATTGAGTTAATAGCTACACCACAGATTGTAATAATACAGGGATATACGATTTCCCTACCCCATGTCAGACACAAAGGCCCCCGACAAGCCCTTCCGCCGTCTTCGGGAAGGCTTCTCTATATGCGCCTCTACCTGCTCGTCTACAGACTCCTCCAGAGCCCGATTATTTGTCTCCTCCCGAATTCCCTGGGCGTGTTTTAGAATATCCAAACTATCTCCTCTCTCAAGTTTTTCCCCCAATTCTAAGGCTGTCAATTGGGCACTGTTCTTGATGGTTGTATCTGCCCCTTTCCTAACCAGAAGGTCGACTATCTCCGTATGATCAAATTGAAAGGCGAGGTGAAGAGGGGTGTTGCCGAGGCGGTTTTTCTTGTTGATTTCGTTACTAAACGCGCTGTGCCTTGCGAATTTTTTTATCAGGGCCACCAGCATGAGCGAGTGACCGGAAATGGCGGCTTCATGTAGTGGTGTGTTACCATTTTGATTTAGATCAGTGAGGAGGGATGGTTCGCCATTGTTAATCAGGATCTTGTATGTCCCGGATCTGAACCTAGCTGCTAGGTGCAGTGGTGACTCATTGCGGTTCGTCTCCTTTGTGAAATCTGTGAGGGCCTTTTCTACCAGGGGAATGAGCCCCAGACAAACCGCGATGTGCAGCGGTGTCTGCTCCCCCGCTAAAGCCTCCATTCTGGGATCTCCGCAGAGCTTAATCCAGGGAATTCGTATGACGTCGCTGGATTCGAAGAACCGATGCTCCAACCAGTTATGGGTAGAGTCGTCGCAGAATTTGTCCCCCATGATCTCGATGCTCCGGCGGGCATGAATAAACCAGGATTCTGCTGCATATCTGAGGAATGGCCACTTGGCCACAGCTCCATGTGGGTCTTTCCGCGCCGCTTCCCAGGTAGTCTCTTGTGGCCAGTCTCCCGGGCGGTCTCGCCCCCAGCTTGAGCTTCGGGAACCATTTTGGTGTCGCCTACCACCCCCCCTTGGGAACCCCTCAGGGCCTCCAAATGCATGGTGAAGGTACCGGAAGCACTCCCAGGAAATTGTGAGTTCTGTCTCGCCTCTGGAAGGCATCAAGAGGTCGCCCATGCGGTTTCCGCCGAAAAGATATTCTATTGCGGTATGGTGAACAATGGATACAGTTGTATCGGTAGCCCGGAGAATCCCCAGAGATAACCGGACATACATCCTGATCTCTCCCTCTGTTATTGGCCGAAGTTCGCTGATCTTCACCTTGTGAGAAGACCGTTTTTGAGCCCTTGTCTCTTCCTGCATGCATGTCAGGATATAGGATAATTCGCCAAATGTGAGCGGGCGCAGGGCGAGTGCTACACTCCTAATCGCGTTCAGAACTTCCCCCGATCCTCCCTGTGAGAAGAGGGTGTGCAACACTGTCTCATATATCTCTTCAAGCCCTACTGGTAGTTTCATTAGAAACTCATCAACATCAGCTCCATAGCTGACATAAGTTAGAACTTCGATCGCCAACAATACCCAGAGGAAGATGCCTTCTGACTTTTCCAGAAGGGTTTCCACTGCTCTCTCCCTCAGCTCAATATCCCACCCCAATGCATTCACTCGGCGCTTGATGAACGTTTCTACGTCCGCTTTTACGAAACTACTAATATCCAGGTTGATCATGATGGATTCGTGGGAGTTTTGGGGAAGGTTGTTCGAGATGTAAGGTACATCTCGACTGGAGAAAAATGTTTTAACCTTGCGGATTTCCATGAGCCCTAGGATCCTGCTAGTCAACTCTTCCTGTGACTTCCCCCCAAGCCCGTCTAGGCCGTCCATAAGAATGTATATGGTGTCAGTCCGACAATCACGGATCGCTTTTCTTAGAACCCTCCATAAAGAACTCGGGTTTGTGAAAAATCTATCCCCTTGCTTCTCAAGTTCAGCCTTGCAGCCATCGAAAAGGTTCCCATCCTGCTGCAGAATGCTATACAATAGGTCGCCGGCTACTTTGACGAGCCTCAGTTGTGATAACCCGTCATCATTAGTAGAGTTTCCGTCGGTGGGGAGTTCGGGAGAGACGAAGTGGTAACCCAATGTGACCCCTTCAGGAGGATCATCGTGTCCCCGGAGAAATTCGGCCGCAACACGCTTGACCAACATAGTCTTTCCTGTGCCACGACCGCCGCAAAGCCAAAGAAGCTTGGATTCCTTGCTCTCCCGCCACTCCCTATACCGAGCCTCTTGGAAAATCCATTCTCCGGTGTCAGACTCAGGCAGGTTATCCCTGTCCCGAAGATGGCCTAGGTCTACTTCTGGTAACGACACCCCCCAGCCGTTGCGCGCTATCAGCTCCGCAAACGTTGCTAGATAAATTGTTAGCCATAAGTTCAAAACAAAAAAAAGACCCACAATGAAAGGCCGCATACCAGGAATATCCGAAGGTGCTTGTACACCATAATCATCCATGATATTTGTATTATTGCTGGAGAGAGTGGTGGCGAGGTCTCTGGGGTTTCCCGGGAGGTCGGGCGGCTCCTTCACAACGCCCTTCTTGATCTCCGCCCGCTGCTTCTCGCCCTGTTTTAGAATTTCCAAACTATCGCATCTTTCGAGCTTGGCCCCCAATTCTGATGCTGTCAACCGGGCATTGTTCTTGATGGTTGTGTCAGCCCCTTCCTTGACTAGAAGCTCCACTATCACCGCGTGATCGAATTGAAACGCGAGGTGAAGCGCGGTGTTTCCAGCCTGGTTTTTCCTATTGATTTCATCACTGCATTTCCTGTACCCTGAGAACCTTTTTACCAGGGCTTTAATCATAGACAAATGGCCAGAAATAGCAGCTTCGTGTAATGGTGTGTTGCCGTCCTGGTCCTCCAACGTGAGGAGGGATGGCTCACTCTTGTCGATCAAGATCTTGTATGCCCCAGATATGAATCTCGCTGCTAGGTGTAGTGGTGATTGATAGCTGCTTGTCTCCTGTGTGAACTCTAAAAGGGTCTTTTCTACTAGGGGCATGAGCCCCAGACAGACTGCGATGTGGAGTGGTGTCTGCTCCCCCGCCAAAACCTCCATTCTCGAATCTCCGCAGAGCTCAATCCAGGGCTTTCGGATGATGTCGCGGGTTTCGAAGAACTGATGCCGTAACCAGTCATAAGCGGAGTCGTCACATATGTTGCCTTTTAAGATCTCAAGGCTCCGACGAGCATGGATGTACCAGGATTCGGATGCATATCTGAGAAATCTCCACTTGGCTGCAGCTGCCTCAGGGTCTTTACGCGCCGCATCCGATGATATCTGTCCTAGCTCCCCTTCCTGGTGATAACCCGCAAATCTTGAGCCGCCGGACACATCATGGCCCGACCAGGCATCTCCCCCGGGGAACTTCCCCGGGTCTCCAAAGGCACAATGAAGATATCGGAAACACTCCCAGGAAACTGTAAGGTCTGCTTCACCTTTTGAAAGTACTGGGAGTTCGCCTTTGCTGTATTCGTCCAAAAGGTATTCTATTGCAGTATGATGGACAATGGATACGGTTTCAGCTGTAGCCCGGAGAAACCCCATAGAGGACCGAACATATATCCTGATTTCATTCTCCGTTCTCGGCCGAATTTCGCTGCTTGTCCCCCTTCCGTTACAGGACTGCTGTTTATCCCTCTCTTTTTCCTCTATGCATGCCAGGATGTGTCCTAATTCGGCGAATGTGAGCGGGCGAAGGGCGAGTGCCACACTCCAGATCATGTTCAGAACTTCTCCAGATTCTCCACGTGAGAGGATACTCTGTAACATTTTTCGGTACACACCACCAAGCCCTAACCAAGGCTTCTCTAGAATTCTGTCAAAATCAGGGCCCGAACTGAAGTACGTCAGATTGTCGATCGCCAAGGATGCCCAAAGGAAGATGCCCTCCGACTTCACTAGAAGGGCTTCCATCGCTCTCTTCCTCAAATCGTCATCCCAACCCCATGCATTCACTCTACGCCTAATGAAAGTTTCCACATCCTTCTTTATGAAAGCGTTTGTATCAAGGTTGATCCTGGTGAATTCGCGGTAGTTATGCGGGAGGTTGTTTGAGATGTGGGGTACGTCCCGACTGGAGAGAAATACTTTGATAGTGCGGATTTCCATGAGCTTCAGAATCCTTTCAATCAATTCTTTACATAAGCTCTCCCTGAGTCCATCTACGCCGTCGACGAGAATGTATATGGGGTCTGTCTTGCAATCTTGGATCGTTTTCCTCAGAACCCTCCATAAAGAACCCAGGTTGGTGAAAAATCTATTTCCTTGCTTTTGGATCTCAGCCTTGCAGCCATCGAAAAGGTTCCCATCCTGCTGGAGAATTCCATATAGTAGGCCGCTGGCTACTTCCGCAAGCCTGGATTGGGGTAGCTCAGCCTCATCGGTAGACATCTCTGAGGTGAGGAGTTCTGGCGCGACAAAGTGGAAAACCAATTCAACCCTGTTAGGAGGATCGTCGAGTTCCCTGAGAAATTCGGCCGCAACACGCTTGGCCAACATAGTCTTCCCCGTCCCAGGACCACCACAAAGCCAGAGAAACCTAGATTCCTTGCTCTCCCGCCACTCCCTATACACAGCTTCTTCGAAAATCCATTTTCCAGCGTCACCCCTAGGCAAGTTATACTCATCGCGGAGGTGGTCCAGATCAACTTCCGGTGACGAAACCCCCCAGCCAGTGCAATTTATCAGCTCGTCAAATGTTGCTACACACGCTCTTAGCCATAAGTTCAAAATGGGGATCGGCAATGGGGGGGGGTGCATACCAGGAACATATCGAGGTGCTTGCACACCACAGTAGATGTTTGTGTTGTTGTTGCTGTTGCTATTGCCTGAGAAAGACCCAGAGATTGAACTTTGGACGTTTGTCATGTTGAATGATTGCCAACTGATGCCCTGTTAGCCTATCTGGATCCATTGGGAAAGTCAGCCTTGTGCTATACTATTAGTATATTACTAGCTCTCCGCAAGTCCCCACAAGTTCTCTCCTACTACCTGTGATATTTTGAGGTCTTCGACTCGGATATGCGAGGTCGGGGAGGGTGAATGAAGGACGAAACCCCAAAAGAATATGAGGGGCAGCAACCACACACCATTCCTACCGTAAGCTCTCGAAGAGTAGATAAATGTGCTAGGACGCCGGAACTCCACCCCACGGCTACGAGAGGGGAAAGCACAGCCGACTCAGCCTCAGTTGAGATGAAACAAAAGGAAGTGACACGTGACTTTCTAGGAGTGGGAAAGGCAGCTGCTGCACTGTCATGGACTAGGCTGGATACAGAAGTCTGCGGGACGCCGATCTGGTTCGCCGAAACTAAGGTTTGTGTAACGCAATATGCGGCTAAATAGGCGAGATGCTCTGATTCCTTTGGTAAAGTGAAATCTCTGTCAAGCTCCCGGCGCGCTGGATCGAGCAAACTGTCTCCCTGAGTGGTCGAGGACGCACATCCTGGAGCCAATCAGAGGGTTTCATTTTCCAATAACACTTTTTCTATTTTGCGCCGGCTGTCAACTGCCGTAAGCAGATTGGCTGCGCACATTTCTCCAGCCTCAAACCACAACCCAAAAGCCAAAACCATCCTCGCTCACAACCCTCCACCCCTCCCTCCCCCCTACCCCAATTTCTCCTCACCACTCTCCCCTCCCTTCCCGCAGTCATGTCACTTGCAATAGGTAACATTCCCAATCCCGCGCCCTCCCTCCCCCCCTCCCTCCCATCCCTCGCCCTCCTCCTAAAGTTCGACAAACTC
>Ga0307510_10008719_pt1 | contig 12082 bp, 14 predicted proteins | sample 12_EM_MG_FD_207224 | JGI IMG/M metagenome (GOLD analysis project Ga0307510, IMG submission 207224) | Populus trichocarpa ectomycorrhiza microbial communities from riparian zone in the Pacific Northwest, United States - 12_EM | ecosystem: Host-associated > Plants > Roots > Unclassified | place...
AAGAAACCAACCAACCAAGGGGCACTCACTTCCTGGAGACCACAGAGGGAGGGACATGTCAGGACACAGAAAGAAACCAACCAACCAAGGGGCACTCACAAACTGGAGACCACAGAGGGAGGGACATATCAGGACACAGAAAGAAACCAACCAACCAAGGGGCACTCACCGACTGGAGACCACAGAGGGAGGGACATGTCAGGACACAGAAAGAAACCAACCAACCAAGGGGCACTCACTTCCTGGAGACCACAGAGGGAGGGACATGTCAGGACACAGAAAGAAACCAACCAACCAAGGGGCACTCACCAACTGGAGACCACAGAGGGAGGGACATATCAGGACATAGAAAGAAACCAACCAACCAAGGGGCACTCACCAACTGGAGACCACAGAGGGACAGACATGTCAGGACACAGAAAGAAACCAACCAAGCAAGAGGCACTCACTTCCTGGAGACCACAGAGGGAGGGACATGTCAGGACACAGAAAGAAACCAACCAAGCAAGGGGCACTCACCAACTGGAGACCACAGAGGGAGGGACATGTCAGGACACAGAAAGAAACCAACCAAGCAAGGGGCACTCACCAACTGGAGACCACAGAGGGAGGGACATGTCAGGACACAGAAAGAAACCAACCAAGCAATGGGCACTCACTTCCTGGAGACCACAGAGGGAGGGACATGTCAGGACACAGAAAGAAACCAACCAAGCAAGGGGCACTCACCAACTGGAGACCACAGAGGGAGGGACATGTCAGGACACAGAAAGAAACCAACCAAGCAAGGGGCACTCACCAACTGGAGACCACAGAGGGAGGGACATGTCAGAACACAGAAAGAAACCAACCAAGCAAGGGGCACTCACTTCCTGGAGACCACAGAGGGAGGGACATATCAGGACACAGAAAGAAACCAACCAAGCAAGGGGCACTCACTTCCTGGAGACCACAGAGGGAGGGACATATCAGGACACAGAAAGAAACCAACCAAGCAAGGGGCACTCACCAACTGGAGACCACAGAGGGAGGGACATGTCAGGACACAGAAAGAAACCAACCAAGCAAGGGGCACTCACTTCCTGGAGACCACAGAGGGAGAGACATGTCAGGACACAGAAAGAAACCAACCAAGCAAGGGGCACTCACCAACTGGAGACCACAGAGGGAGGGACATGTCAGGACACAGAAAGAAACCAACCAAGCAAGGGGCACTCACCGACTGGAGACCACAGAGGGAGGGACATGTCAGGACACAGAAAGAAACCAACCAAGCAAGGGGCACTCACCGACTGGAGACCACAGAGGGAGGGACATGTCAGGACACAGAAAGAAACCAACCAAGCAAGGGGCACTCACCGACTGGAGACCACAGAGGGAGGGATATATCAGGACACAGAAAGAAACCAACCAACCAAGGGGCACTCACCAACTGGAGACCACAGAGGGAGGGACATGTCAGGACACAGAAAGAAACCAACCAACCAAGGGGCACTCACAAACTGGAGACCACAGAGGGAGGGACATGTCAGGACACAGAAAGAAAAGGGTGAGAGATCACAAAATAAGATATAAAGAAGAAGCAAAGATTCACCCAATACTAGTAGTAGCATTCTTTCAGTAGCAAGTGACAATTCAGACAATGGTATTGCGGCTTACCCAGAGCGACGGAAAGGATATTATGCATGTCTTTATTATTGCTTCTGTACTCCCACCTCGTCCAACATCACGATAGGCCCTGTAATGTGATGACACTCATCTTGTCCTTGTCGTGATAGGCATAAGGACTTACCGTCTAATGGCCTGCTTTATATTGAGTTCCAGGTTATCCCTCTGTACGGCCACAAGCATGAGGGCAACCGCGCCGTCACTGAGAGCATTGGCAGTCATTTCAATAAGACCGGGACATCGTTGTTCATGCTTTTGCATCTCTGCAGGACGGATATTAATACAGCATGCATTTATCAGTTAACAACATGATCCTCACTCTCCAAGCGAATAAACGGGGGAGGTCCGTTGAGGATGGCCAGATAGTGCTGCTTGAATATGTTTTCCGTTTCAGCGTCGGGGTCTATATCTCGATCACGGCCTTCATCCTCCAACTTCATTCTGATGTTGCGCTTGAATTGATCAAATTTCGTAAAAACCGCAATTACAGGAACTTGAAAATGCCATATCATGATGTCAATTTCTATCCATAGTCGCAATTTTGACATAGACATACCATTCTTGTCCGGGCAAATTGCCTCGAAATACTTTAAATCCAGCGATGGCCGATGATTGTCCATCGGAATGCAGTACCTGACAAATAACCGTGACCCTGTGAATTTACAACTGTGGATACACGAAAGAACAAACCAGATCGCATGCAATCTATCTTTCAATCGCTTCTCTTGTGACTTGCGTTTGACAAATTTTTGTACAGTCTCCAACTCGCCTCTACTGCCCGCCTCAAATCCGCGGGAGTCGTGGAAAATGTAGCCATCGTGGTTCGTGAAGATGAGTTCGTCGTCGATCTCATGTTGACCACGCTGCAAGCAAGACTTTCATGATCAGCCATCGCCGATAATAAAAGCCGGTCAAACCTCTGTTGTGGGGTCGAGTTGAACCTGGCTAGACGATGAGATCGAAAGACTCATCAGGAACGAGAACATACCTGATAGCGATCTCCTCCTGGACCAAGCCTGTAGATCTCTGGGCTCTTCGTCGTATCACAAACCCTTTGTAAAATGGATGTCTTTCCTGCATTCGCTCTTCCGATAATGAGTACTCTGAACTTGACATTCAGGCGTTGGGCAATATTCTGTTGTGTGGCCATGGTGTCAAAGGGTTGTAGGAAGAAAGCCTGGCGAACTTGAAGGTGATGATCAGACGTGGTCCTTGTGTTATAATCACAGTGCATCAGCTGACTACGGTAGGAAGATGCCGATACTTTACGGATCAATCCGGCCTATCGATACGCTTACAGCAATGCCCGCAACACGTTACACGTGGCGTGAAGGTGCCTCGTTTGATAGGTACAAGAACTGCAGAAGAACACGACGGAGTCGGATGCCGCGAGGATTTGGCAAGGACCGGGATACGGCGGCATGACAATTTACAGAAGGTCCGTCACGGTATGCCTGAGACCTGCGAACGCCCGTCGCCGCGAGAAATCACAGCACTATTGTAGCCCCCAGTGACGGTCTCAGCCAGACCTGCACGGGACAGCCCTGATAGGGCTAACTCTCATTGAGTGAAAAATCGCGCCACCGCCAATAAATGAGAGGACAGTTTATTAAACATCAGCTCATTAGCTCACGAGTTTAAACGAAGGCCCGGGCCTCAGGTGCCAGGTCGCAAGTTGCGCCAGTCTGACAATCCCACATCATTTCCCTTCCCAAATCCCAATCGCGTTGTGGTACTGGTACTCTGGCAGCCATCTATGTAAAGTCGTATTCTTCCATTACTACTATCATAAAACAAAGTTTTGACCGCATACGTTGAGGTACTTTTGTATTCCAATTCCAAAGCCACTTGGTTAATGATGAATCCAACACATGGCGCACGACATCAACCTTAGATTGAAATCGATTTCCCGATCTGAAACTGTTCGTTGTTTTTTGCCAACACAGCCCGGCGCAGGCAAATTCAGGAGGAAGGAGGACATGGGAGATGAGATACTAAAAAAACTGGAAGGTGGAGGGCCACAACGCGGCGAAAAGCAGGAAGCGAAACGGGAGAGGGACGATAGGTGAGATAGAAGAGGAAGAAGCCTGAGGATCGAGACTTCGAAACGGGAACGCGTGACGGCCAGTAGCAGAACAATGGACTCATGTACAATATACTAATTATACCACTACTCATGATCAATCTCACTTATTCAATTTATGTGACCTTCACTGCCTTATCTATTGGTCTGGTTTGTGTGATTTTCAAGTCGAAATTTGTTGTCAATTCCCAGCATCTTTTCTTTGACGACATAGTGCTGAAGTATTTCAGCTCTTTGGCATGTGAAATAAGTAGGTTTTGACTTTACGGTGGATGTACAGTACTCAACGCCGCATGTTCACTGCACATCCCTTACAGTTATCTCCGTAGATTTCATGTGATCTTATATCATAGTAGAAATTAGCTGCGGATGCTGCAGATGATGTGACATATATACATGACGCCAATATACGGTCCATACGTGAAGTGATATGACAAGAGTAAGACACCGTCCGCACTCGCAGGGCTACCACTCTTCGTCGAGGTCTGCAGGAGCCCAGAGTGCACAGCGCTCGGATCCGTTTCCACTGGCGACGCGTTCTACGACGCTGGGGTGCGAGTACGTCACCGCTCGTGTGGCGGAGGTTCTGTTTTCGATCGAATGAGCGACAATGCGAGAGAAACGCGTGCGGAAAGCCAATCGCACTTACTTTTGTTTGTCTAATAACTTCGCCAATAAATTGCCCTTGCACCCAAAGATATCGAGGGAATGGTCCATGTCACCTATCTGCAACCGACACAACCCTCAGGAAGTTACGTATATACCCACGGAGAAGCGCGAACGTACGGTGAAATGCGGGTAGACATTGGGATTCGGCGACCACTGCGCTTTGAGCATCGTTAATCACTTTCCCTGTTAAAACGCAGAACAGAACGAGTTGAGTGGAACGGTCGGAAGGGACTCAGGATGGGGCCTCTTACGGTCTGGCAATTGTGTCTGATTCTGGTGAGCGGCGTGAAATGAGGGAACGGCGCATCCTTCGTCATGAACGACGGAAAGGCGTCCTATACTGTTTAAGGAAGCGTGGGCGGGGTGAGAGATTCCCTGCGAACGAAGACGTACTTCTGAGCACATCGTCGTAGCTCGTGCTCACTATCGACCGCCCGCGCGGGTCCCAGTATGCCGCAGTGACAGACTTCTCGTGCATCCATGCAGCACGCAGCGTTGTGGTACCACCCTTTGTCTTGTCGAGCTTCTCGACATCCTCGAGCTCAAGCTCAAGAACGCCATCGCGCGGTGCCTGCTCTCTCGTATGTGAACGGGGCAAAACTCCGCATGAGGACGAAAAAAGGACTCACCAGAACCTTCTGCATTTGTCGCACATCCCAGACCCCGCCCAGGACCGCACATAAAAAGCTCACAGTTAAATCGTTGTAGGGCGTCACAGAAAACATATGTGCTGCTCACTTGAGCACTCAATTGTTCGACGACGTCAATATAAACTCTGGATTTGTCGGGTTCACGCTCACACACCCGATCTTCTGGTCCGAGAGTTGTAGGCTCTTCGTTTCGACTTGTCCTCCCTCTCGCAGATCGAGGTGCGGGACCCATCCCTCGGCGTCCGAGAGCCACAACTCGTGGCTTGCGGGGGGAACGTCCATACTCGTAATGAGCACATTCTCCATCGCAAACACCTCGCGCGAAATCCCGGAGGTGAACGAGAGCGTCCGAACTGTAGAGTCGTACGCACTTGTATATACCTTTCGATGAAGGGTGAGGGGAAGAAGGTAAGTAAGTACGAGGCACTATGTGCGTCGATGGGATCGAATTTGATGCATGAGAGGGACGATCGGGAAGTTGCAGGCCAATGCGCCTGCAAACGCCAGTACTTCCCCGCTTCTCTTTGATCCGGATCGACATCGTCCTCTTCTTCCCCCACGTCATCAGCGGGGGCACGCGCATCCACATATACCAAGTTGGCCATGTTTATCTTCACGGGGAACCCATCGTCAGCCAACCTTAGAAGAAGAAAAAAAAACGCTGCTTGTACACGCCTACCTCCGAAGACGATCAGGTCCATGGTAGGGTCCGGATGGTACGCCGCGCAGTACACCCGATTCTGCGTCACCTTTGCCCTCGCGACGACCTTCATGTCCTTCAATCGCTCGCGCAGTGCCTCGACCTCGACCTCCTTGTCCTTTTCGGACACGAACGCGTCCTGATCGGCGGTGCGCCGCGGGTGACGCGTCTGCAGCAGCGAATGCAGTCTCGCGCTGAGCCCAGAGAGCGCACCGGGCTCCCACTCCTCCTGCCCCGCGAGCGCCTCGAGGTCGAGCTCCTCGTGTCGCGGCTTCTTCGCCTCTCTCGTGCGCTCTTCGGTCGCGAGACGTTCCTCGTCTTCCTTCCGTCGCCGAGCCTCTTCTCTTTGCTGTAATAACATGAAAAGGAAGACGGTCATTGACATGGTGTCGACAAACGTTCCGAGATCGGGAAGGACGCACTTCTCGCTTTCGCTGCTGCGCAGGAGACTCGTCCGGATTTGGACCTCGAAGACGCGCTGACACTCGGCGTGGTGTCTCTTCCACGACCCTTTTCTCCCGCTTTACTGGCTGGACTGGCTTGGTCTTCGACTCTTGAGTTGGCTTGGGCTTAGCTGGCGCCTTTGCCTTTGGAGTAGCACGTCCAATGGCGGATACGACAGCATTCTTAAAGCTCTAACTGCTCAATGAGGGCGCGATTGCGAGCGATGTTCGCCTCGCGCTCGAGTTCACTGTTTTCAGACTATGTAGCCAGTCAATTTTTGAGAAGTCAAGGTACGTACTAGGCAGTCTTAGGCATGTCCGACTTAATGAATGAATTCAGTCGATCATCACCGCGGTCGCGTCGAGTTACGCGTCTGTCACGTCACAGTAACGAAATAACACCGTGTTGTCACGCCCACTCGTAATGTAATCTAGGTCGCAATCCTCTATTATACCAGAACCTGACGATATTCTTCATCCTAAGCCGAGTGGTATGGACTACAGCAAAGGACATGGCGACGTGAGTATTGACACAATCTGAGACGAGTTGAGAAAGCACTGGTATGGTATGTGGTATGTAGTGAAACAGAAAAAAAACTTCACTCGATGGTTGACCAGAAGTGATACAGGACATAATACAAGAATAAGGGCTACCACGGACCAGTTCAACAAACCACCACACATGAAACGAGACTCGACCATTCGCCATCTACGTTATTTCCGGGACGGACGTCTCGAAGACGCGGAAGAGTGTCGAATCCTTGGAGTTCTCGGTCCAGCCTACAACCTCACGCCAGTTCTGTGTATTGGCTTCCTTTTCCCCAGCTCCGGAAAAGATCCCCGTGTCATCTTCGGAGACACCGCGGAAGATGAGGAATGGACGGGTGAAGACACAAGGATCAGCCGTCACAGACATGTCAATTGCAGCAGCAATCTTGCCAGGCGAGAGGAACCGATAAGCAATATTCTTATGCTTAGAAAATTCATGAATGTGGGTACTAGCAAGGTGTTCAATTAATATCGTCAAGGCCACAGAACAAGGAATACCTTACTGATGAAATCGGTCCGAGCGTGGACAGACATGCCCGCCGTGCAGCGCACATACCGTACCATTCGCGACATCGTTGCCGGTACTGCCTACCTGCAGTACATTTTGTGATGTATGGTTATGCACGATGGTGGTGTTGAGCGCGCGGCAGGTTTGACGGCATGCGGGGAGGAGGGGGCGTCTTGAGGAGGGGGGGGTTCGACGGGCTCGGGGGGTAGGTGTGTAGGTGCGTTAGCATCGTTCACGGACGCGATCGGGATCCAGCACTTGTATTTGTGCTCTATTTTGGATCGCAGTGGTTGGGACTCTCAAGCTCAAGTCTCGGCCCGCAGAATGGACGCAAGCTGCAATTTCCGTTCAAATGCGATACAGCCAGTACTAATACAATCGATTAAATGTGCTCTCCTCTCTCTGAGTATCAACAGTATCACAGACGGTGCAAAAGGAACTTCCTTTCTCCAGCCTGGAAAAAAAATCGGCCATCTAATCGAGAGGTACAAGAGGTAAAGCGGGGTTTGCTTACCACTGTGTGCACCTCTACGAGCAAATTGTCCTCATCCATGAAAATCCCTTCGCAACCTGGGTACATCGTGACGGTCTCAACGTACGGCAAGCTTGACTCGATATCGTCGGTGAACCACTCGCCGCCGCGATACGTCGACGTCTCGGTGACAACCTTCATCACGCTCCCGCACTCGAGCTCGAGCTCCTTCCCGGGACCACCCGTCCGCGCGAGCGCGCGCCGCACGCGAAAGGGGTTGTAATCGCGCATCGTGATGCGCGTCGGGTTCACCTGCCCGACCGTCGCGCGGCGCTCACCGACGAGCGATCCCCACGTCTGCGAGTCGTGCTCCAAGATACGCGTGTTCGCCGGCCCCCATTCCTCCCACGGCACAGTAGGCACGCCCGTTGCTCCCGCTATTTTGCCCTCGCCCACTCCCACCATCTCCCCTGCATGCACGCCGACTCTGGCAACAACCGCCTGCGCCTGCGCTTTGGCGGTGAACGCGAGGAGCGTGCGGCACCGCACGGAGAGATCGACCGTGCGGAAGTAGCCCGAGAGGCCGTTGACGTGCATCACGACGCTGATGATACCGTCCGCGGGGACGGATCGCAAGTGCCGACGCGCGCCCCTGCCTTCCGGTATCTGTCGTGTCGAGATGGCGGAGAGCCAGGGGGGGTACTCGGGCAGGTGTCGGCCCCTGGAGAAGAGGGCGTGACCTGGGTGTTCTCCGAAGCAGGTCGCCCAGCGCAGAGACGAGCTCATGACGAGCTCGGGTAGGGAGAGGATGCAGACGGTTTCGAGCGCCACGTCGGGCTCGCTGAGGTTGGATAGTCGGCACAGTTCGAGCGCCGGTTCGCGGAGGCGGATCAGCACGATGATCTCTTCCGATAGCACGGACAGGACGGAACCGTACACGCCCGCGCGCGTTGAGCGAAGCTTTAAAGAGGATCAAATATATGCTGGCTTATATCGACGGCGGAGTTGTGGGGAGAGCACAGACGCACCTCTTTCACCCATCCCTCTTTCCATGCGACTAGGTAGATGGTGCATAGCGTGCCCTCGTTTTGTCGGGTGACCATTGGGTCTCCGACCCAATACAGGATGTAGTCGCCAATGACTTCCGTATCCGATACGTTGTAAGCGGACGCACCAGCGACAGAGATATCCAACGTCGGTTGTGATGCTAACGGATGTGGCTTCCCGGTGCTAAACCACATGGGACAAATCTTCAACGTTGTTCTCCGACGGTCCGGCATGTCGGGTGCCCTATTAGGCGGCACAACCGGTTGAGTATAAATCCCGCATGAGAAAAGCAGGGAAGGGAAGAGAAAGAGGCATTGTGTGAGCAAGCGAGCGAGAGGGCGAGAGAATGCCAGTGGCTTACGCACGAGATGGCTACTGCGAGATCCAGCTCCGAGGCAAATGCAAACACGAGGACGTTGGGCGTATCGACCTTGATGGTCGTCCAGCGCGCGACGTCGGTGTGCTGCGATGAGAGCGTAGCGTGCATGTCGAGAAACGAGTAACCGGCCGACTTGCCGTATCCCTCGCGGATGACGACAAAGTACCGTCCAAAGGAAAATTCGACGGCCTGGCGACCTTTCGGGACGGGCGCATCGATGCGCGCGTGGGACTCGCGAAGGTCGATTTCTTGCCACGCGGTTTCCCACTGTTGCAGAGTGACGAGGCGCTCGGGTAGGGAAAAGCCTGGATCGAGGGGATCGTACACGCCCGAGAGGGCGGTGCGGATGGTGTATTGGATCAGCTGTGAGTCGACAATGAGGTCGTTTAGCTGGCGACATGTCCCCCGGCATGCGAAAATGTCGTTGGGGCAGAGGTAGGAGATAATTTCGGTGAGGAGTCGGTTCGAAAGCGAGAATATGGGAGGGGTGGACATCGCGGAGGGCGATGAAGGGCTCGCCGTCTCTTCTGGTGGTGGTCGGCTTTCAGGGGGTCCTAAGTCGAATTTAGGAACACTTGCTTCGAGGGATGAATCGATGAATATGCGCAGTCATGATGATGGATAGGGTACGGCTCACCAGTTGCTGCTGATCTGACGTCGGTCATTCTGAGTGATGAACAAGATCAAAAGCGCTGTATGCCTGGCCACCTTCTATGTGTGTGGCGACGAGTACTGTACTAGGAAAATCCAAGTATTGGTTGCCCTTGCGGGGCTAGTAGCGCTCGGACATGTACTCTGTTCTTTGGGCGTCAGCACGAGCACAGGACCTTACACTGCTTATGGTGTACTAGGGGGCTGTCTTGTGACAGACCTTGTGATAGCATGACACAGTGGCAGGTACAGTTCGGTGTATGCAGCTGTGCTTGCCGTAATCTCGTGACCCCGAAACGCCGGCCCCATTCGGGATTCGGGTAAGCCATTCGGTCGCTGGATTCACTTGGGTTCCCAGCCCTCGTCGTTCGTCGCGCTCAGTTTCTACAACAATGACAACCAACCAACAAAGAAAAAGGTTAAACGCGTTCGATTAGCCCCTCCTCCCCAAACGAGATGAGAGAGACGAACCAAGAGGGATAAACTGACGAAGCATTCCTCCTCAAATTCCTGTCGATTCCGATCGAGATGTAACTCCGATCCACAAGAAGACTGATCAACACCATACATTTGACACTATCCCCTCGCCGGAATCTTATCGATCGTATCTCTTGGCATGATGTCAAACCCCGATCGGTGTTCATGGTGCTGCGCTTCTTCGAACAAGTGGCTCACTTCGCAATCAAGAAACCAGTTCTATCGGTGAGGACTCTCGTATCTGTGACCTCTACCATGTGCGTGCCACCGACCTTTACTCTTGTTCAAGCTGATCCAAGTCATGGGGCGATAGAGAGTAGAGCAGAGGATTCAATTGATTCCAACACCCGTTATCGAATAGCCCCGCGAGTTGAGTCTAGGGATTGTCATGGGTTTACCCGTGGCAAACCCGTGCCTTCAAAACGAGCCCAAGATCGCCCAAATTGGGCAAAAAATGAGGGAGATATGCTCAAATAGATCTTTTGAGCATATCTCCCTCATTTCTTGCCCGATTTGGGCGATCTTGGGCTCATTTTGAAGGCACGGGTTTGCCACGGGTAAACCCGTGACGTTCAACTTGAGTCGTTGCATATGATAACAAACTTTAAATATATTAGACAATTGATGGTATTGTGTTAAGTGCGAAGCTCTACAAGTAACAGAATCGTGTTGAGACCCAAAGGGATATAGAAACGAAGGTGCAAGGTGACTTGGACATGTCCACACCCCAGAGGCAGTGAGATGATATGCTACATGAACGTTACGTTGTTTGACAGAACTGGGGATATGGAACCGATATATCTTGATGTTACAATACTACGCGCGGAGATCAAGGGGTATGGAGATTTGCGGATGCAGGGCTCGAGAGGAGACACAAATTTTTGCAAGTCAAGTGCCCGTCCTCGTTAACATCCTCTAATATCGGCAGTGAGCCTGCAGGGGGCGTATAAAGCGGCAGGGAGATGAAATCATCATGCCTCGAATCTCCATTGGGGTAGAATAATTGGGAATATGCTGGGAGCTCAGACATATGGTAAGGCTGGGAGGGCTGCATAGTCGTGGTGAGCAGCGCAGAAGCACCGGACGAGGATGACGGCTCGGGAGATGAGGATGGAATAGAGAAATGGGTGCACGCTGCGCAATGGAAGCGAACGAAGCTGAGAGGGAGGGTGAAAGCAAGGAATGACTTGGGTAGGTTTGGCTCCCCATCCACGGGAGCACCATACAAGAACACCACGATCGCGCATAGCGCGTGTCTGACCCCGAAGAACGGACCCTGGGAAGTCGCTCGGAGGCGGGGCATCCCCATCCACTCCAAGGGGTCCTCCTTTTGATGGGGGTGACGGTACCGAGACAACGACGGTGAGTGGGTGAAGGGGACCTGGGATTCTACGGTGAACCATCGCTCAGGATGCATGCCTTTGGCGCACTTGCGCGCATGGTTGGCCGAGTTGAACGGGATGTTGACCCGGTCGACACCTGGGAGGAGAGAGTGGGCGTCGTCGTAGCCAGAGGGGGGAAGTGGCTTTAGGAGGCCAATATCGTAGAGTGTGTGAACCAGATGTGCGTCACACAGGGCCTTATAGGGCGGTTGTTCCTTTGGGGAGGGAAGCGGATGGCGTGAAGCATATGAATTCGCAGATGAGCTATAGCGGGAACTACAGTGTCGGACAGCATAACTCAACAAATTTTCTTGCAAAAAATTCAATGATGTATTTTAGTTAGAAAGGCCCAAAAAAACACTTTTTAAAAATTTCACTTGAAAAAGATTGTCCAAACTCAATTT
>Ga0307510_10008720_pt1 | contig 12082 bp, 19 predicted proteins | sample 12_EM_MG_FD_207224 | JGI IMG/M metagenome (GOLD analysis project Ga0307510, IMG submission 207224) | Populus trichocarpa ectomycorrhiza microbial communities from riparian zone in the Pacific Northwest, United States - 12_EM | ecosystem: Host-associated > Plants > Roots > Unclassified | place...
CATCTCTTACATAAGCCTCTCAGAGTCGTCTCTAGCAACACTAGAGACTTCTACCTCTTCAGATACTCGCCACCAGTTCACCTCTTAGTACAAGTCGTACTATCAAGGCCCGTTGAAGCCTTAACATCAAGGCCAGCACCCCTTGGCCACATCAAGACACAGCCAAGATTGCTCGTCTCTGTGACTTGGTGAGTAGTTTTCCTATCTGATTCTTGCAATGCTGACACATATTTTGTAGATGAGGTCAAAGTACTCGTATCTTAAGCCATTTGTAGGTGACTGGGCCACCAAGGAATGTCTTAGAGATCATCTCAGTGGCAAGCAGAGCTATAGATGCCGTAATGGTGCAGTTGAAGAGGATGACTCAAGTGACTTTGGCAATATAATAATAGGAAGTGAACCTGATGATGATGATGAAAGGTCATGAGGGTGGGGAGGGGGATGAGGATGGCAACAGCAATGGCAACAGCAACGGCAATGAGAAGATTGAGTATAATTGATCTGTATCCATTCCCCTTCCCAATTAGGCAGACTTACCCTACTTGACTGAAATTCATAATTGTGATTGTCAAAATTTTCTGCTTGACGGAGTGCCGGACTGCCCCTATCCCCATTGCCACACTGCACAAGTGGCTGTTTTTTTGCTTCTAACCACAAGCATTGCCCAGTGAGTGCTGCCACACTCACTCGCTTTCCCAGCTTGCGACCAGGTCAAATCACAACCTTTCGCCGCCCCCATCCCCAATGCCACGCTCAGCAGCTTACATGTTCTCTGGGTGCCATTCGAGCTCGCATTGAGTTGCCCTCTTCAATTTCAAACAAGTGATGACTCACTTTTTTTTTTTGCTAACTAGCCACTCCGCCCCATGGCAATGCACTCAACCTGCCCCATTCAGCCAGCACACTGCCAGACAAAAATTCGTTTCTGTCCTGACCTCACATGTGACATCACTCTCCCCAGGCTATCCTCTCTTGCACGACTGGAATTCTCGCTTTCTGCCTGTGTGTGCTAAGCCCCCTCTTACTTTTGCAGGCCTGTCCTTGCCATTGTGGTCAGTGACACAAATTCTCGCTTTCTGTCTCTGTGTGCTGACGTCCCTCCCAGGGGATTTTTTTTTTTTTCCCTTTCAGCTCCTGGTTGCCCCTGCCTGCTGTGTGCGGAGCCACCTCTCACTCTTGCAGGCCTGTCCTTGCTGTTGCAGTCAGTAACCTGAGTTCTCGCTTTCTATCTCTGTGTGCTGATGTCCCTCCTGGGGGATTTTTTTTTTCCCTTTCAGCTCCCGGTCGCCCCTGCCCGCTGTGTGCGGAACCGCCTCTCACTCTTGCAGGCCTGTCCTTGCTGTTGCAGTCAGTGACCCGAGTTCTCACTTTCTGTCTCTGTGTGCTCACATCCCTCCTGGGGGGTTTTTTTTTTTTTTCCCTTTCAGCTCCAGGTCGCCCCATGCCTGCTCTTTCCCCCAGTGCCCTCTCTCGATCGTCCCCGTACAGTCTTGCATTATTTCTCACTGTCACGTCATCGTCAAATTTCGCCATGTGTGCAGCCACTCCTTCCCTCAATGTCGGCTCCCTCACATGTCGAATCTGGACCATCGCAGCTGCTGTTGTGGACGAAGTCCATGCCATCTAAAAACCCAGTCCAAACCCCCACAAGTCCCATGAGAACCACCCCTAAACCAAGCTATAGCCAAATGGCTATCCGACACCCTCCTGAGACCACGACAAAGGCTGGTCAACAACCAGTAACCAAAGAGAATCTTCGACCACGTGACCCTGGGAAATCCCCAACCAGTGACCAATCACGTGACTTATCACATGACCTACAAGCCCTCAAGCAAGCATGTGACCAAACACATGACCTACCAGCATGTGACCGTGGGAACCTAATACATGACCTACCAAGGGATTGGTCATCTACATGATCACCTGATCATGCGTGCTTTCTATGCATGTCTTGTCCATTGATCAACATGTGGAAGACCGTGGGAACGATCAACAGTTGATCAAGAATCAACAAAGTCACAAGACTTACTGCGGAACTGCAGCGCAGTCCACAGTTCATCTATTATTAGTTTGTGTCTATTCTTAGCTCAAGTCTCACCTGTCTCTTGTATTATTACCTGCCCTAAAGGGGCACGTGTCCACCCGTCTCTCTCTATTATGCCTACCCTTAACTACGCACAGACCCCCCTGTATTAGTATATAAGACCTGTGAATTTACACGAACAGTCCTCAGACTGTTCTCTTGTCACCCCTTACATAATAACTGCCAATAAGTGATTACAAGACTATAATCACCGTTTACCCTTTTTCCTTTTCCCTCTTCAAGATCTAAGCTCCGTCTCCTTCAAGCTCAACGTTGTCAACCTTTGCAGATCAGTCACCTTCAAACCCTCATCGTTGTCATGCCCCACTACATCCATGTAGTGCGCTCTCGACAGCTGCACCCATCCCCATTGCTCCCTCCCTGTCAGTAGGGGACCCATATTTCTTGCAGTTGTGTCAGTACTTTGTCGCTGCATTCCAGTGAGTACCTCTCTTTTCGTCCCTGTCCCTGCCTATTGCTGACGATCGATGATCTCTGGCTCAATTTGCTTGATTCCCGGCTGTCCTGCCCCTCCACCTCACCTCGTGACATTCTCTTGTGCACTACCTACATCGCCCTTTCCATCCTTGGGCCTCTTTCATGTGTTCTTTTGTGCTCGATCTCAGTATTTTGTTGCCATGAAAACACATGTCAGGTCCCTCACAGGTCGAATCTTACCTTTATACCTGCGCCTGTCCCCATTGGTTCCACCTCTGTGGGAGACTGCTTGCTCCCTCACTATAGGGAGTGGGCCCATATTTCTCACGCTCGCATCGCTACTTCATTGCTGCATTCCGGTGAGTGCCTCTCTTTTTTCCCTCCCCCCCCCTTTAGCAGCACGATTTCATCACCTTGACTTGCTCAAATCCCTGGCCCCATCTGCTTGGATGGGCCATCTCCTCACGCTCACCAGTATATTTCTTTTATTTGCATATATTTTTTGCTGACTGGCTGCCACTGCTCCTCCACCCCATTCAGCTGCCACCAGCAACAACACCGATATTGACAACGACATTCCCCCTCACACCCCTCAAGCTGTCGACATCAACATCAGCAACAGCAAGCGTTCTAAGACCCCCAACAACAATAGCAACACCAACACCGCCCCCAAAAGCCCAACATGGAGATGCTACTGGGTGTGTGTGCACATGACTGCGCCTGTGCTGTAGTACACTTGTGAATAAGTACCAAAATTTAGTACAATTTTGATGAATATTACAATTTTTTCACATTAAATGCATTGAAAATAAGTAAAAAAAAAACAAAGAATAATCTATGATTTCAGGTGCTGAAAATCCATGGATTTCAGGTGCTGGAAAAAGCACGGTTAAAGTACTGAAAATGCTTTATTAAAGTGCTGAAAAAGCAGGACTAAAGTGGAAAAAGCATGGTTAAAGTACTTAAAAAGCAGAAAAAAAGTGCTGAAATGGCATCTAAATCTGGGATTTTTCCAGAGAATCTGCTGAAATTTCAGGCTTTTCATGGTGGAATTTCAGTAGTTTTAGGGGGTAAAATTTAGCATTTTTTCGCTGTTTCTATGTATGGAAAATCCATGTTTTTATTTTTACAGTGATAGTGTGCTAGGTACTACATTGCAATTTAGTCTTGTCTCTGGACACATTACTGAGGGCGTGCTAGTTTTAATACGACCGACTGCAGCAATGACAGACATAATCAAGAAGATTATGGTTGAGATACTCTGCATTCTTGCCATCGCGACAAAAGATATCAAACAGAGACGAGCAAGTGAATTGATACCTGATGTCGCCATCTAGTTGATCTTGACTTATACTTGTTTTAGAAAAATATGTGAAGAAGCTATTGGGAAAGAATGAAATCAAGGATTCCCTCAAGAGGCTGGATACACTCACACAAGAGGAGGCGTGGATGGCGATAGCAGAAATCATGAGGGTCACGTACAGTGTCGATGATAACATAAGGGTGGTGCTTGATGGTGCGCAATGCGTTGTTTTCTTGTCATTCAGGGTGTCCTGAACCTGAATATGGCCAGACAGGAAAGATGCAAAAGAAGTTATGCAACAGACAGCACATGACATAGATGAAGTCAAGCGTCAGTCACTTTCTGATGCCACCACTATGTTTCTGGAGCCCAATTACACCCACAGAGATGCTGTCACAACAGGACCTTTGAAAGTGGCTCTCTCCACCGGACCCCTCGATAAATTACAACACCAAGGGGGGTGCGGCCCGCAAATCCCAGATAGGGGGGTAGGTAGTTAGTTCAACCCCCAACTGCGGTATGAAAAAAAATGACCCCCTACACATAAAGAAATTTGGGGTTAAAAGTGTTGATTAGGACCAAATATATGCCATATCTGTTCAGGACATGTAAAAAACAATGGTGAGAGCTAGGCAGATGGGGGAAAGGATGGAGACATGCTGGCAGCCAGCAGGTAGTAATAGGGATCCCCCCGCAGTCTTCTGGCCCCTGAGTGCAGGAGCAATGCAGAAACTCTCCTAATACCGGCAGCAGTCTGTTAGCAAAGCCATTCACCCTGCCAAATCCGATCCACCTATGTTTGACAACAGAGACAACTACAGCCCCATTGGTCTAGGCATTTTTTTTTTATATTCCATTTTTGTGCGCCTCGGGGTACAGAACCCCATGTAGCACTTTGGTCTAGGCATATTCTCTGCCCAACTGCTGACAACACACTCTCCACTGCCCATCGACAAGCGCATTCCCTCTGCCGACATCAATAACGCCCACATGGCGCAAGCTTGTGTGGAGGACATCAATATCTTGGACAATGGCCTATTAACTTTGGTGCCTATGAAGGGGGTGAACACATCGCTGGCAATGCTCAACAACCTAGCCTTCATTCATACTCATTCACACAGTTGCTACCACTCCACTCATTACCATGTCCACTCTGCAGCCACATCTATTCCACAGTAACCACCAGCCTCACAAGCTATGCCACCAGTACCACAATGCGCTGGAAATGCAACATTCACACATCCATCCGCCACAATGCTGCCCACTTCCCCACACCATCCTACAATGCATGACTTCGTGTTGACATGTTGGCAGACCAGAAGGCGCACACAAGGGTGATGGTGCAATCTGATGCCACCACATGGGAAGCCACTTGCAAGGAATGGGAGAAAGTAGCACTTGGTCTAAGGGGGTGTGTTAGAGGGCAGACTGTGCGTGATTAACACATACACTTGCACGAACTCATTAGCAGACTGGAGGCCTGTGCAAGAGTTAGAAAGAAAGGAGAAGGAAGTAAAGCCTGGGCTGCGCTCCCAAGATGAGAATGTACTGAGGAGGAGGATGGGGGCCTATTGGGCACACTTCAGCACAGCGCATGGTGCGATGTCTAAGGGGTTGGAGAGTGGCAAGGATGGGATGATTGTACAGTTTCGGGGAAGTTCGAGACAAGTCGGAGGCAAGGGGTCAGTCGAGAGTCATAAATCATGCAAGCAGTCACAGAAAGAGAGTATGTGTGTGGGCCATGGTTGCCTGGCTTGGGCAAAGCCAGGTGGTGGGGTATTCATATGAGACAGTCCAGGTCAAGGATACAATGTACACTACATGGTGAGAGCAGAGATAGAGGGGGGGAAAGGAAGGTGGAGATGTCTTGCCTATGATAGGCCACATGGAATTGTGGGGCAAAAAGTTCCCATGATCAATGTAGAAGCAGTGAGTGAATGGGGATGAAAGGTGTGACGTTGGGTTCAGGGTTGAAGGGAAAGTGTTTGATGTTTGATGTCTGACGGCTAATAAGAAGTAGGAAAGCTGGAAACAAGAGCAATGGTATAAGACAAAAGACTGATAAGGAAACATACAAAAACAAGTCCAATATTCCTAAAAATAGTAACAGTTTCCGACAAGACGCAAGAATCCGAGTAAGGACCCTGACTCACGAGGAGTGGCGCTTGACATGCAAGATGTTGGTTTGATGGCTGTCAGGCACGGTGCGTACTTGGAGCGCAGGCTGGCGATGGTGCATGATCCATTGGTATCGGCAGCAGGCTTGAGGCGAGGCAAGATGGGACTTTTGAGGGACAATGGGGATGATAAATCGGACAAGGCCCACAAGGGGCAACGGAGGATGAGACAGAGGCGTGTGGTGGCGAGGAGGTGAGGTGATGGTGGTGGTTGAACATGTCAGGCTTTGCAAGCCAAGGCTATCACGTGGATTGAGAACTATCATGTGGTCCAGATATAGAAACGCCACTACCATATATGGATAGGCGCCTGCTTACATACTTAGGTAGTCCAAGCCCAAAGGTCACTTCGAAAAAAATCGACCCCCGGTCTTTTTTTTTCAGGTAGCGCCCCCCTTGCACAACACTGTCCATGGTTCCCAACACAAGGGGACATCAACCTGGTTCTTCCAGGGTGGTTTCTATAAAGAATGGAGGTCAACACCTTCTCTCCTGTGGATCCATGGGAAATGTACGCCCTTCTTTCCTTTCACTACACTACACTCTAAAGACTATCGCCTTCACAGCTGGCTCTGGAAAGAGTGTCCTTTGGTGCGCGGTTGCGCCGTTTATCCTGCATTGATGAACTAACGTGTCTACCAGCTCCGCTATAATCGAGGGCATCACTACCTTGCGCAAGACTGAATCGGCATTGATGGCCTATTTTTACTGTGATTTTCGTGATGAAGACAAGCAAAGCCACTGCAGCGTCCTCCTTTCCATTCTTTTCCAACTCTCTGCTCAGTCAAATCTTTGTTTCAACCTTCTCTCTAGACTTTATTCAAAACACGACAAGGGTTCTCAAACGCCCAATGATGGTACCTTGATGAAATGTTTGAATGATGTGCTGTCTCTTCTGAATCAAGACCCTGTTTTCCTCATCGTCAATGCCCTTGATGAATGCCCTGATAATACCAGCATGCCGTCTTCTCGAGAACAGGTCTTGGACCTTGTCAAGCATCTCGTTGGCCTATGCCAGAACAATTTGCACATTTGCATGACCAGTCGCCCAGAAATCAATATTAGGTCCACTTTTGAACCCTTGACATCTCTCCGTGTCTCCCTCCATGAACAAAGTGGACAGAAGAAGGACATTGTCAAGTATGTCTGCTCTGTGGTTTATTCGGATACGAAAATGCAGAGATGGCATGAGGAGGACAAGAGACAGGTGAACGAGCCACTCTCTGAGAGAGCTGACGGGATGTAAGCATGCCAGACTCTAGAATTAGGATGGTCCCTCAATATTATGATTCAGGTTTCGGTGGGTCTACTGTCAGTTGGAGGCACTCCGTCACTGTCTCCCACCGAATGTAAAGGGAATTCTTGATGAGTTACCTGGATCACTGGATGAGACATACGAGCGCGTCCTGAAGAGCATCAACAAGGCGAATTGAGACCATGCACTTTGTCTGCTGCAATGTGTCACGGTTGCGGTTTGACCACTTCGCGTTGAAGAACTGGCCGAGGTCCTTGCAGTTGACTTCAACTTGGCGCGGAACGGAGGGATCCCAACTCTCAAGCCAGATTGGAGATGGTCAGATCAACACCATGCGGTGCTGTCCACGTGCTCGAGTCTGATTGCCATTGTCGATGATGGCTATTCCCAAGTGGTACAATTTTCTCACTTTTCGGTCAAAGAGTTCTTGACGTCAGACTGGCTTGCATGTTCAAGTGCAGACATATCCCAATATCATATTCCCCTCTCACCTGCACACACCATCCTCGCGCAGGCCTGTCTGGGCGTCCTACTCCGCCTGGACGAGCACATCACGGAGGACAATGCCTTGGAGATCCCCCTTGCCTATTATGCAGCACGATACTGGGTGGACCATGCACAATGTGAGGACGTGTCATCACACATTCAAGATGTGATGGAATGTTTCTTCGACGCGGAGAAGCCACATTGGGCGGCATGGCACTGTGTGTATGACATAGACAACCACAGTTGGCCGGGGATCACGCCCTATTTCGTGGTTCGTTGGGCAGTCCCATTATGCTACGCTGCACTATTCGGATTCCATGATCTGTCAGAACACCTAGTTGTCAAGAATCCAGAGCATGTAAATGCCAAAGGCGGTCAGATGGCAACTCCACTGGTCGCAGCATTACACTGGGGCCATTTCCAGGTTGCAGACGTATTTCATAAGCACGTTTCAGACATAAATGCTCACGGTACATCAGGACAGACACTACTACATCAAGCATCAACCGACGAACTTCTTGATATCATGCAATGGCTTCTCGATCACGGCACAGACGTGAATGCCATAAATGCCAATACCTTTGCTCCGCTCCACCTGCAAGGTGTACTCATATGCCCTGAAATATCTCGGACACTGCTTGAGCATAATGCGGATATCAACGCCCGGGACAAGTTTGGAAAGGTTCCATTGCACTGGGCGGCAATGTCCGAAGACACCGTCGACCCCAAAGGTATGCTCAAAACAATGCAATTATTACTGAATCATGGTGCAGACCCGAATGTACGGGATGGTGATGGATGTACACCACTGTATGATTCATTGTGGTGGGAGAAGGAGTATTACGGTCAAAGAAGGGGGACAGTCAAAGGATCACGCTTACTGCTTGACCATGGTGCAAATATAGATGCAGAGAACGACGAGGGTGAGACACCATTCCAATTAGCGTTGGAGATGGGGTATCACGAAATGGCGAAATTTCTGTCAGGGCGGAGCGCCACGTGATTAGGAATGGCTGTACCTTCAGTGTCATAGGCACCCATATATGTTGTTTGCATCAGTGTTTTCTTTACTGTAGTTTGTACCAGTCACAAGCCTATGCACTTCGTTCCGCCAGCTACCGTATAGTGTCATCTCAACGACATTTTCTCTTTATTGTGCCTCTGCTCTAAAGAAACATTGTATTTCCTCATGCATGCGCCCATATTCTTCACCACTCCATGTTCAAGTTCTTGGTACCTGGAGGGTGCTGCTACAGATGCCATGCTCTTGCCACAGCTCGGTAATACTAGTTTGCATGCTCGGTTTGGCCCACATATGAATACATGCTTTGTCATCTGACGGGATCATCAGCTGTTTGAGCACCACACTGGATGAATTACAGCCCACATGAGATTGCTGCGACCCATAACGATTTACCCTTTCCTCACTTGTGTCTGCACTCTCTGTGTCAGCTGCCTAATCACTTGTTCACATCTTGCACCTGTCTAGTCTGTGTTACTCGCGCGTCCTGGTATTCCTGGTATTCGCTTCGTCCGCGACAAGAACTACCGATACTTGACGGAGAACGCGATGAATTAGATAGGAGTGATGGGTGGTGGAGTGGGTGTTGCAGATTCCTATGCTATATCCCCATCACGAATGGGCAACTGTACCATGGGACTTCGGCCCATTCATGCGGATGACGTCAATTTGGTATGGTGCTTGGAAATTTGTACCCCCCAGCCACTACAAATCCAAAATTGCTGCCTCGACTAGATGCATTTTTTGGCAGCAGAAAACCCATTTGGAAGAACTTGGCTTTGCGGACTCAGAAGTGACTTGACGCTGATCTTACATGCTCAAAAGATATCGCGCGACATTGGGTCCCCTCCATGGATATGTGCTCGTAGTGAAACCATTCAGTTATTAGGTGAACTGAGGTGATACAGTTTTCATTAACTGTCCTTGTAACGTTGGTTGACATGTAAGCATCGGGGAGCAAAGATATGTCAGAAGAACAAGCAGAGGGGATGAAATCAAACCAAAATAATAGAAAATACTATGCTGTAGGCGGAGAAGAGTGATCTCAGATCAACTTTTCACTGTCATCCCTGTACTTGGCGGCTCTTTCGCAAGTGAACATGTTTCACTTAGTGTTGCTGAAGTCCGGTTCAGTTCGGTTCAGGGTATATTTTCCTGAACCCTGAACCAGACTTTGGGTTCAGTTCAGGGATTTTGCGAACCCCAAACCTGAACCTGTAAGAACCGAACCTTGGGTCCGGTTCAGGTTCAGAGGGGGTCCGGACCTGAACCGGACTTGAATGGGTTGCGTGGTGCATTTCATGTGATGGAATCAGGGTGGGTACATGCTCCAGGGGCCGTGGATGCTGTGCATGATGGAACCAATGGAGGTGTGAATGCCAGGGACTGTGCATGAGGCCTGAGGGGCAGTGGACTCTTGTGTGGTGTGCCAAGTTGTATGGATAGCACAGTAGTTTGTGCAGTAGTGCATTGCATGAATCACGGCACAATAGAATTGTCAGATATGGAAACGCGATGACCATGAGCAGGAATTCAGTCATCGCCCTCTGTTTGTGCAGTAAGAGTCAGGGCAGGCGTGCGCTCCAGGGACTGTATACATCGTGCGAAATGGAACCGATGGAAGTGTGGCATGCATACCAGTTGTGTGGACAGCATGGTAGTCTGCGCAGTGGCAGGGACACCAGATGAACATATCACCCACAGGAGCACAGGTGGATGTGGCAGAGGGGAGCGCAACTGCACGGGAGCGTTCACAGATCTAAGTCAGACAGTAAAACAATGATTTATCAATGAACTTGGAAGTATTTACAACAACATAGACAATTAAATCTAAGCCGCTGTGTTACCTACTGATCTGCATCAGCAGCTTCGCTATCCTGACCTTCCATAACGCTCCTATCTCCTTGATATTGATAATGCCTCAGTGCCTCCGCTGCGGCACTCATATGCCCATTACGGTACACGCTCTTCAAATTCTGCAGTGCCTCAAACACTTCTGTTGTCAAGCGGTTGCACTGCTTGCTATCTGTAAGAGATGCATTAGAGAACGCACGCTCAGAAGGCGTTGCTGAGCCCTGGATGGGCAGATAGTCTTGCACCATTCGTGCAAGAACGGGGTACTGTGTCGAGTGTTTCTGTAGCGTGTCAGCACCTCATTCCATGGGAGAAATTATGTACTCACACCCCACCAGGCGATAACATTGACATCGTCCCCTAGCTCCTCAATTCGTAAGTCCACATACGCGTCCAGCTCATCGCGAGGCCCTGCCTTCGAGCGATCTGCAGCCTTCCGTTCTCCAACAGCATGGGCCATCCAGGAATATCTATAACTGGCAGTGGATTTGTTTGTTACGTACAGCTGACAGTTCGGTTTTGGTTGTAGATGATGTTTGGGGGAAGTGGGCAGCATACTGGTCAAACTAGGACATATCAGTTATGGCCCAAGTCACTGAGAAGGAATAAACGCACCACATGGTGCAGTTTTGCAACACCAGCTTCATGTGCCTCTTTGTCCCACTTTTGTGCCGTGTAAGCAAGCTTCCATGCAGGATTGAGGACTAGAAATAGACGTTAGGGTGATTGTTTGCTATTTCATTAAGTTTTGTTAACAGCACTTACCAAGGCAAATAAAGTACATGTCAGTGTTATCAGTCTTATGATACCACTTGCGTAGGTTCGCCAATCCACTCTCAATTGCATCCGCGAGCTTGTAGAAGTCCGGACTATTAACTGTGGTCCCCCATATCTCTTGCAAGAACTCAAGGACTGGTATTGTGCGCCAGACAGTGGACTCCCGAGATTCCAAGAAGGATTGTTGTGCGGTCGCCGGCTCCTGTGACCAATAGTCTGCATGTGAATAGCTTGAAAACGCAGATTCATCCAGTGGCTTACCTCCAAAACTTGGCGCAGTCGTTTCAGCCGCTCCCATTCAAGATTTGACAGTTGGAAGTCGCAGTACTTCTTCTTGTGCAGCTTGGGGACTTCTTCACTATCATCAGCTAGTTGGGTGAAGCGCGTTATAGCCTATGCATGCATCAGTAAACGTCTTAGCTAGCTGTGAAAGATACCACCTTTTGGAGAGCAAGTGCTCGATCCAGACACAAAGACATTGATGACCATCGAGTTTGTACAAACAGCACAAGCTCAAGCTGTGGGGCACCAACCTCACAACACATCTGCTTGAAGAATGCATGGGCTTGAGGGGATTTCCGTATCTGAGAGATGGATTAGTACATGTGATAATCACAGTCAATTCAACGCACCTGCTTGATAAGTCCCATCATTTTGCAAAGGGCACCCGGTGTGATGGCCCCACTCT
>Ga0307510_10008721_pt1 | contig 12082 bp, 11 predicted proteins | sample 12_EM_MG_FD_207224 | JGI IMG/M metagenome (GOLD analysis project Ga0307510, IMG submission 207224) | Populus trichocarpa ectomycorrhiza microbial communities from riparian zone in the Pacific Northwest, United States - 12_EM | ecosystem: Host-associated > Plants > Roots > Unclassified | place...
TGAAATTTTTTATCTATCAAATTTGGTCCTCATTCTTTTGATTGTTACTTATTTTATTTGAAATAATTTATGAAATGTTAATTATTATTATTTTAATTTCTTCATCTTTCAATTTTTTTATTTTTTAGATTTGATCTTTATTATTTTGATTATTATTTATTTTATTTGAGATAATTTATGAAATTATTATTTTTTTCAATCTCATTCTCATTCAACCTTTTAATTTGTAAAATTTGTTTCTCATTATTTTAATAAACTTGAAAAAAATAAAACATTAATAAATTATTTTCCAGCTCATTTTCCATGACATAACCAAACACTGGAAAGTATTTTCCAACTTATTTTTCATTACACTACCAAACATCAGAAAATAATTTATTTTTTCAGAATTTATTTTTTTTAAAAAAACTACTTTCCAACAAATAAACGGTCGAAATGAAATTAAAAATTTACTGTATACCAGTTTTTTCCTTCTGGAGATATCTCTTAAGGTTATCGTTCAGTTTTAAGAGCCACGAAAAGCTAAACTTCATCTGCCATGACTTATCCCTAAATTCTAAATTGAAAGAATACTTAAATAAAACAATCTCAGAAAAAACTTACCTATCTATAGATTTTAAACTTTTATTAACTGGCCAAGTATAGATTTTTAGATAATTAAACCCAGAAATAATTATCTAAAAAAAATTGGTTCCTCACAAACCCATTATTAACTACCTCTAAAAAAAGTTGTTTTCGCCCAAATTCATATATTTCGTTTCCCTCGAACCCAAAAATAGTTGGGGGAAACAATTTTTTAAACCCATGAATAATTACTCTGGACAAGTTTTGTTTCCCCAAACCCAAAAATAGATTTGAAGAAACGATTTTTTTTTAGAGTTTGAAGAAAAACAATATTTTCTTTTATTTATTTTTCAAGAGCTAGCGGGTATTAATACAATAGTTATATGCTACATATTTAGGAATTGTAATTGAGTATACTTAGTTGTAGTTTTCAACAAACCTCTGTTAATCTTTATTAATATCCACGTTTCACGAATCACACCATCTATTTTTACCCATTCAGAACGCGAATTTACTTGCGTTTTGTAGTTAATAAATCCCTTCCATTACTGTTTATGGGTCTTATAGTTGTATTATTTCGTAACTTTTGAGGTAACCATTATAATTGTTGACTGATTGGAGTGCAAAAGCAACTTTCTAAATTGGTCTTTTGAGATAACCATTATCATTATTATTATTATTATTATTATTATTATTATTGTTATTTAAATGGGAAAGCCATAGCTTTGGACTATCACACGCCGAAAGCTAACATAAGCCAAAAGCCTTTCCAAGATTTTATATATAAAGATGGTGTTTGTAATTGTGTAAGAGTTTTTTTTTTTTGAAGTGTTTTTTATTTGTAAATATATTAAAATAATATATTTTTTATTTTTTAAAATTAATTTTTGATATAAGTATATAAAAATTATCTAAAAAAATAATGAAAAGCACCGCAACCCGTGCAAAAGCATGCACCAGCATCAACAAAAAGTGCGCCAGACATGTCACACGCGCGCTAGGCATGGTGAAAGCGTGGTTGACCATACAAACACCAAAAATCAAACCTTTGACGCTTTGACTTTTTTTAATTGACTTGGATTTTAGAGACAAGGAAAGAATCCAAGAGAAGACTGCCTGCGCTTGGAGTAACCAACCAAAAAACAGAAAATCATGCACTTCAGCTGCAGGTGATGATGTATATGATTTCTTTTTGAGTCGTTGGTCAAAATAATCAGAAAAATGATTTTAATTCTCCGCACGGTGGATAAAGGGCGCTCAAGGGAGTGAGTGTGATGTATATTATTTTTTAAAATATTTTTTTATTTTAAAACAATATTTTTTAAAAATTAAATTTTGAAATCATTACATTGTAATGATCTAAAAATATAATTAATAGCTATATTTTTTTCTTCTAAAAATACAATTAAATTGCAATGCGAAATAGAGCCCAAGAAGAGTACTTTCAAGTATCAATTTAGGTTGCGATACCTTTCTTTTATATATTTGTTATTACATGGAGGAGTATTTTGGGAATTTACCATAATTTTTTTTAAAAAAAATCTAGTGAAGTAGCACATATGAAAAATTATTTAGGAATTTAACATATTTAATTGAGTTGAAGATAATACATGTGACATGAGAGTCATAAATACACTCAATAATTATATTTTTTATTTGTGACTTAAGAATTATACATGTCAATTAGGACACTCAAGTCATAGATATTATATAGACTCATCTTGAGATAATTTCTTTTACCATTAATATTCTGCCCAAAAAAGTTATAATTTACGTAATTTAAAACATAAATTTTCTAATATCAAAACCCAATTCACGCATAAAATTATTGATTTACAAGAAACAAAATTAAATCCAGGATTAACAAAATTACATGGAGTCTATACATGGGGGGCCTCACTATGTTAGCTAGGATAGGGGATGGTCTAGCTAAGATGGGGAATCTCTGGTGATGTACTAGAGAATCACCAGAAAAATAATAGACGTCAGCCTTTACAAGGTTACCCATGTTCATACTCAACCGAGAAAGAAGACTATTTGTTTGGGTAATAATTAGGATGAGTTGTGTAGTTTAACATTTGGAAATGGTGCTCATAGAGAGGCCAAAATACACTAGGCAGATGGGAGACAGGTTGTCTTTGGAATTTGTAGTGTAAGAGACAGGTATTGGTAGCAATAAGATGCACTTTTGTACAATTTGTACGTGAATTTCCATCCATTTCTTTGGAATTTGAAGATTGATTTGAAGGGTTAGGTTTTCTTGCTTTTTTCTTGTTCCTTTCCTAGGTTGAATGGATTATTAACCTTAGCCCATAATTAGCAAGGAAAGGAACAAAACACCCATGATGCCATAGCCCATAATTAGCAAGGAAAGGAACAAAACTCTTTCATTAATATTATTATTAAAGGAAGTTGTTTAATTGATGATATCTTAAATTTACTTTTTCAGGAGGTAATTGATTCAAGCTTTGTAAATTTTAGGGTCATTAAAAATTTATATGATCATTAATTTTAGAGCTCGTAACATTAATTGAGATACATGCAAACTGATCCGAATATCTATTTTATTAAAAAAAAGTATGACAACCCTTATGTTAAAAGAAATAATGCCTTTTTAGTATATCGCAGTGTTTCATTTGCATGTCAAATCAAATCTTTATTAAAAAAAACATAAATAAAAAATTAGCAAACACACACATGGAAAAAAAAAATTCCACGATAACGTTTCTACAATTAAATAGCTTTTTAGCAAAAAAAAAAAAACACATCTATGATAAATCAACCCAATTTATTTTCATATTAAATTATATTAATTAATAAAAGATAAAAATATTAATTTATATCATGTTCGAATGTTCAAATAATATTTACAATAAATTTGGGTCACCATTGATTCTTTATTGATTAAAGTGATTATAATTTGATTAATGATGCAAAATTTTTAGGACACAATTACATTATTTTCACTAGTACATAAGGTATTCATACTAGCAAATGGAAGAGGAACATAAATCGAATATTGCATGCATCAGCCACAAGAAACACAAGACATTATTACCAAGTTACTAGGCATAGGAAAGTCGGGGAAGATGCTGTGGAAGAAACAGAAGAAAAAACAATGGAAAAAGCTGATTTTCAAGGAAAAAATATGACTTGTAATGACTCCCTTTCTTTTTGTTTATTTATTTTATTTTTGTCCTTTCCCCTTGAATTTTTCGTCATTGTTGTTTTCAAACCTGACGGCGATATCTTTGGTAATCTACCATTTTGAGACTTTCAACTTCTCTCACGGCAACCTGCAGAAACCTTTTCAATAATATATGCTAATGTACTCGAAGAAGCAACAATAAGATAATGATAATATGGAAATTCGAGATTAATATGATATAATGCCAATGATAACATGAAAACGAGATTAATTTTTGAATATGCCGGCTCGGCTTTCCAAATAAAACAGTCTCCTATTCCAATATCTGAGACCAATGTTCCTTTTGGATCCATTGTTATCAAGGTGGAAGTTGCCCAAGGTTAGTGACTGGCTTAACTTTAATAAAATATAAATCGGGATGAGCAATATACCATTTAATAATCATGTCTAGTAATCCATCATTAAAAAACCTCAACCATACAAATGGCCTATACACTCTCCGAATTACAGAGATAACCTCAGCTGTTTCAAAAATGAACGAGGATTTGGAAAAATACTTTATATAAACATTAATATAATGAATAAAAAACATATTTAGGTAGTCGGGCTTGTGATAACATATGATTCTGAACAATCAAGTGTAATTCTGTCATAGTTAGATGAGTTATGGATTAATATGATATGTCTAGTCACAAGAGTAGGTCTAGTCGCGTTAGATTAGAATAAAAATAGCTCAAAAGAATCATAACTTTTAATATAATCGTTGAATCGTGCTTAAATTTTTATAAGAATTTCTAGAGATCATTTTCCTAAAAGTATCTACTTGAACCGTTGAATCTTTAGATATCGAAAGTCTTGCCCTGAGATCCGGATTTTGACAGTTTTATGATTTTTCTTATTATTTTCAGATTTCATGTCTTATTTCAAATTCTATGTTTGTTTCCTTGTCATTTTTAAAATTTTATTTTTCTAGTTGAGATGGAGTTTTTCATCTATTTAAGGCTTTGCAAATCTCATAAGAAGATAAATGTTATTACTATTTTTTTTTTAAAGAAAACAAACCTGTAAATTGAATCTACATGTTTTTTTGTATTATTGTTTTTAGCTTCCACTGCATAAAAAACACAGTTAGTGTAGTTATGCAATTTTGATGTCTTAACTATGTATTGACACATCCATATAGATTTTGTATGAACCTAATTCAGTTTGTGTAATTATACACACAAATTCAGCATTAAACAGTCCAATCAGATACAATTATTCAAAATATTTTTTTCCTTTATCTTATTAAACCACTTCAAGTAAAGTTGGTAACAAACGGTAATATTATGGATATTATAAGCTGGTAAAATGCAGTGGTTTTCCTTCTTTTTTTAAGAAAAAAAAAGTTCGTTAAAATATATGATTCGAGACTGAGACTGACCTTGGAGAAAAAAAGGAGCAAAAAAGCTGTTAAAAGAAGAGACTCGAAAGACCAAACTGACTAGGACTGGGCTGGAAAATGGAGATATGTCTCTGACCAGACGTCGGGGATGCTTTCGGACATGGGGATATGTGCTATTATAGCTGCTGTACAGTGTGCATCTCTCTATCTGACCCCTATGACAATCTGCAGAAACTTGGAACATGGGGTTTCTCCTTTCCTCACACTTTGACTTTACCCCTTTTCCATCCTTCAAAACTCTTTGCCCTTTGCGATCAATCCTTCAACCACGTCACTAATATCTGCTTCGCAGTATAGACTCCACTGTCGTAAAATGGTGTGGTTCAAGTATGAAGTTTGCTACTTACAAATTTTTTTCTAATTTATTTGAAGACGAATGAATCCACGAGGTTAAGCTTAAGCTAACAGGAATAAGATAACCTCTCGCGTAGCTGCCGTTACTATTAAAAAAAAAAAAAAAGTAAGAGAGGTCCATGTTTCATCTAAACAAAATACTGTTGGTATGGTCTGCCCTTAGCCCTTTATGTTACAATGGAATATGGATGAATCTTATTTTGGCAAGCCTGGTTTTGTTGGTATAGGTGGGGTTCTATACGTTATCATAAAGTAATGGTGCTGGGACTTTTCACTATCCCTGCAGGGATCAAAAACCTATTAGTTATGGTTAAAGCTCTAGAATTATCCCTTTCCAGAGAAGGATCTGTCTGAAGTGAAAATTATTGTAGAATCTGACTCTTCTAATGTGATTAACCTGATGCATAAACCATCTATTAGGCCATGGGCATTATCATGAACTCTTCATCCTAGTTAATTACTCATTTTTCTTCTTACAATATGGGTTTTGTGTCTTTATCTCATATCTTGCATGAAGCTAATCGCAACATATGGTCATGCCAAACAAGGTGTCTCTATAAATTATGATTACATGGGTTTTGTGTCTTTATCTCATATCTCTGGCGGATTCTTATCTTAATGATGCAGTTGGTGTTGATATCCCTGAAAGTGTTTTGCAGTGGCTGGATCTAGGGGTTATGCTTTCTCTGTATAGCTTGGGGGGTTGTTCTTGGTTGGTCTGCTAGTATTTTACTCCATGAAACCCTGCCAGTATGGATCCCAGTCTTTCTCTTTATTGTCTTGATTTATGCCATTGATGCTGTTATTGTTAGTTGCTCAGAAGTACTGCTTGAGTTTTGTTCAGAATATGGTTGCGTGGAGCTCAGCTGCATCCTTTGTTGTTTGTTTTGCTCTGTGGTTCCCTGGTCTTGATGTTATCTTTTATTTGACAATTCTTCAAAACCCGGGTTTATGCAAATTTGTCTTCTGCTTCTTCGCTTGTCTGTTGGCGCTTTATTGTTATTTTTTTGTTTATAAGAAAAAGCTATGAAAACGCCTTCAAATTCAACTCAAAAATTCATGAAGCAAAGACACATCATGTTCTAACCAGTTCAACCTCCTTTCTTGCAACATCAATTTTAGAGTGTACTGGGTTGATCGATTCACGTGTTTTCATTGCAAATACTGTGTTAACCTTCAGGTCCCAACATTTTTCTTGCCGTTCCAAGTTTCATTTCCAAATATGGAATACAAGGCTAGCTATATAAACGGGAATCAATGTTTAAATTTAGTCAATATAATCTGTTAACCTTCAGGTCCCAACTTTATTGTTTCTATTTTGTTTTTTGTTTTTTTTGGCTCTTAAGCAATATTCCAGATCATGAATTGGAGAATCAATGTTTAAATTTAGTCAATATAATCTGTATATCATGTTAATGCAATTTTCCAACATAGAACTATAGGTTATTAGCGAGTTAAACTTGAATATCCACGAATTAAAATCCAATATGGACACAAAACCTAAAGCCAGCCAAGCCGAAAAGGAGAGGACGAAAAGGAGCAGGTGCATAGGATGTTGTATAATGATGAAGCATCCAAGTCCATGCATACGGACATCCCAAAGTCAATATGAAAAGAGAAACATCATTTGCAATTGTCATAATGAGAGAGATATTAGATTATTATTATTCTATGGTATTTGCCCCAACTCCCAGCTTGGACCACCGACTGTACCCTGCAACCAAGCAGGTTTTTTTTTTTTTTTAACTCAATCCCCACACCAAGAATAAAAATAAAAATAAAAAAGAACCCAAAACCCAATCTCCAAAAACACACCCATATTTTAAAGTCTCAGTCCAATTTGGCATTTCGTTTCGTTTTCTTTTTTAATGACTTGATGTTCTAGTATAAAAAATAAAAAATATTAAAAATATTATTAAGATTTATTTTCAATCAAAAAAATGTTTTTTAAAAACATCGTCATACTCAGTAAGGCTAATAAATAAGCAAGGCAATCTCTTTTACCAAGTTAAGCAGTAAGCAAAGCATCATCTGCCCCTGTGCACTGCTAGCAACCCTCTCACTAAAAAGTAAGAGCTCAGAATTGAGACAATGGTGTTGCCCTTCTGCATAGTCTGCTCCTCGTCTACCATCCCCATAAAGCCAAAATTACATTTTCTTGTTTTCCATAGAAAGGGCAGAGTACAGTAATATTAGTAATCCTATAAATTCAGCTGTAAATTTGATGGCTCTCTTGCCTAGCAGAACTCCTAAGTCCTATCATATATAGACCCATCAGCTAACCGTTGATACTGCTGAATATTTGATGAGCTGCTGCTGCTACCTCATCCGTTGATCCCAGCTTACAATTATCCTCTAACTGCCACGACAGCACCACAATAAAACCCATAAAAATAAAGAGCTGGCATGATAATGGGGTTTTGGTCTTATGGATTAGGGCAAGAACCTAGCTTAGCTGGCTAGTCAGAATAGTTTACCAAAACAAAGAAACAATGAAAATAGCTTAGGGAACACGAGGAGTGGTACCTTAAGATTGAAAGAGTAAAGAACTGTTGCTTGAGAAGAAGTGATGTTAAGGTGCAAAACCGTAAGCCCCAGGTCCTCCAATGCAACAATAGCTCTCAACAACTGCCCAGGAATTCTTTGACACTTTATCTTCAAATTTACATGGTTTTGTACTGCAGCCACCTCTATCTCTGTTGCCTCCGATTTCTTCTTCACTGTTCTTTCCTCTTCACAAGTGCCTCCCTCCTCCAACAGAAGGTCACATTGTGGCTGCGAAGTAGAGTAGTGGTTGGGAGAAATGCCCGCGGTGGAGGCTGTTTCTATTTCTCTAATTTTTTTTTGTGCCTCAAGAGATTGAACAAGCTGCTCTAGTTCCTTCACAAAGTCTATTGCACCTCCTATGATCGATGCTTGATCACCCTTTTTTATCCAACAAAAAAAAATACAAGAAAGAAAGACACAAAGTTTTAGCCCACAATATATAAAACTGAGTTCTCGAGGAAAATAGTTGAAAAACAAATAATTAAGGGGTTTTGAATTCGAAAGTCTAAAATTGAATTCTTGAAAGAAATAGAAGAAAATAACGCAGCTGAGAATTTAGATAGTAATTATATGACTACCTTTTGAATATAAGATGGTGTCATGAGAGAGCGGAGAGAGTTAAGATGGTCGTTCATTAGGCGACGGCGGTTGCGTTCAACAGCAATGTGGTTCATGCGTTGGCTCTCTACTTCTTCTTTGTTCTTGGTTGCCCTTGTACGTTTTCTCTTTCTTCTTTCTCTTGTGATTATTAATGTAGAGGATTCGGAGAAATGGGTTGTCATATTAGGCACGGTTTGGGGCTGAGCCCTCCATGGAATTGAAGAGTCTGAATTGGGTTCTGCTGGCTCAGGACTTACACCTTCGAGGCAGGAATTTGAATGTGGGTTTGGGTGCTCTTTGGTTTCAGATTTGACTGGCGAGTGTAAATCAACTATGTCATGGGTGACACAACTTTCAAGCTCTAGTGGTTGAACTTGGGTATCTGTTTCAGGCATGTAAAAGGTGTTCATATTCCATGGTTTTTGGAGGTGTTGGAGTTTTAGTAGTGTCTGAAAGCTGGGTTCTTTGTAGGGAAAAAATGGCGGGGTTTCTACTGTTTGAAGCATTTGAAGAAAAGGCATTTTGTCTTCAAAACTTGGACTTGAAATGTGTGGTTCTTCTTCTCCAAATCTTAAGCTTTCTGTGTTGATAAATACTTGGTCTAAGCACCCCAAATCCAAGCTATGCTCCTCTAAGAACTGCAAAAGGAAAACTAAGACTCATTAAAAAAGAATCTTAAACAAAAGAAAGGTAACGAGGGAGGTTCTTGGTTGGGGTTTTACACCTAACCTTCTGAGGAATTATAGAGAAAAATTAACTGTCATGGATTTGATAGGTGTTTCAGTTTCAATAGAGAAAGTGAAACAAAAGAAGAACGAAAATAGAATGTTAAAGTGGAAGAAACGGTACAGGAAACGTTAGCATTTCTAGAAAAATAATGCAATGCATTGAATGCAAGCCTTCGGACAAGTAAATGCAAGTCCATTTCTTTGATTCTAGTTAAGGTACTCAAGGAAAGAGAGGGAAGTACTAAAATGAATAGCAGTAACTTACACAAGAGTTGATGGGTCCTTGGAGCCTCTCCATCGATGAGCAGTAGTAGCTAGTTGCAAGAGCGAGAGCGTTAAATTAATTTCTCTCTCTTTCTCACTTCCTCAACCAACATTCCATTGTGGTGCTAGCAAAACAATAGTAATAAATGTAACCCCCCAAGAAGCAGAAGAGACCCCATGTACACCACCACAAAAATTAATATATTCCTTTGTGTTCTGCAGCTGGTGATCCTCTTATCTAGAATAATAACATTAAATGCTTTGAAGAACTAACTCTACAGGAAGAGAGAGAGGGAGAGAGAGTAACTAACCTAGCTAGTAGTAGTATTAGTAATTAGAAATGGAGCCCAAGAAGGATTGTTCAAGATGGGTAAAACTTAAAAATCAAACGAAGGGTTAGAGAGAGAGAGAGAGAGAGACCCACCCAAGTTAGCTAGAAAGATGTAAATTAGAGTACTGAGTGAAAAGAGTTGAGAGTTGGTGAGGGTTTAGCAGGTAGATAGAGAGAAGAAGGGAATGGAGATCAGTTGTCTGGTTTGAAAGGTCCCCATGGCATTATTGGAGGTGGCAGTTTTGTCCAGCAGCGGGGACAGCCAGTTGTGGGGGCTCCCTCCCTCCCTCCCTCCCTCACTCACTCTCCTCTTTCATGCGATTATTTTAACACCTTTGGAAAGTCCTTCTATGGACAGTGTCACTCCGTCTGATGATGCGTCCTTAATATTAATTAACAAATTTGATATCAGGTACACACAATTTTGGTATCTCTACCCCGTCAATTAATTAACGAAAACTAAAGCATGTAGGTTAAATATTGCAGCATTTTTTATGGTTTAAATTTCTAAATTGATCCTCTTTTCTTGTATGATTGGGGTATTTTATGTCCAAACTAGTATTCAATTACATGTCTTTTTAGAAGGAAGGGTTGAAATGAAAAAAATATGATTAAAGTAAAAAAAATTGAGTAAAATAGGTGGCGGTTTAAAAATTTTGTGTTCAAAATTTATTTTATCCCTCATTTTTTTTAGCTATTAGGTAACTAGTTCTTTTAATTTTTAAAAATTTAATTTTGATATCAAAATTTATTTCCTTTACTTTCTAGTTTTTTTTGTTAGAAAAGAAAATGAAAATTATCGGATTCTAGTGTAGAGAAAAAAAAATGTTGTTAACGACGATGTCGATCATCAAAATGATCGATTTTGGTGTTAATAGATTACATTTAATGAGGGGAGTTTCACCTAAGTGTTTTTTCCTTCTCTTTTCCCCAGAGAAGTAGATTTGACCACGAGAATGATTTTGGATTCGAGTTGATTTTGGTTTTCCGGTATGTTTTTTGGTCTTTGGGGAGCTATAAATGAGTTTATCAACGTGCTTAAGGTTTTTTTTAGGTGTTTTGAAGGTTTAAGTGCACGTGTTGGGATGAAAGGTCTGCACGTCTGGGCTATTTTCTTTAATGCCTAGGCCCACGTGGCTTTTTTTTTTGCTATTTTATATTTGATTTAAAAAATTTGATAAAATAAATTATTGAACCCAATTGAGTTCATTAGTCGAGTCACGAGTTTAACAGGTTAATTCATGATGTCCAAACTCTTATTTGTTTTTTTTTAATGCTTTTTTTGTTCCTCAATTTTTGAAAAATATAATTTCACTATTAGTTATCAATATTTTTTTCTTTTTTTTTTTAACTCAAACCCAAAAAAATGCATTTTCAATAGTTTTTTTTATTTAAGTTAAACTTATCATGATTTTTGTTTTACTTTTAAAAAATATGTTTCATATAAAAAAATTATCATACGTCTTATTGTTGTATAATTAAATGAAAAATAATCTCTTGGATTACAAATTTATTGAATCTGATGATATGCATTACTTTCTCCACGAGTTTGCTTGGTTGACTCAAGTTCATTTTATTTTTTTTAATTAAATTGTTTTTTATGTTGGTTTTGTCCAACAACATTAAGGCCATGTTTGTTTCCCGGAAAGTAATTTTCGGGAAACCACTTTCCAAACTTTCCTGTGTTTGTTTGCCATTAGGAAAGTTGGTCAACGGAAAACACTTTCCGGTCAACGAAAAACACTTTCCGATCAAAGAAAAATTTGGTTTGGTTTCCAGGAAAGTGTTTTCCCTTTTGACTGTGTTTGTTTTCCGAAAAGTGATTTTCGGGAAATCACTTTCCAAACTTTCCTACGTTTGTTTGCCATTAGAAAAGTTGGTCAACGGAAAACAATTTCCAGTCAAAGGAAAATTTGGCTTGATTTTCAGGAAAGTGTTTTCCTGAAAAATTTGGACGGAAAACACTTTCCGGAAATTGTGAAAAATTTAGAAATGTCATTATTTGCTGATTATATCAAATTTGATCCTCAAACTTTTGATTGCTATATATAATTTGTTTTGAATATTTATTTTTCAATTTCATCTCTTAAAATTTAATTTTT
>Ga0307510_10008722_pt1 | contig 12080 bp, 17 predicted proteins | sample 12_EM_MG_FD_207224 | JGI IMG/M metagenome (GOLD analysis project Ga0307510, IMG submission 207224) | Populus trichocarpa ectomycorrhiza microbial communities from riparian zone in the Pacific Northwest, United States - 12_EM | ecosystem: Host-associated > Plants > Roots > Unclassified | place...
GCAATCGACGGCGCGCCCTACTTAATCGCTGTTCAAGAACGGCTGATACTATTCAAGAACCTTGTGTCCCGCAACGTCCACCGCATCCGAGTTGGCGCACTGTTTGGATACGAGGAGGAAGTGTCGGAACTCCACCCCGATGTGAGATTTCAACCCACTTCACCCTCGATTCCGTAGTTAGACGCCTGTGCTCTGCCGCAGGGTTCATTCACGTACGACATTCGCGCAATTCGCATCCTCGCACTTCAGAGGGAACTCCTCGTCGTGCGCACGGACCGGAAAGATGCCGCAATGCCCTTGGCTCTCGAGTTGTACAAGATTCCTGAGGACCGAGAGTCCTCCGAAGCTGATGACGTGCAAGTCGCCTGGCCACGTTCTGTCCACACCATTGCGACGGCATCACACCTGATACATGTATCCATCTCTGCTGTACCCTCGTCTACTGACGGCGAGGACGCGGCTGCGGTACTGACGGCACATGCAGAGCCACCGCCTGTGTCAGTTTTTGTCGTCATGCGAGACCCTTGGCACACAGTGCAGTTCCGCTTGTGGCCGGAGCGTATATCGAAGGCCGAAGTCGGCCAGTTCCGTTCCGACAGCGAGTGGCAGGCCGAGATGCAAGCGGCAGCCCCCGCTGCTGATCCAGAAGAGGGTGAGGTTGCGGCAGTGCTTGAAGGGAATCCAGGAAACGACCAAGAGGACGCCATGGTAGTCGATGAAGCGACACCTCCCGCTGCGCCGCAGGGAGAGAGCTCCCAACCTCCTTCGCCACCACCTGTCCCGCTGAACGACACGACCTTCCGCTTCCAACTGTATGGTCCGTTCTTCAAGATCATCTCGTACAAGTACAGCGCGAACGCGACCCTCGGCGCGCTGCGCATACTCCCGGGGACGACCCGGCCATTGCTTGTTGGAATTCAGGCTGGCGACCGGCGTGCGTCGCCCGCGCTGCATGACTTGTGGGCGTATGCAGACCTCGTCGCACCGCCTGCGCCTCATGCGCGCTGGCCAGAAGACGGGGAGCGCCGCGCCGCGGGTGAGGCCGAGCGCGGGTGGGTTGATGCCGCCCTCAAGACACGTGAGAGCCCCGCTGCGGTGGCCCAGCTCGCGCTGCCGCCACGCACGATACGTGAGAAGTTCTCTCGCGGCCTCGTCGCGATCGAATGGGACGACTGGAGCATGAACATGTGCGGTGTGTGCGTGGACGAGCCCACGATGATCTATCTATTTCAGTTTGCGCCTACGCCGACGGAGGGTGAGTACTACTGCCTTCTTTGCACTCCCGGTGTGTTCTTCCTTGGCTGATGTGTTTTGCCTTTTTTTTCCACGCCGTGTCATATTGCAGAGCAAGACGGACACCGCTTCCCTATTCCAGTCCCCGATGTAGACGTGCGATTCCGGGAGGTTTCCGAAAGGGACTCCTTTGGAATATCTGCGGTCATTCCAGGAAACGCTAGTAGGTGAAAGGACGTCCTCTACGATGGACACGATGTAAATAATAAATGTTATTGAATGTTATTGTGTCGTTAGAACTGGTATGCAAATACACCTGATTAATGCTCTCATAAACCACAACTTGGACGAAAAAGTGCAGTCACGCATAGCTGAATGTTCAGAGAACATATCATAGTGTCACCGCGACGTGCGAGCCACGGGCGTTATTAATTACAGGGTCGGGTCGGCTGGGCCAATGTTGGCTTGTATATAGTAGCTAAAGAATAAGACCTTGAATAAGAGCGCAACGACCGCATGCAGCACTGCAACCACAACAATAAGAAGCCGCACAGGCTTCTGGTCCGCCTGCGTTAAAAGGATTTGAGTTTACGTATCACAAAAGTCAAAGAAAGTTGACGTACTGAGACAAGGACCGGGTAGATGTTCGCGACAAGGAAATAACCCGATAGAATGAATCCAATGCCAGATAGTATCCAGCGAAGGATGGCGATCGGAATGATACAAAGGATCTGAAGGTTAAAAAGAAACGCCATTCTTAGAACCGAATGTCCCTGAGGCTGTGAGCAAGAGAGGTTTGCGCACCGACACTGGAATCCAGGCGAACATGGAGTAGCCCCAGACCGTCATGGCTTCGACCATGGACCAACCCTCGCTGATGCCTGCGTAGCGCAGCACCGCCCAGAACATCACGGGCACGCCAAGGCCGTACGCATACACGAGCCCGACGGCCGTGCTCAGCAATGCAAAGTCATACTCGACTGGGTCCGAGGACAGGTAGGAGACGATGGAATGCGCGAGGGAAGACGAGACGAAGAGGGAAAAGATGAGCGTGGTGAGCGTCCAGAACGGCCCGTAGAGGTCGGGTGCGGGCGTGAGGTGGGCGGACGTGTATGTGGGCGAGAGGGGGTTGAGCGTGTTGAGGCAGCGAAAGAGTACCTAGTGTGAGTGGTATAAAATTTCAGTTTGCTACTCTGGATCACCCAGAGTGTGGGGGAAGAAACTGACAGTTTTGGTGTCGACGTCGAAGTGGTGTTGATAGTAGTCTACGTTCCAGAAGGACGCGTTGCTAGAGTCAGAGATGTAGCCTGCAGCAGGAACCGTTCGGACGCGTGCCATTAGTACGCAAAAAGTAGAGGGACCGCACCTCTTCCTTGACCCTCTATAGGAGAAGGGCCACCGATGTTGCCTGTAGGAGAGGACTGGCTGAATGCTGAAGGGGCAAACGTTAGCGTTTAGGAAGGAACGCTGCACTGCGGCGGCACTAGGCGAGTGAGCACTGACTTTTACCATCGCTCTCCTCGAGGCGCTGTGGGGAGACTTGCTTGTAAAAGCGTGTAAAGAAGAAAGAACTGGAAAAGAAATACCTCGTCTGATTCAACGGCGACATACGCCATGCCAGGGACGCGTGTAGGTTAGGGATCCAGATGAAAGCCGTGGGAACGTCGACTTAGCGCCACTTGCACTCTTTCTTTCCCAGCGTGCCCTCCCACCGGATGTGGGCCAATGTATTTCGAGTCTCAGGCAAACAGGGTACAGGTACCCCGATAATATCATCCAGTAGACGTACCCGGTTGCGTCTACCCCCGCGGCGGCCGCCCCTTCCCACCCCACTTGCGGGCCATGGACGACTCGGGCCATTCTCTTCTTTCGCAATCCGGCGTTTCACATCCGCGCGCATCGTTTCGGACGGTCCATCGTCCTCGTCCTCGTCGTCATCCTCGCAGGCCCAGGCCCAGACCACCACCTCATTCGAAGACCCCTCGCGAAAGGGGCTATTCTACCATCTCGTCCCCCCGCCGACACCGCTCTCAGATTCGCGCCCCGCCTTTGCCGTCTCCCTCCTAGCCGATCCACCACCGTCCTCCGAGTCGAGCACCGTACTCGGCTGGCTCCCCGCGGAGACGCCAGGGGACGACCGCGTCGCGGGCCTGAACGACTTTGTAGAGAATCGTGCGTTGCTCTTCCCCCCGCGTCTCGCTCGCCTGACACCTTACGCTCTCGGCGAGCTGCTGACCGCTCTCCGGTTGGTGATTCATAGCGCGCTTCCTCCCGCTCCTTCACAAGGCGATATCCGAGGGACTTTCGGAGGCCGTAGACGATATCCAGGAGGCAGGTGCTCTTCAATTGGGCGAGGGTTGGATGCACATACATGGTAGGCGTCTGCTCGGAGAAAGTCTTTTTGGTCAGTCGGCGCAGCTCACCCCTACCTCGCGCGATATCGTATGACATAGATGAGCGTAACATTCCACCTTTGAACCGCATTGGTGATCCGGACGACATTCTTGCTTCCGTCCGGGTTGAAAACGGAAAGGTAGGTCTCCTTTCCCAAGCCCAGCCTTTTTTTTTGTCTGGCCCTACAGATCGTGACGCCCATTTGTAGATCCTCGCGGACACGTACCAGGCCATGCCCTCTTATCGCCTTTGTACTGCCCATGGTGTCACCCAGCTCACCGAAGGGCTTGCATCGAAACTCAACGGTCTTCTAGAAATGCGCGCACGTGAGGAGAGTAGGGCCGCAAATGCATAATATACACCTCTCTCATGCAATTCGACGTCACTTGCTCGTCATAGATTATCTTACAATGCGTAGTCTGTATGCCCTAAGTGTCACCTCGCATAGCGTTTCTTGCCTATTCCAAATTCCGCACTCGCCCAGGCCTTACAATCGCGAGGGTTAGACGCTATCAATTTCTGCCAGGAGTTGTAATGCGGGAGTGCTATGCCGCTGGGGAACTTGCATTCCTACTCTCCAGCATTGTTTTGGGAACTGTTGCGGGACTGTTGGGCCCTAGTTGGAGGGTGGGAATAAGGGGTACGGGAACTCATGGTCAACTCTTAGCGTTTGCATCCAGCTGCTCAGTCACGACATAGATGGTGATGGTAATAAGAATTGATCCAGTATAAATACAGTATATATGGAGCACGTAAATCAAATGAGTAACACATAGGATATCAGCAAAGTTTGTAAGTCGTGAGTACTAGAGTATCGGGTACAAGTATACATCACAGAATAGATAAAAGATATATGTCTAAAAGAATGGGTTACGCGCGTGGCGAACGCGGTCCAAAGAGACCGCGAGGCGATGGTTGTGCTTCTGGTGCGAGATGGACCGACGGTTCACTCGAAGGTGGTGTGTAATCGACGCCAGGTTGCGCTATTAGCATATGTCAGTTACCACCCTAAGCAGGTAAAATCTGGCGTATTTACCTTGCCAGGTTGCCCATGAGCCAGCACGCTCAGGCGGCGGCACTACTGGTGGTGGTGGTGGTGCTTCGACGACAGGTCCAGCCGGCCGAGGTCCAGACTTTTTGCGAAGGCGCCTAAATCCACCACCTCGCTGTGGAACGGGACGCCATCCGCCCGGATGAGATTCGGGAGGAGGCGCAGGTGGTTCGGGGGGTAGGTCACCACCTGGTGGTGGTTGCGGGGCGAGGGGAGTAACGCTTGGTGGTTTCCTAGTATGAGTTGGGTGAGCAAGTGAGGGAAACGATGGAACGGAACGAAACGATAAACGTACCAATCCGGGTCAAACATTCCGCCAGGATCATACTTGCTTCGTAGACACAAGAGTGTGCCAATTTCACTACAAAAGTTCAGTTAGTCACTGATTTAAACTCGAAACGGCAATAACATGACCAACAATTGAAGATTACGTCTTTCCTCGCGGAGTTTGCCAACTTCGCCGAGAAGCATGCGCACTTCTGAAGCCAAGGATTTACTAAATTCGTCAAGATACTTTTACGAGTTCGGTCAGTCATTTGTCAAAGCTATTAACCAAGGACGACGCTTACCTTTTGCACGTTGTATGGTATTTGTATGTTTGCCGTTGACCGCACTGTGTCCAACAGCTCTGCGTGTTGTCTCTCGGTTTCCTCTCGCCATGCTGTGAATCTTCCTAAGTACTGGAGCTCTCCCCTTGCAAATAGTCACTCACTGTTTGTCAACGTGTCGAATAGTAACCGCAATTGTTGCAGCTCATTCATGAGATCTTGTGTAGCTGAGAAAGGGTGAATACACGAGGATGAACGCGGGGGGGTTGACTTACTGGGTCTGGCCGCTGCAGCACGACGTTCTTCTTCACACCTCTCCTTCTCTTCCGTGCACGTCTCAATCATCTGCCGAACCATGTTGCGGAGACCCTCAAATTGTTCGTTCGTCTCATTGCGCCATGCTAGTTTCTCTTCCCATCGTTCGTCCACGAGTTCCTTCTTCCGCGCAAACTCCTCGCGGTGAGCAAGGAGAAGGTCAGTGATCTCACTCAGTTGCTGTCTCATCTCATCGTCGCGTTCCTGGTTCCTCAGGGATTCAGCCTCGCGTCGTATATCCTCGTCATGATCACGCTGCCGTTTCTCGTTATCCAACTCGGCTCGCACACGTGCCAGTTCCTCTTCCAACTCTCGCACGCGAGCATCCCGTTCGTCGTCCGCCCGCTTGCGTTCCGCAAGCATTTGTTGCTCGAGTGCCTCTCGTGCCGCACGTATTTCTTCTCGCTCTGCCTGAAGCTGCCTTGCCATCTCCTCCCGTTCACCCTGCACGATGTCCCTGATATCATCTGCGTGGCGAGCCGCCGACTCTGCAGCCGCACGGCGAATCGACGTGACGACGGATTCCGCTCGTTCTGGAGCTTCCAGCTCCCCAGGTAATGGCGCACCAGGAGGAGCCTGCCGCGCAAGGGTCGAGAGTAATTCGCTTCTCCTTGCCTCATCCTCCTCGAATTGACGGTCCCGTTCCACCTGCTTTTCGGCGAATTGACGCTCACGTTCGGCTTCTTTCTCCTCGAAGTCATGTTCACGACGCATCTCGGCTTCTGCGGCTTCCTGCGTCGCGTCAGCCAACTGGCGCTCAATCTCCGCAAAGCGTTCGTATCGTGCTCGTTCGGCGTCATCGTACTCTAGTCTATCAGGACCAGATGGTAAACGGGGGCCAACACGGGGAGGACCCCTTGTGGGGGCGCGGAATAATTCTGGGCCTGGAGCGCCTCGCGGAAATTCACCGAGGTCCTCCTCTGAGGGCTCGGTTGATGATTCAGGACGAATGTGACCCCAGGTCGCTGGTTCTGGTATTTCTCCCTCTCTTGGCACTGGAGCACCGCGCGGTTCGCCAGGAGAAGCCCTCGTCGTGGGAGTTCGTGACACTCCTGGAGGTAGGGCAGCACGTGGTTCGCCAGGAGCAGCCTGTGGCACCCCCGGAGGCGGAGCAGCACGCGGTTCGCCGGGAGCAGCCCGTGGAACCCCCGGAGGCGGAGCAGCACGCGGTTCGCCGGGAGCAGCCCGTGGAACCCCCGGAGGCGGAACAGCACGCGGTTCTTCGTCGAATCCGTAAGGTGCCTCCTCTGAAAGTGGAGTTACTGATTCTTCGGGCCGGATATGACCATATGTGCCTGGTTCAGGAACTTCGCCAATTGGAGGAAAGGGCGGCCGGGCAGCTCGACGTGTCGCTTCTGAGGGGAGGATGGGGACGAGTGGACGACTTGGACTTGCGCCGCGTATTTGGCCCTCAAGTGAAGGCGATATAGGCCTCTCCTCCTCACCATACACCCCGGACACAGGTCCAGATATAGGAGGTTGATAGGCTAGAAACAGATTTCAATTAGCTAAAGCGTTGCCTAAAGATGCAATACTTACGGGCAGGTTCACCCCGTGGCCGCCCGACGGGAGGAGGAAGAACTTGGATGGGCTCGGGCCCAGTGACTTCGACAATGGTTGGGGCGCGAGATGGACGAGTACGGCCTGAGGGCACTCTGCCAGGTAGCACCTGTTCTGGTAGCGGGTACTGGGTAGGTGGAGGGTAAGGATGTGGTAGTGGCTCTCCCTCGGCTGTATAGGGTCGCGACACGCTGGTCGGTGTTGGTGACCCAGGGGGGGGATATGTGTGCACATGGGTTGTGCCCGGGGGTAGAACAAGAGGGCCAACTCCGGGCTCGTACTCAGGACCTGGGGCCGGATAAACTATACTTGGCGAACGATACCGAGAACGTCGACGTCGCCGGGATTCTCTTTCCTCAGACTCTATTGACGGTGACCTCGAGTATTCGGGAGATCGGCCGCGTCGACGTCGGCGACGTCTTTCAGGAGACAAAGAGCGATCCCGTTCAGAAGACGGTGTCCGTGATCTAGAGTATCGCGTCCGTCGGGATCTTGGATATGGCGTGGGTTCAATGTGGATAGCAGATGGAATTAGTCCCGGCATCATCGGTGGGCCAACAGGCGGGAAGCCATCGCGGTCTGAGTAGCGTGAGGGAGCACGAGACGGAGAGCGATATGGTCTTCGGGACTCCGGAGGACTGCGATACTCTGACGGGTGGCGTGACGGTTGCACCACAGTAATAGGCTGTGGAACAGGCTGGACACCAAAAGGCGGACCCATCATACCAGGCCCTAATGGGGGACCGCCTATCATAGTAGGCGGTACTGGGCCAGTACCCATCATAGGAGGTTGAGTTATGAAAGTGGAGGGCCGAGGGGAAGGACTGTGACTGCGAGTTGGTGTGGTGGACCTTGACCTTGAATATGTCCGTGAGCGCCGAGTGTCGTCTAGGACCATAGGAGGACCGGCAGGGACTATGGAGGGACCGAGTGGACCAGGTGGCATAAATTGTCCAGGTGGCATAAATTGTCCAGGTGGCATAGGTTGTTGCGAAGGTGGCTGAATGATTATTGGCTCTCCCCGACGTTCCCGACGTTCGTCAAATCCAGGGGACTCTGAACGCGAGCGACGGGATGGCTGCACCATCTGGATGGGAGGAGCTAAAATAGGTTGGTCACGAAAATCGAATGGAGGCTGCATAGAAGGAACCATAGAGACTCCTGGGGCAGCGACACCAGGCTGCGGGGGTATGTTAATAACTGTCTGGCCAGCGGCAGGGCGCGGGGAAGGTGGCGTTCGCGAGCGGTCATAGCTTGGAGTCCTTCTGGTCGGAGCGTGCACAAAAACTGGAGGCGCAGGCTCTTGCGGGTAGATCTGGGGACCAGGAACAAAAGGGACGAGAGATGGTGAACGTCGGGGGGAAGAACTGAGAGTCCCACTGCGGTAGGACGGTTCCGGAGGTACGAAAATATCTTCTTCACCTCCAGGAGGAATAGGAGGCCGGTATACTTGGGGAGGTAGAGCGTCACTCGCGCGGGATATGCCCAGGAGGTCCGGAGGCACAAACGGCCGATCTCCTTCGCGTGATGGAGGGGAGGGAAACACCGGTGACCCGCTTACGCTTGGCGTCCTATATCCATGAGGCACCACGGGGGGTATTACACCGGCATACGGCCCAGTAGGTTGAGGGAACGTGACCTGAGGGGGATAGGTGCTACTCGCCGGCACAGTTCCTGGACGGAATGGGATTCCGGGACCTGGAGGACCAGGTGGCCCTGGAGGTATAAAACCACCTGGCTCTAGTCCGAGTCCCGGCGGAACTGGGAAATGGGGGATTAGGATGACTATTAGTGACGTGTTAAGATGTAGGTGGTGTGGAACATACAAGGTCCTCGGGTCAGACGATTCAAGTCGTCGCGAAGCTGATCAATGCGAGCAGAAACACCACGAAGTTCTGCTTGACGGTCTTCCACATCGTGGCCCAGCCACTCATTCAACGAGTTCATATACCTCATCAGCTCGCGTTGCTGTTCCAAAGAGGCTAAGTGCATGAATCGATTTTCCTGTGTGAAGTTAGATTATCGCGCTTCCTCAACCGCTCAGCAGGAGAACGTACTCGGACCATGGCCATCATGTCATTAAAAATAGGTGGCAGAATGACGGACTAAGTAAATTCAGTGTTAGCCAAGTTCATTGCGGTACAAGAAACCTTTGTACCTGCGTGAATGGCGGAGGCATCTGCGGAACCCCCGGTTGAATAATTTGTGGCGCTGGCCCGGGACCAGGTGGCTACAATGTGATGAGCCAGTGGTACAGGAATTGACAAGAATTACATACGGGCGGCGGAGGTGCTTGATACCATGGGCGCGACTCGATCATACCTGGCGCAGTGGCACGTCCATCATCTGGTGGGCCGGCAGGTGCGGGAGGCTACAGGATGCATAAGAGCGCGTCACAGAAAAAAAAGCATGAGACATACAAGTGCAGGTCCGCCTTCTTGTCGGGAACGTATCCACCCTTCCGGAACTGCAGGCCGTCTTTGCCCTCTAAGCTGATGAACAGCATCAAGAAAGTCCGGTCCAGCGTCATCCACACGTGGTCGGCGACCAACATCGGCCCTCGTAACGGGCGTCTCTGGACGAGGAGGTAACGGAGGAAGTTGACTTGGTGCTGGCGCACTCGGTCTGGAAGGCCTGACTGCCCGCGATGGCCGTCGGCGACCCAAGTCACGTGTGACGAAGGGTTCAGCCAGAGGGAAAGTACGCGGGCGTGGGGGTAATTCAGTGGGAAGTGTCGGGCTGGCGCTTCGAGGTCGCGGCCCACGAGCATCAGGCCGGAAGCTTAGGGGAACGAACGCGGGCGGTAGCTGGATCTGAACTGGGGCTGAAGGTTGAGGAGGACGAAGGAGTTCCGCCATCATGTCGTCTAGTGACGTTCGTGGCCTCAACGGTGTCGGTGCAAGAAGTGCTGGCGGTTCTCCCCTCATTCTCTCCCACCTTTCTCTGAGACGCCTAATCGCAGTCGAGGTGTCAGACCCGGAATCGAACAACGACTCTTCAGGAGTCGGCGCCCTTGCACGCCTCTGTGCATCGGCCAACCTGTTAATTAAGTCCTCGAGCCGCTGTAACCTCTCGACGAGTTCCCTGTTGTCCTGCGGCACGGGACAGCGTTGGCGGAGCTCATCCAACATATCGTTCGTCGACAATTGGCCATCTCGTAGGGCGTCGGCTTGGGCTTTAACAGCGTCCAACACGTCACGGATGCGGTTCAAAGCGTCGCGATCTATGCCTGGTCTGACAGTTGCGCTTGAGACCACAGACGGTGTAGGGGACGCGGCCGTAGGAAAGACTCGCCGAGTAACCTCCGTTGAAGTCCGAGAGAGATATTCGCCTGATGAGGGCGGGGACTGCGATATGGGTGTGAGGGGAAGGGTCCTAGACGAAGGAGAGCTGGACGGGGACGACGGTATTGAAGATGACGGAGGAGAAGACGATATAGAAGTAGATGGCGTAGGTTCTGGGATAAATGGCTCTCCTTCCATCAAGCTGAGATCGTCAGAGTGATGAGACGACAAGAACGATATGATGGAACTCAAAGAACTCGGAGAGCTTGGAGTATGTGGGGGAGGAGTCAGCGGTATGGGAACGAGCCGTGGACTCGCTTTGCCGGTGGGAGGAATCTCAGGATATTCAGGTACTCCGCGAGGTTCAGGCAGAGATATGACGCTGCTTCCGCCAACGGAACGGTCCTTGTACTGACCAAGAGGAAGGACAGGCGCAGGCGCCTCCTTCTCATGAATGTAATCTGCAAGATTTCGAAGTTCGTTCTGGATCTCTCCGAGATGGTCGTGAATGCCTTGATTATCGCGCTGTCTGTCGCCCTCAAGCCCATGCAGATACTGGAGTAGACGGTTGATGTCATCTGTGATAATGACGCCTGGTCTCTCAGACGGCGCCCTTTCTGATGGCACCCTTTCTGATGGCACCCTTTCAGACAGTATGGTGACCAAGTCGGATATAGATGGGATACTACCCCGAGGACTCGTCAGGCTGACACTTACACTGGCAGCTGGTGTTGCCAGCATCGAAGGCGACCCGGGTAGAGGAATGCGTGCAGGCGAAATCTGCGGAACAACGTCAGCATCATCACATGTTTCCTAAGAGAGACCATACCGCTCTTGGGGTGTATGACCTGTGAGTAGACAGTAGCGATGGCTCTGTCGAAACATCCTCCAAGGTAGGCTCGTCATAAAGGGACTCGGGCCCAGGGCCCAGCATGTCCGATCTCATCGAGATAGAAGATACCGTCGAAACCGTGGAGGGTGTCCTAGTCAGGGTGACGGGTAACCTTTCAGGGGATAGTACAGGAGTTACTACCGTGGTAGAAGACAGAACTTGCAATGACGGTGAGTGGAAGGTAGGAGGGAGAGATGGAGATGAGGGTGCGGCAGACGTAGAGACCGAGACTGATACGGTTGCCGTCGGCGTAAGAGAAGGTGACGAGGACGAGGAATAAGTGATTGATGGAGACTCGCTCGAAGGGCTCTCGTCAATCGTGCTAAGTCGGCTTGGTTCCCGGGAGGTATACGCGGAAGCTGTGGGGCGCAAGAAAGATGTATCGAAGGAGATATCTGGACCCTCGGGAAAGGCTACGGATTGCACCGAGGGCGAAGCCCGCAGAATGGACGATTCGTAGGTGTCATCAGTTTCAGGTGCCCATAAAGACTCTCGGATAGAGGGACTAGAAGGCACTGGAGGTGTAATGGTGCTTGGCGTTGACTCTGTGACAGACGTCGTCGTCGTTGGCAGTGTCTCTGGAGGGCCGATGGGCGAAGGACCGGGCAAGGACGGTGCGATAGATCTTATAGACCTCGCAGCGGACGGGGGCCGCTCAGAGCGTAACTCGGTAGAGAGGAGAGCGGGACTTGACACGGAAGACTCTGGTAGAGGGACGTTCCTGGCAATCCTCGACGTGGAAATCGATGGAATGCTCAGGTCGGAAGGAGAACTAATGGTGGAACCGCCCCGTGGATAGAAGG
>Ga0307510_10008723_pt1 | contig 12079 bp, 15 predicted proteins | sample 12_EM_MG_FD_207224 | JGI IMG/M metagenome (GOLD analysis project Ga0307510, IMG submission 207224) | Populus trichocarpa ectomycorrhiza microbial communities from riparian zone in the Pacific Northwest, United States - 12_EM | ecosystem: Host-associated > Plants > Roots > Unclassified | place...
CATCGGCTACATCCCGCCCGCCGAGGCTGAGGCAAACTACTACCGGCATCTCGCCGAGCAGGTCGCGATACCGGCCTGACTTAAACCAACCGGCCTCCACGGAACCCGGGGCGATTCAGACTTCCCTCATTGAATCGCTCGCAGTATTCCTTGCCGACGTGGTGGGCACAGTTCTTTCACCCCCGCCAGACTTTGAATTGCCATTGTCCGAGTTGCCCGCTTGGATACATCAGCAATTGCCTCTTGCAAAGGAGAAGAGCAAAGGCAAGCTGATAGTCGTGAATCTTGACGGACGAGAGATTCAGACCGTGGACGAAGTTGCGACGAAGGCGGCCATGGGAAATCTGAATGCCTTACTGCGTCGGAACGAATCTCTCCTTGCGCTTTGGCCCGTAAACGATGAGCAGTTCGCAACGGCTGCAATCGCTCGCTTAACGCTCGCGGGCGGAAAGTCCGCATTGGCTGCAACACCGATTCACCGCCTCATCGGCCTTCCGAAAACTGATTGGGAGAAGGCACTCAATCTTGTCTTAGCCGCCACAAGCGTTTCACTCGCTGACGCGGCGATCTCGCCTGTGGAGGCGCATGCCCTTGCGACAAGTGAAGACACGCTGGGAGACTACCTTCGAGCCGTTCAAAGGCTCGTGGTCGCTCGCTACGATGTAGGTGAGATCGGAGCAACCCTCCCGCTGCTCAACATCGTGATCACGGCCAATGACGACATCTACGATACGTGTCGCCTCCTCCGCCGTGGCAGCAAGTTCCTCGTAGACCCAGACAAGCTTCTTCAATTCAGCCGCTCCAACGTTGCGGAGGATTGGCGAAAGAGAGGTAAGGACAATCCGCGCAAGGGTTTGGCATTCATTGCGGCCCTTTTTGAAGTTCGCCTCTTGAATCTGTCAAGCAGTGCGGTAGTCAACGCCTGTGCCTTTGGTTCGGACGATCAACTGAAGGCAATTGTTCAGAAGCACTACAACGCCAAGGTTCGCGCAAATGCTAAGAACGCGATGCGGAACAGCGCGCTCGCTCGCGCGCTGCGCAACGAAGACGATGTTGGAATCGCCAAATCGAACCCGAGCGAACCTATTCGGAAGGCATATCGTGAAGTACAAAACCTAACGAACCCAAAGCATCGCCAAATCAACGAGTCAATCGTCAAAGTATTAGCCGAACTCGGCGTATCGATGCCACAGCTCGCATTCGAGCATCGCCCGTTCGGTGAAGACAAGACTCGGGAACTTCGATGCGATGCGTGGTTTGTAGCCCAGGATCGCCCCGAGGCACTCGAATTTACCCATCGAGCGGATGGTGATGCGACCACTGCCGTTGTCGCTTCGTACGTCCTCTCGAAGATTCAAGACTACGCTCGCGACTACGGGCTCACCTGAATAAGGTGTGCTACGCAGCGGCCTAACCATTCCTTCAAGCGGACTGGCCTTCGGCCAGCCGCTTAAGTCAAACGTTAGACCGCGAAGCACTTCCACGGAGAATCGGTCGCGGCCAGCCGAATAGACAGTTCACGCATTGCCTTGGGCGCGCTACAGTTCGCTTAGGCAAACTCTCATAACATGAGGTAGGAGCGTTCGCATGGCCGCCAAGATGTCAGAGCTTGAGGCTCGCCTTGTAAGCAGGAAGGCTCTCCGCGCCGAGGCGGCGAGAGCCGAGTTGGCGAAGCCCACAACCCCTTCATTGGCTTCGCTTGCTTGGGTAGCTCCGTGGCTACTCGCGGCGAGTTTCGGCGACCGTCTCGCACACTACTACGGCATTTCTTCACAGCTTTTCTTCCTTCTCTGCATGCTGTTCGGATCGCTTTTCTTCTTTGTGGCACAAACCTTTGCTCTGCAACGCAAAGTCAACGCTCTCACGGAGATTGTCCAGGCGCAAGTTGATCGTGAGACCGCTGCCTAACCTTTCGTTGAACCGGATGCTGCGCGCCGGTTACCTCTCACGTTAGGCATCGGAAAGCAATATGAGCGTAATCACAGACCGGTGGCTGTCTGAAGAGTGCCGCGCTGAGGACGGCATCTACTTTCCGGACGACACCTTCATTCCGTTGATTGGCAACGTTCCGCAGTTTCCCCGGCGCGCCATCGCTGAGTTGCTGAGGCTTGAGCCTGATGCATGGTCAGGCATCTTCGCTGCCGACCCACTAGCCGCGGGGCCGGGTCATCTCATTTTCGGAGGGGAAACGTCTTGGGAAGGAGCGGGCTTTCTCGCTCTGGTTCAAGAGAGCGACAGACCGCTGGTCTGGCTCCTACACTCCTCCAAGTCCGAGCCGTTTCGGTCTGCGAGTGTGCAAGGAGCAGTCCTCATTGCGACTTCGCGCGAGTATCCGTCGAGCCTGAGATGGGAAATTCCGCTTGCGGCTCCTTGGGCTTTCGCGGTTGCAAGCGATGCCTAACCCTTCCTTCAAGCGGACCTGCCGACGGCAGGCCGCTTAAGGCGAACGTTAGGCGTCAAATTTTTCCCTCGTGCTACTCTTGTGATGAGACCACTTTCGGAGGCTATCCATGTACGACGACGAAGACTCAGACGGTCTACTTTCTGCGCTAGCACGACTACTAGCTCGTGTAGTGGGGCACGCAGAGGTCGCGATGATCGTAGCCGGTGTTTCAACACTCGTTTCCGGTGCGCAGATATTCGGCGAGACCTCCAAATGGCTGGTAGCTGCCGCAGGCCTTGTTGCACTTGCTTATTGGGCACTAACCCTTTTTTCCAACAGGTTCACTTCTCTGTCGATCCGCATCTCAATCCTTGGAGCCCAGATGGCCCTGAAGACTCTCTCGGCAGCAGGGCGCACAGGTGCCGCACGGGAAGTTGCAATATCCATTTCGTACCTTGAATCTGTGAAGAAGCGCACCCTTCGCGCGAAGATCGGTCTTCTGCTTTGTTCGGTGCTGTTGCTTTCGACATCATTTGCGTTCCCGGGCCTTGAACTTCTAGACGCGGCGGCGACTTCATCGGGTGTGCTAGGACTTCTATTCCTCAGGGATGCACTGCTTGAGTACAGAATTCGAAACGGCTTCTTCGGCACTAGTCGGTCCGAAGCTAAAGACCTAGTTGAGTATCTCGTTAGCAATTCTGAAGACATCGATTTCACAGACGGTAGCGGGAAGCTCCGTCGGGCCTTGGAGCCGGAGAAGCAACGCCAGCACCTTGGTGACGGCCGGACAGCGCAGGATGGAGCGATTGCGTGATGGACCCACTTGACACATCTACCCGCGTCGTAAGTCGAGCACTCGATGTTGTGTTCGCAAAATATCCCGCGAGAACTGGCTTAGGCGTCATTGTTGGGTGTGTCCTGCTGTTCTTCGCCAGGCTGTTTTCTCCGAGCCTAAAAACGATCACCTTCGCGGATTTTGCAGGCGCTCCTTGGTGGGGTTGGATTACGTTGGGCATTTTGATCATGCACTCGCCGACGATTGCTCAACTCTTCTTGCAAAAGCCTGTCGGTGATGATGTGATCGACAAGGCGTTGGATCTAATCGAGCGAGGAAACTTCACGCAGTCCGAACGACGCCAACAGTACAGGAACCTCATAGAGCGTGTCTCCGCCAATTTGGCCCTCAATCAGCAGGCGAAAGCCAAGGTGCGACAGATTGAAAAGAGTATCGAGTCGGCGAAAGAGCGAAAGAGCCGAGAGTAATTTCGGACGTGTGTGCGTTGACGCCTAACCCCTCCTTCAAGCGGACGCGCCTACGGCTCGCCGCTTAAGTCAAACGTTAGTCGCTCTGAAGAATTGATGCACACGGCTGCTCTTCGTTTCAAGGTCATCGCTCGTGTGCCGTCGCCACGGGCATCGTTCGTTCGAATCGTTGCGCTAACGTCAGTGAATCGCCCCGGGCTCTGAGGAAGCTCAACTCTCTGAGAGGATTGAGCCATGAACAAGTCGAACAAGTTCACACCTGAGGTCCGTGAATGCGCACTGCGCAGTGCGCATGGTGCAGGAGCACTGGGGCGAGTACCCGTCGATGTCAGGATTGCTCGGGAATGCTCATGTCGAATCCACTGATCTACCCGATGGCCGCTCACGTCGGTCTGGCGGCGCTCCTCTATGCTTTGCTGACCGTTGCACGGGCCCCTTCCGTTTGGGGAATAGGCCGTCGGCCAGACGGTACGAATCCGTGGAGGAGCATCGAGCCCCGCATCAGTGCCAATTTGTCGAATCAATTCGAGTGGCCGGTCTTCTTCTACGTGGCGTGCCTGATCTCCTTCCAGCAGCGCATGACGGAAGGCCCTCAGCTCTGGCTCGCCTGGCTGTTCATCGCAGGGCGCCTGGCGCACAGCGGCGTGCAGATTTTCGGCAGGAGCGTGCGGCTGCGCGGCATTGTCTTCGCCGTCAATTTTGGCGCTGTGGTCGCGATGTGGGTGTCTCTGCTCGTGGCGCAGTCGAGAGGTGCAGGCTAGCGAATCGCGACCGGCACTTTCGGATCGAACTCCGCGGCCATGGCGTCTGCGCCGCCGATGTCGTTCTCGTAGCCGCTGCTGGCAACGTTGCGATAGGCCTTGAGCCAAGCCCAGAGACGGGTCGCAAATTGCTCGCGGGGCGGTTCCATCCCGTCCGCGCGCCATCCCCGCGCGTTCTGCGCCTCGTCGCCGAGCCAGACGACGGGCCAGTCGTAGCGGGACACGCCGTAGTAGCCGCGCTCCCGTTCGCTGAAGCTGAGCGATGACACCAGCGCCGGTCCCGTGGCGGTGGCGCCGAGCTTGGCCAGCGCGACGAGAATCTGGCTCGCGGCCGGCGCATCGGTCGCAAGCGGCTGCGCAACGAAAGCCAGTGCGGTGCACTCGGTGCGGTACCCGCTCGACCTCGGCAGCGCCGTGCGCAGCCTGACCTCGCCGCTGCGCTCGCAGCCTTCGACGCTGGACCAGTTGGTCGTGCTCGGCGCCTTCTGCGACGAGAAGCTGAAACTCAGCGCCGAGGCCAGACGCGTCCCGAAGAACTTGCCGAACACCACTGTGGTGACGCGTTGGCGCGGCACGGGCGGAAAGTTCGCATAGATCGACGGCAGGGTCACCGTCTGGTCGTCCGCCATCAACGCCACCCAGCGCCCTTCGGGCAACGGAAGTTGCTTGCGCGCACCGAACGAACCGGCAACCACCGCTTGGGGACCGATGAACTCTTGCCCGAGCCTGAACGACACCGCGCCACTGGGTGCTTCCTCACTGAACGGCTTGAGCGTGGCGGTCGACGCAACGATCGGCGAGATGGAGACGGCCGGCGCGCTCGCCGTCACGGGCGCCGACGGCGGCGCAGCAGGCTTGCCAATCGCCGACGCGGCCAACGGCGCGAAGAACCCCGACGGATAGCGCGTCAGATAGGCGCGGTAGGCCTGCGGCGTGCCCTGCCGCTCGGCGGACTGCCAGAAGAGCAGCTCGCCGGGGTCCGGGCCGGTGTCGGCAGCCTGCGCCAAGGGGCTGCTCAGCGCGAGCAGGGCAACGAGGATGATGGCGTGCAACAGGTGCTCCGGCTGCTGTGTGGTCAGGGCGGACCGGGATTGAAGTCCGTGAAGGTTTCGTGGCCCTCGTCGATGTCTCTGAGGTACCCATCGGTGGCCCAGGTGCGATACGACTCGAACCAAGTCCAGAGGCGGTTCACGTAAGCCTCCTTCGATGCATCCAGCGCGTCGGGCCGCCAGTTCAGCGCGGTCTGCCCGGCATCGCCGAGCACTGCGCCGGGCCAGTCGTAGCGCGCGACCCGCAACAGGCCGTGGTGATTCTGGCTGTAGCTCAGAGACGACACCAGGGCTGGTCCGCGGACAGTCCCTCCCAGCGCGGCGAGCGAGGCGCTCACGCGGGCGGTGACTGGAGATGCGTCACGCAGCGGGGCGGGATCGAAGCCCAGCCTTGCACACTCCGTCCTCACGCCACTGGTGCTTGGGGTGTAGCTGCGAAAGGTGTGTCTGCTGCCCGCGGCGCAGCCCTCGAGCCTGCCCCAGTTCACGTTGGGGACGACCTTGGCGTTGAAGGTGTAGCGCGTCATCGCCGCGAGGCGGCCGCCCTCGAATCGCCCGAACACGACGGTGGTGATCAGGACACCGGCGGTGGTGGGATAGGCTTTCTCGTCTTCGGCGGCCAATGCGATCCAATGGCCCGCCGGAACGATCAGCTGCTTTCGGGCGCCCAGCCATCCGACCGTCACTGCCTTGGGGCCGACGATCTCGTCCCCCAGCTGCAGGGTGACGGCACCACTGTTCGGCGCCTCGGAGAAGGAGTTGAGCGTGGTGCGCCGCGCCGTGGCCTGACTGCGACCCGGCTGGCTCGCGGCATCGGCCGGCCCACGGTCCGCCGGCTTGACCTTGCCAAGGGCCGCCTCGGCGAGCGGTGCAAACAGGCCGGACGGATACCGGCCGAGGTAGGCCCTGTAGGCGTCGGGTGTGCCGATGCGCTCGGTGGACTGCCAGAAGGTCTGCTCGATCGTGTCTGTGGAAGACTGTGCCGACGCAGAGAACACGCAGGCAGCACAAAGCAACAAGGCAACGGTCTTTGAAAACAAGGATCGCATCCAGTCTCGAGGTGTACGTTGGTGTTGTCGACGACGAAGAACGCGAGATGCTACGTTGCGACACCGCGAACTCATGCGCCTCACCCTACAAACTCCCGCAGAGCGACGGAAAGTTCACTGGATTCACAATGAGGAGTCCGCTTCACCACCTTTCGCGCACATGACCCACCGCATTGCCATCGCCCAGATCACCATGCACTGGACCACGCCGGAGAACGTGGCGTCGATGCGAAGGGCCATGGACCTGGCCCATGCGCGAGGCGCGCAGCTGTGCGCCTTCTCCGAACTTGCCGTCACGGGATTCCACCGTCTCATCGGCCGCGAGGCGACACCCGAGGTGGTGGCGCCGGCGGTCCACGAACTGCAAACCCATGCGTCGACGCTGTCGCTGGCCATCGCCATCGGCGCACCCACCTTCGGCGACCAGGGTTCGATCTACAACTCGCATCTGCTTGTCGACGAGCGCGGGGCCACTGCGGCGGTGATTGCAAAGCGTGGGCTGACCGATGCGGAGGCCACGTTCTTCGCGAGAGGTACGTCCCGACCGATAGCGACGCTGCATGGTCTGCGCTGCTCCGCGGTGATCTGCCGCGAGGTCGAGGACATCGAGCTGGTCTCTTCCGAGCTGCCAGCAGGCACGGTGGATCTCGTCTTTGTTCCTGGCGCGCTTCGGCCCCATCCCGAGAAGCCAAGGACCGACCCGCCCGAGTATGTGCGCAACATCCAGCGCCTGGCCTCGACGACTCAAGCCTACGTGGTTCAGACCAACTGGCCGAATGCGCTGAACCGGCCCGAGGAGAGTGTCGACGGCGGCAGCAGCACGGTGGCCGCACCCGACGGCGAGCTCGCCTTTCGCCTTCCGGCGCAGGCTTCCGGCGTGGGTGTCTTCACCCTTGGCGAGCGACACTTCGAATGGCATCCGCTCGATTCATGAAGAACTCTTCGATTGCTTCGCTCTCAGCAGCCAGAACAGTCCTGGCTGCATTGGCGCTCGCCGCCATCGGTCGGCAGTTGCTGATTCATGTCGGGGCCTCGTACAGCGCGCTGAACTTCTTCAGCTACTTCACCAATCTCTCCAACCTGTTCGCGGTGGTCGTCCTGTTGGCGAGCGTTTTGGTTCGCTCGTCGCCACGGTCCGAGACAACCGACATCGCGCGGTATGTGTCGACCGTGAACATGGCCATCGTGGGCATCGTGTTTTCGCTGTTGCTGCGCAATGTCGATCTGGGCGCGCTGCTGCCGTGGGTCAACATCGTTCTGCACTACGTCATGCCCGTGGCGATCGTCCTGGACTGGCTGTTGCAGCCGCCTGCTTCGGTTCTGAAGGCAAGGCACCTCGCACTGGCGCTGGCGTTTCCGGCGGCCTACCTTGTCTACACCTTGCTGCGCGGCGGCGCCACCGGCTGGTATCCGTATCCCTTCCTCAATCCGGCGAACGTCGGTGGCTATGGCGGAGTCGCCGCGTACGCTCTGGGCATTTTCGCGGCCTATCTGCTGGCAGGAAGTGCCTTGCTCGCCGCCGGAAATCGGCTTCATAGGAGTCGTCGTCATGAATGAGCAACGCACCTACTGGTTCCCCGCAAAGCGGGTCGGTTGGGGCTGGGGTCTTCCGAGCCGTTGGCAAGGGTGGCTCACATTGGCGCTCTACGTTGCTGCGCTGGTGCTGGGCTCCGTCGCCTTCCCACCCGGCGCGAACAGCATCGCCTACTTCGCGGTGGTGGCGGTCGCAACGCTTTGCCTCGTTGGGGTTTGCCTGCTCAAGGGCGAGCCGCAACGATGAACTCCGACGTTCGCTTCATCGCCGCGACACCCGTGCTCGCGTCGCTCGACATCGAGCGATCAGTCGCGTTCTTTTGTTCGGGCCTGGGCTTTTCCAGGCTGCATGCCGAGCAAGGCGTCTACGGCGTCGTCGCGCGAGGCTCGGTCAGCATTCACTTCTGGGCATGCTCAGACCGGCGCATCGCCGAGAACACAAGTTGCCGGGTTCAGGTCGAAGGCATCGATGCGCTGCATGAAGCCTGCGTTGCACTGGGCATCGTGCATCCCGATGCGCCGCTCGAAGAAAAACCGTGGGGTTCGAAAGAGTTCGGAATTCTGGACCCCGATGGGAATCTGGTCACGTTCTCAGAACACCTCCATGCTTGAATCTTCCCTGACGCTCACGTCGGTTAGCAGAATTCGAGCCACGCTCATCTCTGCGGTCATGCTCTGCGGCCTTGGCGTTGCTCACGCGAATCCATCGCTGGTCAAGGTGGAATACCTCCCGCGGCAAGACCTGTTGTGCGCCTTACTCCCCGGCGCCTCGATCAAGGAAGAGTGGAAGGTCGAGCTATTAGCTCGGCAGGCAGAGTTCGAGACGCTGTGGAACGCGCAAGGGCCTCGGTTGATGGAGGCGGCAGAGACGATCACCGGCAAGCGCTTCCCGCCTGAGCAGATCGAGGCTCAGCTCACGCTGTGCAACACGCCGTCGGAGTCCTTCGCGGCGACGGGGCGAGTCTCGATCAACATGCGCTATGCGCTTCGCAGCTTCACCTCGACCCCGGTGCCCATGCGGTACAAGGTCGACACGCTCTTTCATGAGCTGCTTCACGTCTTCCTGTTCAAGAACCCGATTCAGAACTCGCGTCTTCTCGAGGAGAACGCCTCGGAGCCCGAGCGGGTGCGAAGTCATCTTCATCTGCTCGCGCTTCAGAAGGCCGTTCTCTTGAAGCTGAACGAGCCCGATGCATTGAAAGACGTCATCGCCATCGACAGCCAGTTGCCCGGCGGCTACTACAAGCGGGCGTGGGCCATCGTGAACGCGACGGACGATGCGTATCTCGGATACGTCGCCGAGGCGTCGAGATAGCGTCTTGTGCTCGGGCCACTCGTTTCCAACGTTAGGCTTCCGCTGTGAGGCGTGCACGCGCGATATTCGTCACGAAGCAATCGTCTTCGTGCAAAAGCTGTAGAGCGAACACAACGAATTCCGCAGAACTCTTGCGCTCGTGACGCGCTTGGTCGACTAGCCTCTTCCTCCTACAAATCTTCGAGGGAGAGAACGAATGAAGAGTCTTTTTGCCGCGAGCGCGATCGTGCTGGCCCTGTCCGGGTGCGCAAGCATATTCAACGGCAAGACCCAGGCCGTGGTCCTGACGAGCGTGCCTGACGGCGCGGCCGTGTCGGTGACGAATCGCGCGGGCGAGAAGGTCCATAGCGGCACGACACCGGTGACATTGACATTGAATCGCGGTGCGGGCTACTTCAAGTCGGAGACCTACACCGTCACGCTCGCGAAAGACGGCTTCGCTCCGAAGCAACTGACGCTGAGCAGTTCGGTCAGCGGCTGGTACATCGGCAACATCCTGTTCGGCGGCCTCATCGGCATGCTCGCCGTCGATCCGGTGACCGGCGCGATGTACACCTTCCCCGAATCGGTGAGCAGCGCACTCGAGCCGGAGGCGAAGAAGGTTTCCAGTGGCATCGAATCGTTGAGCATCGTCTCCACCGAGACGCTCTCGCCCGAACAGATGAAGCTGGCTCGCCCGTTGGCGCTCGCCAGCACGGCACGCTAAAAAATCGAGCTCGCGCAGAGGCTTGCGAGGACATCCGGTGCGGCATCATCGGATCCTCTCGAACTCAATCGAAGGACTTGTCATGCGACTGCGCCTTGTTCCAATCGGTGCCTTTGCGTTGCTGGCCTGCGCTTGCTCGACTTCCCCATCGGGATGGGAAAAGGGCGGCGCCCCCATGTCGGACATGGAGCGCGACAAGGCCCAGTGCACGTACGAGGCAAAAGCAGCGACGGCCAGCTACAAGAGCACGCCTTCAAAGCCCGGCGAGACCGCGGCGATGGGCGCGGCCATTGGCGACGGCATCGTCATTGCCGAGAAGCAGATCGAGCTGACGAACGAGTGCATGAAGGCGCGGGGCTACGTTCCCAAGTAGCACCGGGATGTCCGTTAGCCCTTGACATCCTGATGAGTGAGTCGATGCGTGCGCGTGACCACTCGACCCAGCCTCAGCGCTTGAAACCTGGACGCGCCACCCTATAATGCTCCTGCTAGCACTCACGCAAGTTGAGTGCTAACGGTTCTTCAGCGACCTTCGGTGGCTGACAGTTCCATAAGTGATTGAGCGCACACTTCGCCTCTAATCCTCGACAAACTGAGTCTCTAGGAGATGCTATGAAACTTCGTCCTTTGCACGATCGCGTGATCGTGAAGCGCCTTGAACAAGAAACCAAGACGGCTTCAGGCCTGATCATTCCGGACAACGCTGCCGAAAAGCCCGACCAGGGTGAAGTTCTGGCCGTCGGCCCGGGCAAGCGCAGCGACAAGGGCGACTTCATCGTTCTGAACATCAAGGTCGGCGACCGCGTGCTCTTCGGCAAGTACAGCGGCCAGACCGTCAAGGTCGATGGCGAAGAACTGCTGGTGATGAAGGAAGACGACCTGTTCGCAGTCGTTGAAAAGTAGATCGCACAGCGATTTGCTTTCGTCGCAGGCTGACTTGGCAAGGCCAGGTTAAGGGCCACAGGCCCGGCCAAAGACAAAAGAACCCTCCGGCGAGAGCCGGCTAACTAGATTTCGGAGAAATACACATGGCAGCAAAAGACGTCATCTTCGGCGGCGAGGCACGTGCCCGCATGGTCGAAGGCGTGAACATCCTGGCGAACGCCGTCAAGGTCACGCTGGGCCCCAAGGGTCGCAACGTGGTGCTCGAGCGTTCGTTCGGCGGCCCGACGGTCACCAAGGACGGTGTCTCGGTCGCGAAGGAAATCGAACTGAAGGACAAGCTTCAGAACATGGGCGCGCAAATGGTCAAGGAAGTCGCTTCCAAGACCAGCGACATCGCCGGTGACGGCACCACCACCGCCACCGTGCTCGCGCAAGCCATCGTTCGCGAAGGCATGAAGTACGTGGCCGCGGGCATGAACCCGATGGACCTGAAGCGCGGCATCGACAAGGCCGTCACGGCGCTGGTCGAGCAGCTGAAGAAGCAGTCGAAGGCGACGACGACCAGCAAGGAAATCGCGCAAGTCGGCACGATCTCGGCCAACAGCGACGAAGAAGTCGGCAAGATCATCGCCGACGCGATGGACAAGGTCGGCAAGGAAGGCGTCATCACCGTCGAAGACGGCAAGAGCCTGAACAGCGAACTCGAAGTCGTCGAAGGCATGCAGTTCGACCGCGGCTACCTGTCGCCCTACTTCATCAACAACCCGGAAAAGCAGACCGCGACGCTGGACAACCCGTTCGTGCTGCTGTTCGACAAGAAGATCAGCAACATCCGCGACCTGCTGCCGACGCTGGAGCAAGTGGCCAAGAGCGGCCGTCCGCTGCTGATCATCGCCGAAGAAGTCGAAGGCGAAGCGCTCGCCACGCTGGTCGTGAACACGATCCGCGGCATCCTGAAGGTCGTGGCCGTCAAGGCGCCGGGCTTCGGTGACCGTCGCAAGGCGATGCTCGAAGACATCGCGATCCTGACCGGCGGCAAGGTCATCGCCGAAGAAGTCGGCCTGACGCTCGAGAAGGTCACGCTGGCCGATCTGGGCCAGGCCAAGCGCGTCGAAGTGGGCAAGGAAAACACCAC
>Ga0307510_10008724_pt1 | contig 12076 bp, 23 predicted proteins | sample 12_EM_MG_FD_207224 | JGI IMG/M metagenome (GOLD analysis project Ga0307510, IMG submission 207224) | Populus trichocarpa ectomycorrhiza microbial communities from riparian zone in the Pacific Northwest, United States - 12_EM | ecosystem: Host-associated > Plants > Roots > Unclassified | place...
AGTGGGATGCGCCAACACACCATTTATCTCGTTCTGGTTTGTGTGAGAAGTCTCCGTACGAAGACTCCATAACTGGAGTGCAACCTTATTATCACCTGCAAAGCTGGAAACAGAGATCGTTCGTACCGGCTAGTCCGTAATGTTCGAAGATCCATCCATCTCCCTATAACCCAGGATCCTCGTCGTATCTCGTCGTATTTTTGACAATAAGTGGGGATGCATCCTCCAGCACTCCACCCTCGTCCACATCCATTTCTTCATCATCCTTCTCAACTTGCTCGGCACCATCTTCACCACTCTTGACTGCCGACCGCGGCGTCAAGAACGTTCGCATGATCGAATCGAACATATTTTTCCAGCGGCGGCATGAAGTACGCGAGCGTATCAAAGAACGATTTTATCCCTCCTTTCCCTTCTCGCGAGATAAACGAACGAGTCTCTGCCGACACCGCGGAATGTGTGGCATCGTCGAATGTATCATATCCTGTAGAAGGGTATTCTTCCTAGGGAGGTGAGCGTCGTTCGGAATTTGGGTGCGGTGGCGGTGCCTTCGAGGAAGGCGACTTCACCTCGTCACCAAACAAAGCAACACCCCAAGAGTCCGTGGCGCCGACCAGGTTGAAGTCGTACGGCTGTGCCTTCTGTGGGCGGGTACCGTGTCGCGTTTCGTGTTCCGAACTGTATCAGACAGGTGCGGAATGAGATCGCCGAGCCAGGTCGGAAGAGAAGTACGCGAGTTTCCTGGTGGCTCGAGTTGATATTCCCGTGTGGCTGGATCAAAGCCAGTTTTTCCTCCGAGGGATACCGGTAAGCGATGACTCGGCCGATGGGGGTTCCAGGACGGAAGCGCCGCAATACTTCACGATATCGATCGTATGAGAAAAAAATAAACGCGGGAGAAAGGGAATACACACTCGTTTGGGAAACAAGGTCCCAAAGGATTAAATCCCTCTCTCTGACGACGGCAAGGAATCGCCCACTGCTTCCCAAGTGTACCGAAGTCATACTGCCGCATTCCGGAGCAACCAAGGCTTGCAGGAGGGCGTTGGTGGAGGACTCGTAGATCGGGACGGCCAACTTCCACCGGGCACGGCGATGAGAAACGCATCAGTAACTTAACGTACACGCGACTCTGGTGTAGCCCGCGCTTCCTTAGTTTATGCCTACTACACATTAATCGGTACGGTAAAGGTATAATATTATCTGTGACCGTCCTTTCCCCGACCGTGAGTTCCGGATCTTGTGTACATAGTCCCTTCGTTTGCCCCCGTCTCAGAAAGACGCCAAGTAGCCATGTGGGGTGTTCTAAGCATGATAGAGTTTGACTCACTTCGGACCTACCTGCATCTTTCGTGGCGTAGGCGTCATGGGTAGAAGTGAGGGCACCGGCACAAGATTCGACGTACGTTCTGTGTTTGGGGGCGAGAGATAGAAGTAGGTTGGATGAATTTGGTGCCGGAGGGACCGGGTCTCTTCGGTCTGGTGTTTGGCCGACACCTGTTGTGAGCGGGGTGTTAGTTTGCGGTGTCCCCTGTGGTAATTGCGGTCAAATGTCAGAGTCAAATGGCCCGGGTTACAAAGAGTTGCAAGGGCTTATGAGGCGCGAACGTGCGCATCCCTAACAAACCCAGCGAGATCTAACCAGTGTCCGGTGCTGTTACAAAATCTGAGATGCGTTTGGAATGTGTTCCCGTCGAGCAAAAACAACGTCGGAGCGTACCGTGGACAGTGACTAGCTACTTATCGAGAAACCGACGGGCGTTGAGCCCACCTCGTCGCTGGGGGGAGGGTCGGAGCGAGTGGCTTTGTGCCAATTCTGGCATCACAAAGCCAGGACAGGGATTGTCACGGAGAGGTCCAACTTCCATCTTGCGATCGCATCCTTGTCATTCCTCGTATGAAGGACTTGAGAGACTTGATGCCGTCTGTTTTGTGTGACTATCAGTATGTATTTCCGGTTCAACTGATTTATCGTATCACACGCGGGACTTACTGAGATCGTCTGGTTTCTTTCCATCCGTTCCCCGGTCCAGGATTCGACAGACGTCAGGACAAGATAACCCGAGCTCTATTGTAATCCACTTCGTTGGCCACCTATTCCTGGTCGTGTGAGCTTGCAACGTCATTCTCATCGCAAAACAGAAGGAAACTCACCCGGATCATGGTGAGAAGACCGCATAATCCCCCCTCCGATTGAGAAGATTGCGTCTTCGTTGGGACAAGCCTCCGAATGGTATCACCTCCCTGAGAAAAAACCAGTTGGGGATCTTTTACAAACACGTTAGAGCTACTTTAGACTCACTAGATCTGGCACTAACAACTCGCCCTCGAGCCCGATGGTTTGGTATGAGCGTGAGACACCGCTGGAGCTAACGGGTGGGAAGGTGATGGAAGTCGAGTCCACGAAAGCGGACCCTTCGTTCTCCATACGAACAACAACCTCGATTCCTCTTCTGGACCGGTCAGTCAGCTTACGTTCACGGCAGCTGCCTCCCCACGCGAAGGTGTGTGCAAGACCATCCCCGCCACGAGATCGCGCCGCTCAAGGTGTCATTCTCAAAGATGGTGAAAGATCGAATAGCGTCAGTTCCAACCTCGTTAACAGCGCTTAAAATTCGAGGTGCACGTCAATGGCAGTTGCGAACGCTGGGAGACCATGCAACTTACCAGAAGATGGAAGAGTTCACGGTGGCTTTTTAAGTCCAAGCGGTTATCTGTCCAGATGGGTTCTACCGGACCAATTTCTAGCTTCGGCCGACGCTGCTGAACAGGCAGGAAGCGATGAATATTAAGCTTGACCATTTTCCCGGGTTGTGACGGGGTAAAAGTAGGGAACGGTAAGCCAGGGGCGGGGGGACGGTTGCTGGGGATGATGGCGAAGGCGAATATCCTGGATGACCAGAATAATTTGTGAGACTAAAGCTGGTCCAGAAAGGAGAAGATCGCGATCCCAGGGAAACCACTCGGATGTGCCACGCATCGGACTCGACGGACCAATGAGTGATACATCTCGCGCCCGTTCACCAACGCATGCACGGCTGTCCTTCAAACGGGCGGGTCGTGAACGGCGTTGCGGGCTCTACTCTGAGTCGTCCTGCTGCTCGGTCGTGGGCGTTTTGTCGTCCGGCTCCCTACGGTTATATGTTTCCTCACATTCCTCGTGACATTTTTTCGTCGATATTTGACGATATCAGCCTGATGCAAGCAGTGTATTTACCGTCATCCATATGTAGTGTTGTGCGCGTGGCAGTGTTTGCGATTCATTCTGCACTCTATGATATCATTTCGCGAATTCCGGGTGTGCGGTCCTGTACTTTGATCCTCGCTGCCCCTGCACTCTGTGGAAGAGAAGCCAGAGCAGAGTTGGATGACCGTACAACCCATCGACAGTCATACTCGATATCTCGTTGCTACTAGGTGGGACCAAACCGGGCCGTTGTCGGGTTGTCCACCGTTCGCGCGTTCTCGTTTTCTGGATGTGCACCAGGCGCTTATTACATTGATCCATGAATATACGAAGTCCGAAACTTGGGCGCTTGAGCCTCCAGGCTCATGCGAAGCACCCACACATCACCCCTCCTCCCTCCCCCCGCCGGCCTATTGACCAAGCCTTTCAAGCCATTTGCCTAGCCGGTCATCCACCATGAGCCCTCCCAACGCCCTAGAACAACTCCGCGGCTTCGACAGAGCTTCGCCGCAGTTCCACAAAGACCTCAGCAACTTCCTTCGCAGTGAAGGGTATCGAAGTGCCGTTCCGAGTCTGCAAGGCGAAGATTTGACGTGGCTTGTCGAATACCTGGATAGCGTGAGCCTCTATACCATTTTTCTCTAATCCGAGCCTAAAACTGTCGTAGGTTCTCACGTCCGTGTCAAATCATGCGAGCCCTGCATTCCACGAATACTTACACGAACTGAAGGATATCTGCGGTATCAAGGGAGTCCTACCGAAATCACATACGCTTTCAAGTTCCCTCCTGGTCATCGGCCTCCCACCAGTTTCCGGATCCGTGCATGAGGGGACTCTGAAGGTACGGATTCAGCGTGTAAGGATGCGCCCAAACGGAGACCCCCAGATATTCAAGACGGTGTGTTTTGGTCACGCTTTCTCCGGCGTTTAAGTGCTGAAGAGATACTCAGGCATTCCACCAAATGGCCGTTGTATGGAAACACCTGGCGCACCCGAACGTCGCCCCCCTCGTAGGTGTCACCGCCGATCCCATCCGACTCGTTACGGGTTGGATGCCCGATGTGGACCTGACGGGATACATCACGAACCATCCAGACGCCGACAGATTGAGTCTCGTAAGTGTCTCTTTCACCGTACTGTGCGACGTGCTTATTCCTTCCATAGTTGTCCGATATCGCAAAAGGCTTGAATTACCTCCACTCTTGCAACGTCATTCACGGGGACCTCAGGGGGGTGCGCGATCATTCCCGATTGTTTTACCGTTGGCATATTGACACCTCAGCAGTCGAATATCCTTGTGGACACCACCGGGCATGCAATGATCACAGATTGTGGCCTCGCGGTGGTCACCCAAAGCTTGGATTCGATACGGGGCGCCCCAGACGAGTACGGGCACAGCGTGCGGTGGATGGCACCGGAGATCTTGGCCGATCGGGGGACATTCAGCAAGGAAGCAGATGTCTTTTCATTCGCGATGGTCATGATTGAGGTCCGTTGCATATTCAATTGACATATGGGGAACTCCATTCATTCGAACAAAGGTTTTCACCGGTGCCGTTCCGTTCAATGACAAACCACCCCACGCGGCTATGCTGGCGACCACTGGCGGTGAGCGTCCGCCACGGCCGATCCACCCGACTTTCACGGACGCATTATGGACGATGACACAGCAATGCTGGGACCAGGAAGCTCGTCGACGTCCACAAATGCTGCAGATCTTGTGCGGCTTGTGAATTTCGACCTCTCTGGAACCGCGCGTCTTCGGCCTGACCAATCCACGTATTACAGAATCTCGACGTGGAAACGCTCGATTGATCAACCCATTGCAATTGATAAGCGCATCTCGTTGATCACGGCCATATTTTCCAACCGCGGTGTGGCCGAGGCAGTCAAGCGCCTATCCAAGGACGATGCTCAGGCGTTTGTCGACGTGGTAGACGAGGTGATTTCCCACTCTTTCATCCGGGGAAGATGGCCCGCTGACCTGACTCCATACCGAGTAGACATCGGAGAGCCTAGGACCGCAGCTCAAGAGGAAGTGTGTGAACACGTTGTGTAGGATATGCGGTCGCCACGCTTTGCTTCCGAGTCCATTCCAAATCCCACTTTGTTGTGACCGATCGGAGGAAGCACTGTACAGCGGCGGGTACGCTGACGTGTGGATGGGTGAACACCAGGGGCGCAAGGTCGCAGTCAAGATTCTGAAAGTATACTCGACAAGCGATTTCAACAAGATTACAAATGTGGGTCACCACCCAAGGTTTGCCAAAAGTGCATATCAAAGAGCTGATGATCGTTGCGATCGCGCAGACGTTCTGTAAGGAAGTCATGACGTGGAAGAGCCTTTGCCATCCAAATGTGCTCCCGCTGTTGGGAGTGACAATGGGGAAGAAGCTGTTTGCGATGGTCTCGGAATGGATGGTCAATGGGAACATCAACGAGTTCATCGGGGCACATAGGGATGCAAATCGGTTCGAGCTTGTGCGTTTTCTTCCCACAGTTGACCCCGTTCGTCACTGATGAAGTTGTTCCGGTAGCTCGAAGGAATCGCCCGCGGATTGATATATATGCATGGTGAGGGAATGATACACGGGGATCTGAAGGGGGTATGAATTTTAGTGCTAATTGCTGCTCCACCGCCTCAAGTATTTTTTTTATCCAGTTCAACATCCTGATCGATCAAGATGGGCGTGCTCGTCTGGCAGACTTTGGACTTCTCACCATCGTCTTGGACTCTACACACCATACGAGCTCGACCACACCTAAGAGTGCCGGCACTACAAGATGGATGAGCCCAGAACTCCTCGATCCAGACCGGTTCGGGCGTGAGAACGGTCGACCGACGAAGGACTCTGACTGCTACGCACTAGGGATGGTGATACTGGAGGTGCTGACCGGCGAGCCTCCCTTCCCAAATTGCAATGGCGTCGTTGTCATAGGGAAGGTTATCGAAGGTGAACGTCCAGGGAGACCGCAGGGAGGAGAAGGAGTGTGGTTCACCGACGAACTCTGGGAGATGCTGCAGCGTTGTTGGTCACCCCGGCCAGAGAGGCGTCCCGCAGTCGACACCGTGCTTCGATGCTTAGAGCAGGGATCAATGGCTTGGCAGCCGCTACCCCCCGATTCAGATGATTACACTCAGTCAGACAGTGACAATCAGTCAGATTCCACATTGGGCCGCGACCCAATTGTTGACCCAAGTATTTTTCTTCACCTTGTCTTAAACCTCACTCACCCTCTAACGGCCTTTGTAGCGGCCCGAACAGATCGACAGGATGATTCCCGAACTCCAGTCTCATCCCATGATCGGTCTCACGTTGTATATGTGGCTCAGGATTCGCACCGACCGTCTCCGAGGCAACAGGGGTTGGCCGAGTCATCCGTGAGTACCACATCTGATATAGTAGACACGTTCGTTTTATACGATTACCCGTGGCATGTTCTAGGTGCTCCCCGATTCCACCAAACAAGCTGATCTAGGACATCTCCAGGATCTTCCCGACGCTCTAACCCCGGGCTCTTCCGCAGCGTTGATCATCAGTTGAATATCGCCCTGCGTTTACAACAGACCGCATTCTCGATTACTGATTTGCTGTACCCCTGTAGCCGGACCAAACAGAAGCACGTCCCCCGTGTTTCTTGGCGATCTCGACCGATCCACGTTGGCTCCGGAATTCAAAAAGGAAGGTGGAGATTGGTTCGCCACATTCAATCCTAAAGCCAAGCGAGTGCTCGACGTCAGCTTGGTTCACACCCTAGTCCACGGAAAGTTGGTGGTTTCATTTGTTCGGTCGCCTCTAACAGGAATCACCGGGCTAACGGCATGTTTTCCACCTTTAGTTCTGTTACTAGTGTTCGATTTTCTGCGGACGGAAAGTATTTGGCGATGGGATGCGCTCGAGAAGCACAGATCTATGATACGGAAACTGGCTCCAGAACTTGGTTCGGTCCTTTCTTAGTGCATGTTGGACTATGGGGCCTCTGGCTCTGACATCGCCATTGTTGCACAGTACCCTGGTCGATTCAACTGTGTGGGAAGGCATTTGGAGCGTATGCTTTAGCCCAGATGGTAAACTGCTCGCAACTGGGGCTGGGGATGGGGTTGTCCGAGTAAGTTCTAGAACTCTCGCACTGGCGATCTTCATCGCCGTCACCATCACTTTTGAGGCGAATGCTCAACATGGCGCGACTTTCGGCACTCTAGATTTGGGATATCGCCACGGAGCGAATCCTCAGCAAATTCCAGGGTCACACCATGGACGTCTTCTTGGTTATTTTCTCGTCGGACGGGAGATTCCTCGTCTCTGGGTCGGGCGACGGCACGACGAGGATTTGGGAGATGACGGACGGGTCGTCGAAGACCCTTAAAAACACCAGCGGAGTTCGTGCTATGATTACAAGCATGGATATCAGCTCTGATGGACGACTTGTGGCCGCCGGTAACATTGACAGTGTACGTGATTCACAATTGTTTGGTGGGGTATGTTCCGAACACAGTTCCTATAGGTGGTATATATCTGGGACGCTCGCACCTGTGAATTGTTGGAGAGGCTGCGGGGACATGAAGGTTGGGTGTACAGTGTGGCGTTCACCCCTGATGGCTATGGGTTGGTGAGCGGGAGTTTGGACAATACACTGAAGTACTGGGATATTTCACGTTTGGTGAATGAACCCGGCGGTCGGCCGAACTCGCAATGGGAGTCAGCGCACCACACTTGGGATGGGGTGAGAGATGGTGGTACTCGTAAGAGCGGCAGCCCGTGCACGATGAACTTTATCGGTCACAAGGTACGTGTCGAATTGGCTGACCAAGGGTGTGTCTAATCGTCGGGCACAGGAGGGTGTATATTCCGTCGCTGTCTCGCATGATGGCCAATGGGTCGTGAGCGGATCGAAAGACTGCGGAGTTCAGTTCTGGGACGCAAAGTCTGGGATCGTCCAATTGATGTTACAAGGTCACAAAGCATTAGGTTTGTTATCCCCGAGGTCGATCCGAGCACATTGAACTGGCATTTCTTCCGTCTAGTCTGGTCAACTAATTTCAGCCCCGCCGGAAACCTTTTGGCGACTGGTTCAAACGATTGCCGGGTCCGTATCTGTAAGTAAGTCTTGTTATTCTCCGGAATCTCTTGATTTGCCGACTCTTTCTGTTTTAGGGAAATACGCTACTGTTTCCTAACAGCTGTCGACACCGTGTATAACTTATCGGCCTACTCTCTTTCTCTTTTCATTTTTGATCATTACGCGTATCTTTCTCTTTCCCGTCTCTCATTTGGTATATTTGATCATTATGTATCGTCCACACCAAACATACGATGCATGAATTTCCGCTCCCCGCCGTTTTCTGTTCGTTTTGGCGTTGAAAGTATTTCTGTGGGTCTCAATCACACCTACTGGCGTTTGCAAGAGCACAGGAAAGGACCGACCGAGGTGAAGAGAGCAATGACTCCGGTACGAGCGGCGGGGGTGACGGCAGGGCCAGAGGGGAGGGTGGTTGGAGAACGGTCGGGAGCGCCGGGGCGGTACCGAGTATTGACCACGTTTCCCCGAGAGGTAGGAAAGTGAGAATGGCGAGGGTAACGATGCGGAACGGATAGCAAACTTAGCTTGCCGGTTTGAGGGTGATACCAGCCGTGGGTTCTCAGACCTCAAGGCCTCAAGCTCAAGGCCTCGAGCCTGGCCTCATCGATCAATGGGTGCGGATTAGTATTCATATCGTCCAGGGAGCTCGACACCCGCGTAAGCCCGGCCCACCCTGCATGACAAAGAATATGGCTCCCGCTCCGTAGGGGGTGACAGTTCAATGCCACAGAAGGAGTCGTATCTCACGCGGTCGGTCCTGTCCCAGAGAAATGCAGTCACTAGCATTGAATCTGTGACCATGGTGTTTGGGATTTGAGATTTGAGAGCGGATGCATTCCGTGTGCGCGGTCCTGGGCTTTGTTCCTTGCCACCCCTGTACCTTATGGAAGCGAAGCCAGAGGGCAGTTGGATAATCGTGCAACTAAACCGTGCCGTTGTCAGAGTTCGCGTTCTCCTGACACTTTTTCTGGATGCACCCGGACCCGGCGCTTACTATCTCATTATTTTTTGTGCCCTTGGGCGCTTGAGCCTCCAGGTTCAGGCGAGGCATCTGTGAATCGCCCCCCCGCCGGCCTATCCACCAAGCCTTTCAAGCCGTCGGCCCAGCAAGACATCCATCATGGACCCATCCGATGTCCTAACGCAACTCCGCGGCTTCGACAGAGCTTCGCCGCAGTTCCACAAAGACCTCAGCAACTTCCTTCGCAGTGAAGAGTATCGAAATGCCGTTCCGAGTCTGCAAGGCGAAGATTTGGCGTGGCTTGTCGAGTACCTGGATAGCGTGAGCCTCCGAACCGTTTCTCTCTAATCCGCACCCAACACCGTTGTAGGTTCTCGGGTCTATTTCAAATCATGCGAGCTCCGCATTCCAGGAATTCCTGCACGCACTGAGAAATATCTGCGGTGTCAACAAGGTCCTACCGAAGTCATATACGCTTTCAAGCTCCCTCCTGGCCATCGGCCTCCCGTCGGTTTCTGGGCGCGCGCATGAGGGGACCTTTAGTAGTACGAAGGTACGGATCCAACGTGTAAGGATGCACCCGGAGGGAGACCCGCAGGAATTCAAGGTGGTGAGTATATATATATATATAACATTCTCTCGTGTTTGGGTGCTAGAGAAATCCTCAGGCCTTCCACCAAATGGCCGTCGTATGGAAGAACTTGGTGCACCCGAACGTCGTCCCGCTCCTGGGTGTCACCACCGATCCCACCCAACTCGTTTCGGGTTGGATGCCCGATGTGGACCTGACGGAATACATTGCAAACCATCCAGACACGGACAGATTGAGTCTCGTGGGTGTCCCTTCCGTAGTACTTTGCGACGTGCTTATCCCTTCCCTAGTTATCTGATATCGCGAAGGGCCTGAATTACCTCCACTCCTGCGACGTTATCCACGGGGATCTCAGGGGGGTGCGGGATCGTTCTAGATCGTCCTACCACTGGTATACTGACACCCAGCCAGTCAAACATTCTTGTGGACGCCGCCGGCCATGCAATGATCACAGATTGTGGTCTCGCCGTGGTCACCCAAAGCATGGATTCGGTACAGGGGGCCCCAGACGAGCACGGGGACAGTGCGCGGTGGATCGCACCGGAGATCTTAGCCAATCGTGGGACATTTAGCAAGGAGGCAGATGTCTTCTCGTTCGCGATGGTCATGATTGAGGTCCGTTGTATATTCACTAGACGTATGGAAAACTTGATTGATCCAAACAAAGGTTTTCACTGGCGCCGTTCCGTTCGATGAAAAATCACCCCACGCGGCTATTCTGGCAACCATTGGTGGTGAGCGTCCGCCACGGCCGATCCACCCGACTTTCACGGACGCGTTATGGACAATGACACAGCAATGCTGGGAACAGGAAGCTTGTCGACGTCCACAAATGTTGCAGATTTTGTGCGGCTTGTAAGTTTCGACCTCTCTGGAACCGCGCGTCTTCGGCCTGACCAATCCATGTATTATAGAATCTCGACGTGGAAACGCTCGATGGATCAACCCATTGCAATTGATAAGCGGATCTCGTTGATCACGGCCATATTTTCCAACCGCGGTGTGGGTGATGCAGTCAAGCGTCTATGCAGGGACGATACTCAAGCACTTGTCGATGTGGTAGACGAGGTGATACCCCATTCTTGCATCCGAGGAGAATGGCTCACTGACCTGACCCTATGCCGAGCAGACATTAGAGAGCCTAGGACCGCAGCTCAAGAGGAAATGTGTGAACACACTGTCCAGGATATGCGGTCGCCACGCTTTGCTTCCGAGTACATTCCAAATCCCACGTTGCTTTGACCGATCGGAGGAAGCGCTGTACAGCGGCGGGTACGCCGACGTGTGGATGGGCGAACACCGAGGGCGCACGGTCGCAGTCAAGGTTCTGAAGGTATACTCGACAAGCGATTTTAACAAGATTACAAGTGTGGGTCACCACCAAAGCTTTTCCAAAAGTGTGTATCGAAGAGCTGATAATCATTACGATCGTGCAGACGTTCTGCAAGGAAGTCATTACGTGGAAGAGCCTTTGCCATCCGAATGTGCTCCCGCTGTTGGGAGTAACAATGGGGAAAAGGCTCTTTGCAATGGTCTCAGAATGGATGGTCAATGGGAACATCAACGAGTTCATCGGAGCACATAGGGATGCGAATCGGTTCGAGCTTGTGAGTTTTCTTTCCACAATTGACCCCGTTCGTCACTGATGAAATTGTTCCCGGCAGCTCGAAGGAATCGCCCGGGGGTTACTGTATATGCATGGCGAGGGTATGATACATGGTGATCTGAAGGGGGTATGAATTTGAGCCCCAATTGCCGCTCCACCGCCTAAAGCACCCCTTATCCAGCTCAACATCCTGATCGATCAAGATGGGCGTGCTCGTCTGGCAGACTTTGGACTTCTGACCATCGTCTTAGACTCTACACACCATACGAGCTCGACCGCACCCAAAAGTGCCGGCACGACAAGATGGATGAGCCCAGAACTCCTCGATCCAGACCGGTTCGGGCGTGAGAACGGTCGACCGACGAAGGAGTCGGACTGTTACGCACTAGGGATGGTGATACTGGAGGTGCTGACCGGCGAGCCTCCCTTCCCAAACTGCAATGGCGTTGTTGTCATAGGGAAGGTCATCGAAGGTGAACGTCCAGGGAGACCGCAGGGAGGAGAAGGGGTGTGGTTCACCGACGATCTCTGGGAGATGCTGCAGCGGTGTTGGTCCCCTCAACCAGAGAGGCGTCCCGCAGTCGACACCGTACTTCGATGCTTAAAGCAGGGATCAACGCTTTGGCAGCCGTTGCCCCCCGATTCAGA
>Ga0307510_10008725_pt1 | contig 12076 bp, 14 predicted proteins | sample 12_EM_MG_FD_207224 | JGI IMG/M metagenome (GOLD analysis project Ga0307510, IMG submission 207224) | Populus trichocarpa ectomycorrhiza microbial communities from riparian zone in the Pacific Northwest, United States - 12_EM | ecosystem: Host-associated > Plants > Roots > Unclassified | place...
CCCACCTTAATCATATCTCTTCCTCCAAGAGACTTCTTTCCCCCTTGCTTTCTCGTAGGCTCCCTGTTTTCCTTCACCTCGTTCTCGTCTCTCAGTCATTTATCTATAACGTGTGGAGCTTCCCGAGATGACAGCCCCCATGTTTGGGGAGTTGACCACTTCCCGTGTTTTCTATTTGTTCCTCCCTCGTCATTCGATGTTTGTTCGCGGTGTTGCCCTCTCTATGTGTTTGGTGTACATACGCATGGTTTTATTTTTACCATATTGCTCGTTCTTATGTTTAGATCAACCGTTTAATTATCCGTTCTCATCTCCCCTTTCTTCTGGGCCTTGCTTCCGAGCCTCTCTCTCTCATAATCTTCACTGTCCATTCCCCGGGTTGACTGACCAGATACTGTCCTCGGTCCAACTATTTAATCTATTTCGGTGAGTTCCCTTCAGCTCTATTCCAGAGTATCGTTCTAGTTCTGATTCTGGTTGTACAGTTGGTCCCCCCTTTGGAGACCGACCACCTGTCTCCTCCCTGCGCTCCGGTTTGTCGCCCTCTTGTCTTAATTATCTTGGTCCCAACATGACCATCCTGTCCCTCTCGCTTTTTCTCCCCCCGTTTCTCCTCTCCGTCTGTCTCTCGTACCCTTGAAGCTTCTTTCTTCCTCCCGAACATGTGTAGCGTTCTTTCTCAAATGTGAAACGACAAAAGCGGTAGTAATTTATGCATTTTATATCATCAACGGAGAAAGCCTCTCGCGATCGATCGTCGACACCTGCCAGAGTACCCCGACATCTCCTGACACCCGCCAGGGCGGGCCATTGCCCTCGCCTTCTTTCCCTGGCTTGCAGCTGGTCAACGAAAGTCGAGTGAAGCGCCTTGACTTTAGTTTATACGCGCCCTGCCGCTCACACCTTTGAACGCTCGTGATGGGTTGGTTTGCGGGTGGTATATTCATGTCATGATATTGCCGAAGCGTCGGGAGCGTTGTCACACGCGCGCCAGTCGTGTGTTGAAATCCCCATGGGTCTGGGTGCGGATAGAGACGAAGGGCCCCCCGCCGAACCGCCCTTGCGGAAATAGGAGACCTATTTTCGAGATTGGTGTTTGTTCGAAATACGGTGGTCCCTGTTCCCGATTGGAAGGGGGAAGAGAGATGACATCAGGTCGTGTTGGTGGGACGAGGGTGAGAACGGGATGGATGCGTGACTACCGGCACCGGCGCCCTTGGTTACCGATTAAAGGCCTCAGAGGGGGCCATCCTCAAGTGACGGAGGCTGGCTACGTCGTGGAACATATAAATATCGCGGCGACAACATAAAACAGTACAACGTAGGTAAAATGTTTCGTAAAGTCATAACGCATATCGCAGTCACGGTTTTTTTTCGGTGTATCTAAAGGAGGAGTGGCTCGTTATATCCATCATCACTTTTCGAAACTATCTCCAATTGGAGGTAGTGGTTTCCAAGCTATCGAAGCCCGTTCCAAATGTTCAAGTATGGCTTCAGCGGTGGGTCGGAGCTTCGGTTGGGGTGACCAACACCGCTCCAGCATCTTCCACAAGTCATCCGTGACCCACACTGCTTCCCCCCCTCGCGGTCTCTCCGGACGTTCGCCATTAATGATCTTCCTCATAACAACGGGGGAGCTATCATGTGGGAAGGGACACTGGCCAGTGAGCACTTCAAGTATCACCATCCCCAATGCGTAGCAATCCGATGCCTTCGTCGCTCGACCATCCTCAAAAACGAACTGCTCTGGATCAAGGCGTTCTGGACTCATCCACCTCATCGTTCCGATGGACTTAGATGAGCTCGAGGCCGTAGTGCGTGTAGAGTCTGAGACAGTGAGACACCCGGAGTCCGCTAGACGTGCATGGCCATCTTGATCTATTAGGATGTCGGCCTTAGATAAAAAGTGTGTTAGGAGGTTGGCTAGCAACTTGTGTCCGAAATCATACCCCTTTCGGATCCCCATGTATCATCCCCTCGCCATGGATGTATATCAATCCCCGGGCGACATCCTTGAGCTGTCAGGAGAAATTTCATCAGTGACAGGTGTAGTCAACAGTAGGAACAAACCCTTACAAGCTCGAACCGATTCACATCCCTATGCGCCTTGACGAACTCGTTGATGTTTCCGTTGGTCATCCACTCGGATACCATCGCGAAGTGGCGATCACCCATTGTCACTCCCAGTAGCGGGAGGACATTTGGGTGGTGGAGGCTTTTCCACATCACAACCTCTTTGCAGAACAACTACATGATTGCAGTCAGCTTCTTGCTACGTACTTTTGGCAAGCTTTTGGTGGTGACTCACCTTCGTAATCTTGTCCAAGTCGCCCATTGAGTATATTCTCAGAACCTTGACTGCGACCTTGCGACCTTGATATTCACCCATCCACACGTCAGCATATCTACCACTGTACTGTGGGTGTTTCGATCGGTCATAGCAAAGCGGGATTCGCAGCAGCGATTTCGGAAGCAAATCCTGGCAACCGCATATCTTACACAAAGTTCTCAGACACTCGTTCCGGAGTCGTATCGTTAGGCTATACAACATCTGTGGGGAAGTTCGGGCTCAAGTCAGTGGTGTCTTCTGAGGTGAAAGCGCGAGGAAGTACCTCATCCACTACGTCGACAAACAACTGAGCATCCTCCCCGCTGAGGTGCTTGACTGCCTCGGTTTTATAGTAGTCGGAGAATATGTCCATGATCAGGGAGATGCGCTCGGCTCTGGTGAGAGGATGATAAATTAAGCGCCTCCACGCTGGAATGCCGCTGTGTGAATAATCGGTCAGGCGAAGAAATGGGTAATTCCACGGCCGGAACTCACAAGTCGAACGCAATTTGCAGAGCGCGCGGACGTAGGTGAGCTTTGTGATCCCAACATTGTTGCGTCAGCGCCCATAACTCGTCTGTCAGAGCCTGATTGGCCGGCCGTGATGGTCGTTCACCACCAGTTATCGCCAACATGACCGTGTGAGGTGGTTTGTCACTAAAAGGAACGGCGCCGGTGAACGCCTTCGTTCAAATCAAATGAATGATGGTTCGCCACCAGTAGGTCATCTGCAACGGACCTCGATCGTAACCATCGCGAATGAGAAGACATCTGCTTCCTTGCTGTATGACCCCCGGCCGTCCAGGATCTCCGGTGCAATCCATCGCACACTATGCTCATCCTCACCTAAGGTTTTCCGTATCGAGTCTAGGTTTTGAGTGACCTTGACGATACCAGGGTCTGTGATCCGTGCATGGCCTGCAGCGTCCACAAGGACGTTCGACTGGCTGGCGTCAATGTAACGGTGAGACGAGATCCTGAATAATCACGCACTCCTTTGAGGCCTCCGTGAATCACGTTGCATGAGTGGAGGTAGTTGAGACCCTCAGCGACGTCAGATAACTAACGAGGGAGTGAGCGTCTCGTACAACAAAGTATAAAAGACACCTACAAGACCCAGTCTGTCAGTATCTGGGTTGTTCGCGATATATTCAGTCAGGTTCCCGCCCGACATCCAATCCGAGACAAGCTGTATAGGATCAATGGTGACACCGAGGAGTGGGGCGACGTTTGGATGTGCTAAACGTTTCCACATCACGATCACTCGGTGGAGGGTCTCCAAGATTCGTTAGCACCTGAGAGCGGGGAAACTTGGGATCGAGAACGCACCTCGACATTCTGTGGGTCTTCCGTGGGATAGATTCTTACACGCTGAACCCGTACCTTCGAATCATCGAGGGTTCCAGAAGAGGACGGAAGGCTAATGTCCAGGAGCGAATCTGCGAGTATGCACGACTTTGGGAACACCTCATTGGCCCCGCATAGCTTTCCGAGCTCGTGCAAGCAGTCCTGGAATGCGGGACTCGGGTGATCGGATATACCAATGAGAACCTAAGCCGGGGTTGAGCGAGGAGCGAGGGAACTGGTTCGGAGACTCACGCTGTCCAGGTACTCAACCAGCCACGCCAAATCCTCCCCTTGTAAGTTTGGAACGACATTTCGATATTCTTCCCCCCGAAGGAAGCTGCTGAGCTGCCCGTAAAACTGTGGCGAAGTCTTGTCAAGGTCGTGAAGCCGCTGTAAAGGGCCGGGAAGGTTCATATATGTGACGCCGCGCTTTTTTCCCCGTTGGCTTGACTCTTGTCTACGAATGATCCTCCCCACTGGAAGAATGAGGCCCAGTTTGTCTGATTGTGGCGGAAGCTAACCTCCGGTCTCATCCACAACAATATGTGGCTTATTCTTGGCTAATAGGATTGAGATGTCGTGCACGCCATCCTGCCTGACGATGAGAATCTGAAGTTCACAACGTTTGTACCACCTACCTCGCGGATCTCCGCCAGATCTCGGTGGTGCATCAATACGGACGTTGCGTTGGAATTCTTCCACCAAGAGGATTGAGTGCCCTGCCAGTAACATGGAGACGGGAACTACCTGAAATACATAGTCTGCAACGGTACCCCAACTGTCATATTCCTTATCCTGAAGGAAAAATTCAGAGCAGAAACAAAAGTGCATGGAATGACCATACGTATGGCGTGTTGCGGATGACAATTTCCGGCCGAAGGCCGATTTCGTCTGTCACGAGAGCCCACTGCTCTCCGTAATCCTCGTCGTCGTTCATCGTAGGTTCAACGTCGGATTGCACCATCAGCTCCGGGAAGGTGTCCCCTGCGTTATCCCCTGGGCCAAGGTCGTGCGGTCCTGCACCGGCTCGAATAACTTTGGGAAATAACCCCAGCGGTCCCCTCATGCGCATGGTGTAATACCGGACAAAGACGCATTGATTAAATTCGCTAGGAATTCCTGATGTTTCTGTCAACTGCGAGGAAAGATCTATGGCTCGGCCAGGTGGAGGGGGGCTGCACTCTTGTGGCCCGTAATTGGTATGAGGAGAACATCGCGTGCGCCATGTCCCCCAAACCGCGGCGGAGGCGGAAGCGAGCATCGGGACCGTGATGGTCAAGTCGGATTCAACAGAAGTGCTTTCGTTCGAATACGCGACCATGGCAAAATCCCTGGTCATATCGAAACCGGATATGAGAACGGGCTGGACGTCCTCTCCATACTGCTTGTGACGGGCGAAAGCAACCCAGGATTTGTAGTGGTGCTTGGTATAACTTTCAAACGCGGATTCTAATAGAGAATCTTCTTTGTAAGTTGAGTGTTTCGTCACCAGCGCCGCGCCACGGTTCCCAGTGAGCTCAAACGAGAAACTGGCGCCGGGTTCCAGGGGCCTGGATGTCAAATTTTGAGATAAGCGGAGGACGGTCTAAGGGATAGAACGTACAGGGTGGTGGATAGTGCAGCACCGAGACCAGCCCCAAACTCTCGAACGGTGTCCGTACGAAGGCAGCCGGGTAGTCGAGGCTGGCCGCGTGCCAGATTTCCAACAGTCAACGGCTCGAATGTGGCGGGAACGTCTTCTCCTCGCTGCCGTTCCCCCAGTGGGGAACCAGCAGAGAACAACAGATGGAATTGCCCTCTGCGGATAAAGCCTACGTCTCCAATGTTGACACGTGTGCAGTCTGTGGGGGCAGGCTCCCTAAGTTATATGTTCCCAAATTTTCAGATATCCGTAAATATCACCAAAAAAAAAGAGCTACCATAGGGCATCACCGTGACAAAGGAAGTCCATCTGTCTGAGAGGAAACCTCAAGAATCAGGGGGCGAGCGCGGCATATGAATGATGGATCCAAAGGCTCACTCCCTGTAGATCCACCATCCCGGTTGAGGTCTGCGGGCCATGAGGGAGTAGGAAGGAATGAGTGGTAGAGGGTAAGGAGAGAAAAGCGCCCACTTCCTAGTTTATGAGTGGTCCTCTTCGCCCATAATCACGCCCGCAGCGCACAGGACAGCGGCGTATAGAAACGCACGACACAGATAACGGAGTCTTCCCACTTCAATTGATAAAAAGGGCTGGGCTGACGGCACGAACCGAACAAGGGCCGAAATTTCCTGGGGATCGGCCTCAGATCAAAGCTACCCCCCCCCTCCTCTGGACTTGGAGCTTGAAGCTTGAGGTCGAGTCCCAACCCCTACGGAACTTAGATATACTATTTTGTCTGTCACTCTCGGGTTATGTTATGATACTCCCTGATATGAGTAGTAGACGGTCAATGAAAGCGGGGGTGCATAGAATAAGGGCACAACATACCATCATGGCACCGTCTAACTTAGCTCCAGATCCCCAGAAACCGTGAAGACTGAATTGATAGTGGCTTGTGCCGAGAGCGCGATGCAACGTACGGTTCTGGCACCGCTCGCTAGAGCCGATACAGCGAGGGTTTGGCTGAATCGACGCGTTCCTTTCTTCGGTTAGGCTTCCAAGCTCTAATGCGTGGCAAATTCTGACGAAGGCTTTGACTGACATACTCGGCAAACGGTCCGCCGACCGAGCTCTGGGGTAGGGTTGTGTCGCAGACTATCCAGTGTCTGGAGATGGCCGCTATTGAAAGCGGTGGGCGATGAAGTTGAGGACAAGTCGCAGTTCGGTGGAGGTGCAGGTGTTTTGAAATCTGTTGTAGCAGCAGGGCATCGTATTCGTTCACGGAGAGCCCACTGTAGGATGGCGCGTCTTAACACCCTCTAGCGGCGACTGCTCCCTTCAAGTTCTTGCACTGGCCAGTCCGATCGGGTACCCGTCATTTCATCGTCGACTTGACACATTCACTGTCCGCATTCCAGGAAACCTGTTAAGACCACCAGAGACTCACGAAGCGACTCTCCGCCAGGTCAGCTGCATGAGTGAAACCTACTCGCGCTGCAAGGGGCTTACCCGATAGTCGCTAGCGAGTCCATCCAATTCCGCAACCTCAATACGTGGTCATGTCAACCCGCACCCCCCCTTCACTCAATCCCTTCTCCTGTAACTGTTCTCTTTCGCGCCCATTTCCTACTACCCCCCCCCCAGTAAACCGCTCGAGAAATGGAAGGAAATTTCCTTCAAGTTGTGCTTTCACCGTGACCCGACTTTGTCATTATTCTCTTATGTTTTCTGCGTGCCTGCATATCTGCTCCCCTCCGAAAACTTTCCTCCGTCAATTGTCTTTCCTCACCTCATGCCATCCGCTTCTTGTGCATTAAAATACCCCTAGTTTGGGTTGTGTCTTCTATCCCGCATTCCTGGAGCCCTGTATCCTCATGATGGACCGTCAGTCCCCCCGACCACACTCGCCTTGATCATATCTCTCTTCCTTCAAGAGACCGTTCTTCCCTGTGCCCCCCCTGTTTTCCTTCACATCGTTCTCGTCCCCCCGGCGGTCGACCTATAACGCGTGGAGCTTGCCGAGGTGTCAGCCCTTGTATTGCGGAAGTTGACCACTTCCCATGTTTACTATCCGTTCCCCCTCGTCGTTTAACGTCTGTTTGCGGTGTTACTCTCTCTCTGTGTTGGGTGTACATACACGTGGTTTTACTTGTTCGTCCTTATGTTAGATGAGATTATATGTCTGCACAAGGAAGTGTGTGCGTGTGTGTTCCATTACAATTGCCACTCGGAGGATGAGGAGCGAAATATAACTCATTGTAAACCCCTGTTGGGGAAGCGGCTCAATCACCACTGATAAATGAATTGTCATTAGGTTTTGTGAGGTCAGCGATGAACGATACAACCAGGAGGTCAACCTACATCAATGTCCAGTTCGTCCCTGAAGAACTCATCCAACCCCTCGTGTAGGATGACATTTACCTCCGTTGCAGTGTAGGCGGGAACGCCATATGGGTCGCGCTTGGCTGGGCCAGGAGGGTGCTGCCGGTGTTGGTGTGGACGTTGTGGAAGGTTTGTGGGTTGCTGACCGCAAACGCCTGTAACACGACACAGAGGTGCCACCGCGCCTCCGGAACGTAGAGGATGTTTCGACGGTAGGAATTGATTATGACAGGATCCACAGGATCGTGCCCAAGGTAGAAAACTGTTACATCCCGGATATTGGGTTCGCGTAAATCCGAGACGACGCGCGTCACAATGCGGGTGTAATCCGCAGGGACACCGAACCTGTGTCGCTGTATCACAGGATCGAGCAGAACCCCTTCCCCATGACTTTAGCAGACCAGGTTTCCTTCCCTAGCTCCTCAAGCATCCTCTCCGCATAGCTAGATCGGCGTTGGGCCTCATCAGAGGGATTGGCGATGCCGTGCTCCTGCAGTTTGTTAAACATGTCGATCGCGCGGATGCATGCGACCGGGAATCTCGACTTCCTTCTTCCGGACATGGGTGCTGCTCCGGTTCTGCACACTGAAGCGCTTGTAGACGGTGACCCCGGCGACCTCGTCTTGCTCCCACTGCACGAAGGATTCTATATCGAATTGACACTGAATCCCGTACTTCCGGGTGCTGAATGCAGTGCTTGGTGAGCAACACCGAACGGGCAACGAAAAGAAAGCGCTCACCGGACACGGGGAGGGGAATATTCAACAAGGTCGTCATCCTCATCAACCTCCGTAGGCTCTTCGTGAGGCGGAGGACTATGGATCGACGTTGGAATATCGAATGACCTTGCGGGATAGATGAAATCAAAGATGAAACAGATTGGATTTGCCCTGTGGGTTTTCTACGCCTAACGGAGGTTGTGGTGTACCAAATCCATGTCCAGCTCTTCCGCCCCGGTTGGATTAGTCGTCCGTGCGTTAGAGCGAGGTGGAGGTGGAGGAAGGGTGGAGGTGCTGGGGGTTTCCTCCGTTGACCAGCGCCCGTAGATTTCTTGGCATTTTGACTTCGAGTTGACGAGACGCGGTGATCCAAACTTGTTGATCGGAGTCCGAAAGAGCTCAAGCTTCGCGGTCGTTCAAGATGTTTTCGCGCATATTCAACACCGGTACCATATCCCCACGGCATCATCTCGTCTCTCGCCTACTGAACAATAAAACGCTTGCGTGTATTTCCTCAATGTCAATTTGTACCTATTCAGCCACTCACATCCTGGACGCTCATGACGGGTTGGTTTGCGGCTGGTATCGTGGTGTCGAACCCTCGTGCGCGCTGCCAGATGACCCGCGTCCGTGCATTTAAATCGCTCTGGGTTGGGGTGCAAATCAAAATCGAATCCTGATGGTTGGTCGACCTTCAACACACCTTGCGTTATTCAGACTCGGCACCGGGCATGGGACTCCGGGAGAAAAGGGCCACCCGTTTTCAAATTTGATGTCGGCCTAAACTACAATGGTCCCCATTCCCAATTTGAGGGAGAGACACGATCAATCATAGTTGTGAGACATGGATCGACGGTGAGAAAGGATGGGATGCGTTACGCGGTCCCCAAGGTCCAGGGGACAACCACGTCGTAGGCGTAGGTGATAGGTTGACGATGGCTAGTTACAACGTCGTAGAACACACCTACTCGATGGGCACAGCAACATAACATAGTAAAACGTAGGTAACTAGTCACAGCAGGTACTGAAGTCACAAATCCTCAACGCGTCCACCGTAGGAGTGGCTCGCCGGAAATCCATCATCGCTGTCCGCCTGAAAACCATCGTCTGCCGTTCGAGGTAACGGTCGCCAACCCATCGAAGCCCGTTCCAAATGCCTAAGCATGGCTTCAGCAGTGGGTCGGACTTTCGGTTGGGGTGACCAACACCGTTCCAGCATCCCCCACAAGTCATCCGTAAACCACACCCCTCCTGGCCCTTGCGGTCTCATCGGACGTTCGCCATCGACGACCTTCCTCACGACCGTGATGTCACTATAATGCGGGAACGGGGGTCGGCCGGTGAGCACTTCGAGCACCACCATCCCAAATGCGTAACAATCGGATTCCTTCGTCGCCCGACCATCCTTGAAACCGAACCGGCGCGGATTCAGACGCTCCGGACTCATCCACCTCGCCGTACCGGCGACCTTAGGTGAGCTCGAGACCGTAGTGCGTGTAGAGTCTGAGACGGTGAGAAGCCTGAAGTCCGCTATACGAGCATGACCGTCTTGATCGATCAGGATGTTCGCCTTAGATGAGAAGGGCGTTAGGAGGTGGATAAGTAAGCGACTTGCGTTCGGAATCATACCCCTCTCAGATCTCCACGTATCATCCCCTCGTCATGGATATATACCAATCCCCGGGCAGAGTCTTTGAGCTGTTAGGGATGATTTCATCAGCGATGGGCACAGTCAGCAGTAGTATCGTCCTACAGGCTTGAACCGATTCACGTCCTCATGCGCCTTGACAAACTCATTGATGTTTCCGTTGGTCATCCATTCGGAGACAATTGCGAAGTGGCCGTAGCTCATTGTCACTCCCAACAACGGGAGCACGTTCGGATGATGGAGGTTTTTCCACATTATAACCTCTTTGCAGAACCTCTGCACAACCGCGGTCAGCTCCTCACTGCGCACTTTCAGAAAACTTCGTCGGTGACCCACCCTAGCAATCCTGCCAAAGTCCTTCGCAGAGTATGTTCTCGGGATCTTGACCGCAACCTTACGACCTTCATACTCGCCCATCCACACGTCAGCGAATCCACCTCTGTAAAACGGGCCGTCTGATAGGTCATAGCAATGCGGGATTTGCAGCAGTGATCTCGGAAGCAAAGCCTGGCGACCGCATATCCTGCACAAAACCCTCAGACACTCGTTCCGGAGTCGTAACGTCAGGCCATCTAACATCTACTCGGCCAGATGAGAAGTCAGACTCGAGTCAGCGGAGTCTTCCGAGGTAAAGGTTTAGGGAATTACCTCGTCCACCACGTTGACAAACGACTGAGCATCGTCCCCGCTGAGACACTTGGCCGCCTCAGTTTCACTGCGGTCCGACAATAGGTCTACGATCAGGGAGATGCGCTCAGCTGCAGCGAGAGGGTGATCAATCAAACATTTCCACACTGGAATGCCGCTGTGTGTGAGGAAACGGTCGGGTGGAGGAATGAGTGGTTCCGGAGCTGAGGTCCGCGAATCTTGCGTGTGCCGGTGAGCTTCCTGATCCCAGCATCGTCGTATCAACCTCCATAATCTGTCCGTTAATGTGAGGTGGGTAGCTCACCTGATCAGTGGTTCGTGCAGATTCCTCTAGGTCCAGCTCCTCGGATGGCCGAGACGGGGGAGGTGTGCCACTCGCATCCGTGCACTCGACAGTGATTGTGTCGGATGATTCCTGTGTGGGGGGATCGGCTGCTGATGGAACCACCGGCAACTGGGGAGAAGGTGGCCTCCAGGATCTCGAAGCCTCCCTCAAACACTGAAGGACGTCCTCGATGCTCGGGCGATCCTCTGGTTGGGCCATCCAACAAGATCCTAATACCTCCCACACTTCATCCGTGAACCACACCCCTTCTTCTCCTTGCGGTCTCTCGGGCCGGTCACCCCTGAGTATCTTCCCAGGAATGATCCAGTTTCCAAACTGATAGAACGGCAAACGCCCGCTGAGAACCTCCCATATCACCATCCCGAGAGCGTAACAATCAGAAAGTTTCGTTGGAAGGTGGCCTTGGTTCTCCAGGTCAAAGAGCTCCGGGCTCATCCATCGAACGGTACCACCCTGTACAGGTAAGCTAAGGGTTGTTGCGTTATCCGAGATGATTGTAAGAAGGCCAAAATCTACGAGGCGAGCGCGACAGGTTTGGTCGACCAGGATGTTAGCCTAACGGATAAACGTCATTCAAGAGCACGATGCGGCTGTAACGTTTTAAGACGTACTCCCTTGAGATCTCCGTGGATCATGCCCTGGTCGTGCATATAGATCAAGCCCCTCGCGACGTCGCTCAGCTATGAGGGCCACGCAATCGTCAGCGACAGTCGCGAAATACAGGAGCTCGAACGGCGAACGTACAAGTTCAAACCGATTCGCATCCTGACGTGCAGCTACAAACTGGTTTATGTTCCCGTTTGACATCCACTCGGACACCATTGAGAACTCGGTCTCGGTCATTATCACTCCTAGGAGCGGCAACACGTTTGGATGCTGAAGAGCCTTCCACGACACGAACTCCTTGCAGAACCCCTGCACGATTTACGATCAGCATTCGAAGGGTTGCGTTAGAAACCGAGAATGCGACTAGCGACCCACGCGGATGACCTTCTGCAGGTCGCTGGTATCATATATCCTCAATCTCTTGACTGCAACCTCTCGTCCCTGATATTTACGCTTTGATATGTCCCCG